>OLGL01000345.1_pt1 | contig 59479 bp, 57 predicted proteins | sample 1605041 | NCBI WGS metagenome assembly OLGL01 (sample SAMEA3888905, study PRJEB22519) | human gut metagenome | biome: human gut; feature: human-associated habitat; material: faeces | place: Denmark | collected 2010 | reverse complement strand
TTTTTTCACACCCCCTTTTTCACGGCATCAGCGCCCTCAGGACAAATCCGATCAGCCGGTCCAGCAGCTGCTCCAGCGGCTGGTTTTCCGGATTCAGGGACAGGGGCCGGTCCTTGACCAGGAACAGCATTTCTGTAATGGCCGTCAGGATGAAGGTCACATAGGCATAATCGTCATCCTGGACCGGGGCTTTGAGCTGCCCCTGCTCCACTGACTGGATCAGCAGGCTTTCCACGTAATCCCCCATCTTGGTCAGCTTGTGCCAGGAGTCCTGATCCAGCAGTCCGGAAGGGGTCAGCAGCTCCTGGTACAGGATAATCATGTGACGCCGGGGATCCAGCTGGCTTTTCAGGATGGCGTGGAGATACTGTTTCAGCCGCTGGAGAGGCATTTTTTCTTCTTTTTCAATCCCGTCTTCCAGCTGGTGGAGCACTTCCAGCTGGCTTTCGATGATGGCCTGGTACAGGGCCTGTTTGCTGCCAAAATGGTAGGAAATCAAAGCACTGTTGCAGCCGGCCAGCCGGCCGATTTCCTTGATGGAAACATTGTGGTACCCCTTTTTGTCAAACAGTTCCGCCCCGGCATCTATCAGCCGCTGCATGGTTTCTTCCGAATTCCGTCTGTGCATAAGCCTTCCCCTCTTTACAGTTAATTAGTTATGCGATTAATTTAATTATAGCGCAGAAATGAGAGAGGGTAAAGGTAAAAACACCTGTTCGCATATCTTCTTTTTTGCTATAATGGAATGAGAATTTTACGAAAGGCGGAAACTGTCATGGAAACCATCTTGCTGGGGGCGGTATTGTGCGCCCTCCTTGTGCTCATCGTGCTTCTGGTCCAGCTCCAGAAATCCCTGGGGGCCCAGGAAGAAATCCGGGCCCAACAGGCCCGGGAAGAGGCGGACCGGCTCCGGGACAGCCTGGATCAGAAGGTGACCCTGTCCATGAGCGTGGTCAGCGACCGGCTGGCCATGGTGAACCGGGGGCTGGGGTCCATGCAGTCCCTGGCCCAGGGTGTGGGAGACCTGAAAAAGGTCCTGACCAATGTGAAGAACCGGGGGATCTGGGGCGAAATGCAGCTGGGGAACCTGCTGGGGGATATGCTGGCTCCGGAACAGTACGGAACCAATGTGGCCATCCGTCCCCGGAGCCAGGAACGGGTGGAATTCGCCATCCGTCTTCCGGGACGTACCGGGGATGCCCCGGTATGGCTGCCCATCGATGCCAAATTCCCCCTGGAGGACTACCAGCGCCTGGTCCAGGCCCGGGAAGACGGGGATGCCGATGGGGAGACACTGGCCCTGAAACAGCTGGAAATCCGGCTGAAAAGCGAGGCAAAGGACATCCGGGACAAATACATCGCGCCTCCTTATTCCACAGATTTCGGGCTGCTCTATCTGCCCCTGGAAGGGCTTTTTGCAGAAGCGGTGTCCCGGCCGGGGCTTGTCAGCGAGCTCCAGCGGAAATACCGGGTGACCCTGGTGGGACCCACCACCCTGGCGGCCGTGGTGAACAGCCTCCAGATGGGCTTCCGGACCCTGGTGATCCAGAAACAGACCAGCCAGGTGTGGCGGCTGGTGGCCCAGATCAACACGGACCTGGGGGCTTTCCAGACGGCAGTGGAACGGGCGGAAAAGAAGCTGGCGGAAGCCCAGTCCGCCATGGAGTCCGTGGGAGACCGTACGCGGATTCTGAAAAAACACCTGGACCGGGCGGAAAAATTTACGAAAGCTCTTGACAATACAGGGGAGAATGAGTAAAATCGTAAGCAAGTGCTTGATGTACCTAAATAGATATACCGAAAAAAGTGTCCATGAAGGAACCAAGTACACAAGGCCTTTTCTTTCAGAGAGCTGCTGGCTGTGGGAAGCAGCGGAAGACCCTGTGGAATCCACTCCTGAGACGGTGGGGGCAGCAACCCACCCGGCCAAGCCGTTACCCTGGAAATGAGGCTGCAGTGCAGCGAAATAAGGTGGCACCACGTGAGAGGTTCTCCCGTCCTTGACATACCCGTTTAGGGGGTCAGGCACGGGAGTTTTTATTTTATCCCTACAGGGAACAAGGAGAGAAAAAACATGGACAAGAAAAAAGTCATCGTGGTGGAACGGATTTCCGACAAAGGCGTGGAAATGCTGAAAGCCCAGCCGGATCTGGAAGTAACTGTAAAATTCGACATTCCTCGGGAAGAGCTGCTGAAAATTGTGGGGGATTATGATGCCATCATCGTCCGCAGCGTAACCAAAGTCAACGAAGAATTCTACCAGGCCGCTAAGAACCTGAAAGTGGTGGGCCGCGCCGGCAACGGGGTGGACAACATCGATATCGAAGGGGCCACCAAACGGGGGATCATTGTGGTGAACACCCCGGAAGCCAATGTGATTTCCGCTGCCGAACACACCATCGGCCTGATGCTGGCTTCCTGCCGGAACACGGTGAAAGCCCAGAAAATGATCGAAAGCCGGGTGTGGGACCGGAAGAACCTGAAGGGCGTGGAACTGTACCACAAGACTCTGGGCATCATCGGCCTGGGCCGGATCGGTACCCTGGTGACCAAACGGATGCAGGCTTTTGAAATGAAAGTCATCGCCTACGATCCCTATATCCCTGATTCCCGGTTCAAACGGCTGGGAGTGGAAAAATGCGAAACCCTGGATGATCTGCTGGCCAAGGCCGATGTGATTACCATCCACACTCCCAAGACCGAAGAAACCATCAACATGATCGGCAAGGAAGAACTGAAGAAATGCAAGAAGGGCGTCCGGCTGGTGAACTGTGCCCGGGGCGGCCTGTACAACGAACAGGCTGTGGCCGATGCCATCAAGGAAGGCCAGGTGGCCAGCATTGGTCTGGATGTGCTGGTGGATGAACCCAAACCCATTTCTCCCCTGATCGGGCTGGAACAGTGCGTGCTGACACCTCACCTGGGCGCGGATACCGTGGAAGCCCAGGACAAGGTGGGCATTTCCATTGCCCAGGAAGTGGTGAATGTGCTCAACGGCCAGATGGTGCCCAATGCGGTGAACCTGCCGGCTCTCCATCCTCAGGAACTGGAAGGGATGATGGGCTACCTGCAGCTGGGTGAATGCCTGGGCAAACTGTACTACCAGATGGAAAAAGACCCGGTGGACAAGGTGGAAGTGGTCTACGAAGGGCCGGCCGCCAACCTGGAAACTACCCTGATCACCCGGAGCATCCTGAAGGGCCTGTTCGATCCCATCCTGAAGGAACGGGTGAACATGGTCAACGCCGAACTGGCTGCGGAAACCCGGGGCGTAGCCGTGGTGGAAGGCAAGATGAACGGGGAAGAACGGATGAACCGGGTATCCGTAAAGATTTCCAGCGGGAACAAGACCTTTACCGCTGCCGGCATGGTGGCTCCCGACGAAACCCCGCATATTACGGAAGTCCAGGGCTATCACTATGACCTGGTGCCGGAACACTACATGATCCTGGCCAAGAACGACGACAAGCCCGGGATGATCGGCCAGATGGGGACACTCTTGGGGGCGGCCCATGTGAATATCGCCAACATGCAGGTGGCCCGGAAGCCCAAGACCGGCAACGCCATGATGATCATGACCGTGGACAGCCCGGTGGAAAAAGCCACCCTGCAGATGATCGCCGGCCTGGACGGTATCCAGAGCGCGGATTTCGTAACGCTGTAAAGAGAAAGGCTGCCCTGAGCAGCCTTTCTGTCACTAGTCACTGGACGAAGGAAGGCAGCCGGTCTCCGGCTGCCTTTTGTTTTTTTGCTGCTGGAACATTCACAAAGAAAATTTGTCAATATTTCAAACTATAACTGTTTTACTTTGTTGGTAAAATCCCGTATCATACAATTGCAAAGAGAAAACAAGAGAATCTGTGATTCGGGAGGATATGGATATGAATATTGGATTTATCGGTTTCGGCGAAGCGGCATTCAACATTGCACAAGGGTTGTATGGGGAAGGCATCCGGGGCATCAAGGCCCACGACGCCATGCAGAACCATGAAGTCATGGGGAAACTGGTCCACAAACGGGCGGAAGAAGCCCATGTTACCCTGGTGGACGATTCCAGGGACCTGGTGGACTGGGCGGATGTGGTTTTTGCCGCGGTTCCCTCCACCTTCACCATGGGGGTATGTGACGAAATCAAAGACCATCTGCGGAAAGGCCAGCTGTATGTGGATGTAAGCGCTTCCACCCCGGCCACCAAACAGGTCATCTGGGAAAAGATCAAAGACACTGGCGTCCTGTTCACCGACGGGGCCATGCTGGGATCCCTGCCTAAAAAGAAACACCAGGTGCCCATCACCGCCAGCGGCAACGGGGCCGCTGCCTTCAAGGAAACCATGGCACCCTACCATATGGACATTACCCTGGCCGGGGAAAAAGCCGGTTCCGCTTCCGCCATCAAACTGGTGCGCAGCATTTTCATGAAGGGGATTGCCAGCCTGATGATCGAAATGCTGGAAGGGGCCCATGCCTATGGAGTGGCCGAAGAAGTGGTGAATTCCCTGTCCAAATCCCTGGACGGCACGCCCTTTGTGTCCCATCTGAACCGTCTGGTCACCGGTACCGGTGTCCATGCCAAACGGAGAGGCCATGAACTGGAAGGGTCCATCGACCTGCTGAAGGATGCCGGGGTGGAACCGCTGATGACCGTAGCCGCTAAAGCATCCCATGAAATGCTGGTGCCTTTTGATTTTGCGGAGAAGTTCGTAGATGCTGCTCCTACCCAATGGGAACAGATCGTAGATCCTCTATTGGAAGAAGCAAAGAAGAGAAAATGATATGGAAGAAGGCGCTGTGAAAAAATCATCCACAGCGCCTTTATTTCGCTTGCGTCAGCTGGCTTCCATCGGCTAGTGACTAGAGACTAGTGACTAGTGACGGGGTGTGAAAAAGCATTTTTTCACACCCCCTTTACTTATTCCGTAATCCTGGTGAGATCCAGGGCGTCGATTTGGCTGTAATATTCCCGGAGCAGCTGGATGAAGTACTGGGTGTACTGGGGGTGGTAGCGGTTTTCGTAGTAGGCCAGATACAGGTCGTGGCTCACCGGGTGCCGTTTGTAGAGTAACGGGAACACGTTCACATCCTCCGCCAGATTCTGCTGGAGCTTGTACAGGGGCATGGTGGTGGAAAAGGCGGCACAGAGCCCCTGGGAGGCCAGGGCCCCACCCATCCGCATGTAACTGGTGGACAGGTACACCCGGGGGATCACCCCGGCTTCTTCGAAGCAGTTGGCGATCAGGGTACCCAGTTTGTTGGGGGGTGTGATCAGCAGGAAGGGCAGTTTGGCAAAATCCTCCAGCTGGGCTCCCCGGCGGGACTGCTCCTTGATGGCCTGGGCCGCCGGGCCGTAATACTGTTCCAGCAGCCGGTCGGAAACCAGCAGATACAACTGGTTGGACAACAGCAGGGTGCTGGACAGACCGGGAAGATTTTCGTTCCGCACGGACAGGATCACATCCAGTTCCCCCTGGTCCAGTTTGGCCATCAGATGGCCGGAGGTATCATCGGTAAGCTGGAGGGACACCTGGGGGTATCTCTGGGAAAAGGTGGGCAGGATGCTGGGGAGCATGTAGTTGTACCGGACGAAGCTGGCTCCGAACCGGATGACCCCGCTGGATTCGTCGATCAGGTCCGAAAGCACCTCCTTGAATTCCCGTTCCTGGGTCAGGATGCTGCTGGAAAAATGCAGCAGGGCCAGGCCGGCGGGAGTCAGGGACAGCCGGGGCTTCCGGTAGAACAGGGCCGTGCCGCAGTACCGTTCCAGCCGGGCTATGTGGTTGGACAGGGTCTGCTGGGACAGGTACAGCCGTTTGGCCGTCTGGGTCATGTTCAGGTCCTTGGTCAGTTCGGCAAAATAGTGGAGACTTTCCAGCTCCATGAAGATTCCTCCTTTGCACAGGTATGGATTGTACTACAAAAATATTTTGTCATATATTCAAATTATAACTGTTTTACTTTGTTGTCGCAAGGATTTATGATACAGGTGTCAAGAGGAAATGACAGAAAAACCGAAATAACCTGTCATGGAAAAAACCATTCAAGATATACTTTGAGGAGGAATTGATTATGTCTATTGGAAACCGTATTTTCCTGAAAAAACCGGAAGCTCCCCAGGAACTGCTGGATGCCTTCAGCACCATTCCCGCCGCCAACATTTCTGACACCATGGGCCGTCTGGTGGGGATGCATCCCCGGATCAAACTCCAGAGCGCTCCCAAGAACCCCATCAACGTGGGCCGCGCCCTCACCATCAAGACCCGCAGCGGGGACAATCTGATGCTCCACAAAGCCCTGAACATGGCCAAACCCGGCGACGTGATCATCCTTTCCAATGACGGCGGCGAAAGCTACCGGTCTCTGATCGGAGAAATTATGTTCACCTACCTGGCTTCCCGGGGCGCTGCCGGCATCATCATCGATGGGCCCATCCGGGATATCGATGCCGTCCGGAAAATGGAAATGCCGATTTATGCAACGGGAACCAACCCGGCCGGCCCGTATAAAGAAGGACCCGGGGAAATCAACGTGCCCATCTCCTGCGGCGGCATCAGCATCAACCCGGGGGATATCATCGTGATGGATGAAGACGGTGTCATCGTGATCCCTCTCCAGGAAGCGGAAACCGTGCTGAAGAATGCCCGGGCCTTCCAGAAAAAAGACGAAGCCAAGCTGTTGGCCGCCCAGGAAGGCAGAGCCAAACGGGAATGGGTGGATGCCCTGATCGAAAAGAAAGAAGTGGAGATCCTGGACAAGGCCTGGAACGAATAAGAAACAGCAGGACAAACCCTCTACCCCTCATGAGAAGGACGGAAACCTTCAGTTCCCGTCCTTCCCTTTTCTCAAAAGATGACTGAAATTTTATACTTATAGAAACTGGAAGATACGTCCGAGGTGCAATATGACAATCAGAGCATTGATGAATATGATGACGGCCGTAAGTATGTTTATCCTGCTGGGGTTCTTCGTCCGGGAATTTGTAAAGCCTCTGCAGAAACTGTTTTTGCCTGCTTCCCTGGTGGGAGGACTGATTATGCTGGCACTTGGTCAGCAGGGTGCAGGTTTGATTACCGTACCCAAAGTGTTGGGCAGTGTTCCGGGTGTTTTGATCGATATCGTTATGGTTTCCCTGGTATTTGGGGTCAGCTTCAACCGGAAAATGCTCCATTCCTATTTGGACTATGTGTGCCTGCCCATGCCGGCCTATGGCATGCAGATGTGCGTGGGCACGCTCCTGGGAGCTTTCCTGAGAGGCGTCTGGCCGGGACTGCCGGTAGGCTGGGGAGTCCTGGGGGTCTTCTCCTTCCATGGGGGCCACGGGACTGCGGCCGCTGCTGCTGCTTCTTTTGAAAAGCTGGGTTATGAAGGCCATATGGCCATTGCCATGGTGCTGTCTACGGTGGGGCTGATTGTGGCCATGACAGTGGGGATGGCCCTGGTGAACTACGGGGTCCGGAAAGGCTGGGGGACCTATGTGAAGGAACCCACCAAACAGCCGGATTACTTCTACGGGGGCGCCCTGCCGGCTGACCAGCGGAAATCCGTAGGGAGCACGGTGACCACTTCCATCAGCATCAACCACCTGGCCCTGCAGTTTGCCTGGCTCATGGGAGCCCTGTTCATCGGGCAGCAGATCTTCGGTTTCCTGAACACCTTCCCGGCCTTCAAGGCCCTGCACCTGCCCAGCGTGCTCCACGGTGTGGTAGGGGGTGCGGTGATGTGGGCCGTCATTGAGCAGCTCCATCTGGAAAAATTCGTGGATCTGAAGACCGTCAAACTGCTGTCCGGATTCTTTCTGGAACTGGTGGTGTTTACTGCCATGGCCACCCTGAACCTGAAGTTCGTTTCCACTTATGCGGCGCCCCTGGCCATCTACTGTGTGGTGATGACCGCCCTGACCGTGCCCCTGGTGCTGTTCTGTGCCCGGAAGTTCGCCAAGGAAGAATGGTTCGAAAAAGCCTGCATGTGCTTCGGGGCAGCCACCGGCAATACGTCCACCGGTCTGGCCCTGGTCCGTTCCATCGACTCCAACTCTGAATCCCATGCCGGGGACAGTCACGGGATCTATTCCACCCTCATGTCCTGGAAGGATATCTTTGTGGGACTGACCCCCATCTGGCTCAGCACCGGCGTGGGGCTGACCGCCGGAGTGGGTGCGGCCATCATGGTGGCCTTCCTGGTCATCGGGTTCATGTTCTTCAATACCCACCGGAAACTGGCGTAAAAAGCAAAATAAAAAAAGACTGTGGAAATCCGTCAAACGGCCAACGGAATTTCCACAGTCTTTTTTATTGGGCCGTCACCAGGGAGAAGGGGAAGATCTGGCTCAAGGTCCTCTGATACCGCTGGAATTCCTGGCGGATCATGTCCTTCATGGCTAGGGCATAATCCGGCAGGGGGACATCCCGGCAGGTGACGATGCTGACCCGGGTGGAAAGGATGTTATTGGCCAGCCGGACCACCGGGGGCATGCCCAGGGACAGGGACTGGGTATCATAGCAGCTGTACAGATACAGAGGGGTGATGATCCCCACCGCATAGGAAGAAAGTTCCAGCATCAGCTTCTGGTTGTTGGTTTCCAGGATGCACTGGGGGTACAGGGCGTGGGCGGCATAGAACCGGTCCACTGCCTGGCGGAGCTGGTTTTCCGGAGGCCGGTGGAAGAAGGGTAGGTCCTGGAGATCCAGCAGGTCCGCCCCCTTTTCCACATACCGGTCAAAGTCCCGGCTGCCGGTATCCGGCCGGCAGCGGGTCAGCAGGGACCGGCTCAGGCTGCAGCAGAGGGCCTCTTCCACCAGGGGTTCGCCCGGGCGGGGACGGCGTTGACGGCAATGCACAGATCCAGCTGGTGGTTCCGGAGCTGCTCCAGCAGCTGGTCACTGTTCTGCTCCTTCAGCAGCACTTCAATCTGGGGGTATTTTTCATGGTACCGCTCCCAGATATGGGGGAAAAAAGCTTCGCTGCGCTGCCGGGACAGCCCCATCCGCAGTTCTCCATGGTGTTCCTTGACCAGGTCAGCGAAACGGGCGGTCATCTGCCGTTCGTTGTTGAGAATCTGTTCCACATAGAACAGCATGGCTTTGCCGGCCGGGGTCAGCCGCAGGGCGGGCTTCCGTTCAAAAAGCCGGACCCCGTACTGCTCTTCCAGCCGCTTGATGTGGGCGGAAAGGGACTGCTGGCTTACAAACAGTTTTTCCGCCGCCCGGGAGATGTTCTCTTCCCGGGCCACCACCGCAAAATACTCGAATCCCAGCAAACTCATCAGGACACCTCCTTGAAGTACAATAAAAAGATTGTGAATTATAGAAGAAAATACTGCTTTTTTATTTATTTCCTCAATGATACCATAATCCCAGAAAGAATATCAATCCTGGAGGGATCGAGAATGATAAAAGTAATGGACTGCACCTTGAGAGATGGCGGCAATGTAATGGGGAAAGGGTTTCCCGCTGATCTGACCGGGGGAATCGTCAAAGCCCTGGTGGAAGCCAATGTGGACTACATCGAAGTGGGGAACGCCGGGGGCATCGGTGCCTACGAGGTGGCCGGGTTCACCAAGGCGGAAACCGATGAAAAATACCTGGAAGTGATCCAGCCCTATGTGGGCACCGGCAAAGTGGGGATGTTCCTGAATGCCAAACGGTTCCGTGACCATTACGTGGAACTGGGGGCTTCCAAAGGCCTGTCCTTCCTGCGGGTAGGGGTGGATGCGGACGAAGCCCGGCTGGCGGTGGAACCCATCCATGCCATCAAGAAAAGGGGCATCAAAGCCTTCTATTCTGCCATGAAAGCCTATCTGGTCACGCCGGAACAGCTGGCAGAATCGGCCAAGATGCTGGAAGCGGAAGGGTTGGATGAATTTACGGTCATGGATTCCGCCGGCTGCATGCTGCCGGAAGAAGTGGCCAGGACCGTGGAAGTCTTGAAAAAAGCCGTGAATATCCCCATCGCCTTCCACTGCCACAACAACCTGGCCCTGTCCGCTGCCAATGCGCTGGCTGCCTATCGGGCCGGGGTGGACATCCTGGACGGCGGACTGATGGGCATGGCCCGGAGCGCCGGGAACCTGCCCACCGAAGCGGGTATCGCCCTGCTGCACCGGTATGGGGAAGCCCAGCATGTAAACCTGTACGGTCTGTTGGAATACATTGCCGAAGATCTGGAACCGGCCATGCTGGAACGGTATGGCTATCACAATGCCATCACCCCCTTTGACCTGGTCCTGGGCATCACCGGCCTCCATTCTTCCAAAGGGAAGGTATTCAAACAGGTGGCCAAAGAAACCGGCGTGAACCTGTATCAGTTGATGGTCCATGTGGGCAAAATCGACCTGAAGAACCCGTCCGAAGAACTGATTCGCAGTGAAGCTGTCAAACTGAAGGAGGCCAGATAACATGTACGATGTACTGCTGGCGGGACCGTATCCCGCAGGAACCCTGGAAAAAATGCAAAAGGCAGTGACCGGGACGGATATTTCCATCCGCGCCGTCCTGACCGAAGAAGAATTCGCCAAGGAAAACGATGTGGACGCCATTATCCTGCGGATCATCAAGATGCCCCAGGAAGTGATCCGGCGCTTTTCTCCCAAATTGAAGATGATCATGCGCTGGGGTGTGGGCTATGATGCAGTGGATGTAAAACAGGCCCGGGCCCAGGGCATCGATGTGTGCAATACCCCGGGCGCCAATGCCTATGCAGTCAGCGAACTGGCCGTCCTGCTGATGCTGGCCGTGGGCCGGAGCCTGCTGTGCCACAGCCTGCAGCTCCGGGATGGGGTCTGGAGCCGGGAAATGTATACGGCCCAGTCCCGCAGCCTGAACCACAAAGTGGTGGGTCTTGTAGGCGGCGGCAACATCGGCCGTCAGGTGGCCCGGAAAGTCCAAGCATTCGGGGCAAGGGTCCAGTACTATGATCCCTTCCGGCTGAAACCAGAAATGGAAAAGGAATTCCAGATGGAATATGTGGATTATGAAACCCTGCTGGCCACTTCCGATGCGATTTCCTTCCATGTACCCCTTCTGGACAGCACCCGTCACATGCTGAACAAAGAAAACATCAAAACTGTAAAACCCGGGGCCATCATCATCAATACCGCCCGCAGCGGCATTGTGGAAGATGAAGCCATTGTGGAAGCCCGGAAAGCCGGACTGATTGCCGGCGCCGGACTGGACTGCACGGAAGAAAGCCCCATTACCAAAGAAAATCCCCTGCTCCAGGATCCCAATATCATCGTAACGCCCCATGTGGGAGGCACCGCCAACGACATTGGCGACGCCATCGTTCCCATGATCGCGGAGAACCTGAAACTGATGGCAGAAGGAAAGCCGCTGAAGTTCGTGGTCAACAAATAATGCAGATCCGGAGAAGCTTGTAACCCCTCTCTAGAAGTGGACAGATACAGAAATGATCTGCAGATGTCCACTTCGTTTTTTTAGAGTGGATTTGCAAACGAAATGTAAGTTATAATTTATTGATTAGAAAAGGAGAACCATTATGTCTGCAGCTGTTATGTCGCTTATTTTGATGGCGGTTCTTGGAGTTGTCCTGTTGTCCAATAAATTGCCTGTGGCTACTGTTGCCATGACCGGTGCCCTGATTTGCGGGATGCTGGGTTTCATCAAATATCCTGAGGTGTTTTCCGGTCTGGCCGGTACAGCGGCTGTACTGCTGATGAGCATGATGATCATCGGTGGATCTTTGTTCCATACCGGTCTGGCCGAAAAGATGAGCAATGCCTTCCTGAAAGTCACCGGAACCACAGAACGGGGAATGATTGTTGCCGTCATGTCTCTGTCTGCACTGATGTCTTCTTTCTGTAACAACGTAGGGGTCGTTACCACCCTCTATCCCATTGTGATGGATATGTGCAAACGGACCCACACATCTCCTTCCCGACTGCTGATGTCTCTGGGCTATGGGGCTGCCGTAGGGGGCATCATTACGCTGGTGGGTACTTCCACCTCTGTAATCACCAGCACGGCCCTGGAGGCCACCCATGGAATCTCTTTCGGGTTCATCGATGTAGGCTATATCGGGATTCCCATGACTGCGTTGTCCGTATTGTACATGGCTACCCTGGGACGGAAAATCCTGCCCGATTATGATTTTGATTTTGATGAAATCGCCGAAGTGGACCATTCCCAGGTAAGCAGCCGGAAAATGGTGCTGTCCGCTGTGATCCTGGTATGCATCCTGGGCACCATGATCCTGAAACCCAAAGGAATCCCTCTTTATGTGATTTCTTCTGTGGGGGCCATCATCCTGATCCTCACCGGCTGCATTACGGAAAAACAGGCCATCCAGAGCATCAGTTGGTCCACCATTGCCATTTGCGGCGGCATGATGGCGGTCAGCACTTCCATCATGAAAACCGGAGGCGGCAAGATGATTGCTGATTCCATCGTCCAGATCCTGGGAAACAACGCCAATCCCTATGTGGTGGTGTTCGTATTCTTTACGGTTGTGGTGATTATGACCCAGTTCCTGTCCAACATTTCTACAGCAGCACTGATGGGACCCTTGGCCATGTTCGTGGCAGACGGGCTCCACATGAATCCCTTTGCTTTTGCCATGATGGTGGCCGTAGGGGTCAACGCAGCGTTGATTACTCCTGTCGGGACACAGTCTCTGACCGTTGTCTGGGAGCCTGGCCACTATAAATTCCTGGATTTCTTTAAAGTCGGAACGCCCATCCTGCTGATCAATTATTTCTGTGTCATGGTTCTGCTGCCCATGCTGTGGCCGTTCTGAGAAAGGAAGAATGAATATGCTGGATAAAAATGCATTGGAAGGGGTCGTGGATACCCATATCCATACAGGCCCGGAACCCAATCGGAAACGGAAATTCAATGATGATGAACTGGCGAAAGATGCCCTGGCGGTAAAAGCACGGGCCATCGTGATTAAATCCCATGTGTTTGAAACGGCATCCCGGGCTTATCTGATGAATTACCGCTATCCGGAACTGAAGACTTTTGGAGGCATTGCTTTGAACGAATGGATGGGGGGGTTCAATGCGAAAGCAGTAGAAGCCATGTTCCAGATCGGCGGCAAATTCGTCTGGCTGCCCACGGTTTCTTCCCGGTATGAACGGGAACTGCTGGGAGGAACGGGAGGGATATCCTGTCTGGATGAAGAAGGCTGTGTGGTCCCTGAATTGGTGGATATCCTGAAACTGATTGCCGATGCCGATGGAATCCTGGCTACCGGGCATGTTTCTTACCAGGAAAAGAAAAGAGTCATTGAAAAGGCAAAGGAAGTGGGTGTCAACTGGATTATTATCAATCATCCGGAATTGTACCGGACCAGGCTTACCATGGAACAGCAAAAAGAGCTGCTTCCCTATGGGGTCTACTTTGAACGGAATTATTGTGGAACAGAACGTCCGCTGAATCCCCGGTGGATCAAGCACATGCCTTTGGCCCTGAAAAATATCCAGGCGTTTGGAGCAGAATCCACCATATTGGGGACGGATGTGGGACTGATGAACAGCCCCATGTGGAGTGATGCCTATTTGGAATGCGTAAATTATCTGGCTGAACATGGAATCAGTCAGGCGCAGTTGGATTTGATGACCAAGATCAATGGAGCCCGTGTGCTGGGATTGGAGTAGATTACGGATTTTCCATCAGCGCATCTGGCAGACCGGATGGAAAAACACAACCAACCATTGTACAACCTGATGCCAGTATATACGGGAAAGATCCAGGCTCTCCGAAGAGGGAAACTGGGTCTTTTCTTTTTGCTGGAAACAAAACAGAAAGATAAATTCACAACAAAAATGTTGTGAAAATATAGAAATAATACTGTTTCTTTATAGTGATAACTCATGATATGATAAGGCCAACTGGAGAAGGTAATGAGGAGGGGAGAAGATTGAAGGATTTTATCAAAAGCGAATTTTCGGAATTAACGGAAATCGGCGACGAAATATTACGGGAACAGACCGTAGAGGCACTGATCCTTGCTGCTGAAAAAGGAAAATGGACGGAAGAAACGATTCAAAAAGTGCCGGTAACTATAAACTGGGAAACTCCCTGTACATTATTGGAGCATATCCATGCGGTGGCCCGTATGTGCATGGCAGGATATCCGTTGGTGGCCGGATTTTACAAACAGAATGGAGTGGCCTTCCGGTATGACTATGTAGTTGCCGGAGCTTTGCTTCACGATATCGGAAAATTTCTGGAATTCACCATGGAAAAAGGGCAGGTGATCCATGGTGAAGCCGCTTTCATGAGGCATCCTTTCCTGGGAGCGGAAATCGCCGAAAAGGTGGGACTCCCGCAGGAACTGGTTTATCTAATTGCCATGCATTCTTTCGAAGGCGATAAAAGTCAGCACACGGCAGAATCAGATTATGTCCGGAGAATGGATATGGACACGTTCAAGAGTACAGTTTTTGGACTGGAAAAACGGAAATAGAAGTACACTGAAGGAGGCAATGGTATGATGTGGTCGAAACTGAAAAAATTGGGTGCTGTAACTTTGGCTGCACTGTGTATGGCCGGTTTGACCGGCTGCGGGAAAAGCAATGGAGGCGGCGGGGTAAAACAAAATACCGCTAAATTCCCTACCCGGCAAATTAAGATGCTGGTACCCTGGAATGCAGGCGGAAGTGCCGATATCGCTGTCCGTACGCTGCAGCCCTATCTGGAGAAAGAAATGGGAACCAAAATTACTGTAGTGAATATGCCAGGGGCCAATGGCTGGATTGCCTGGAATGAGCTGCTGAAAGCAAAACCGGACGGGTATACCATTGCCCAGATGAATCTGCCTACGGTCTACGCAGGCTGGATGGATCCCCAGCAAAAACGGAATGCCAGCCTGGACAGTTTCATGTTTGTGGCCAACGAAGTGACAGATACGGACTGTCTGGTGGTCAAAGCCAACGATGACCGGTTTAAGGATCTGAAGGGATTCCTGGAATATGCCAAAACCCATGAAATCCTGTCAGGAGATAATGGCGTGGGGACAAATACTCATCTGCTGGAAGTCAATTTGACCAACAACTTCAAGGACCTGAAGCTGAAACAGGTACATCAGACTGGCTGGGCAAACAACTATTCTGCTCTTCTGGGCGGACACATTGATGTAAGCTGGGGCGGCGTAGGGAATGTACTCCAGGGATATAAAGACAGAGAAGTCCGGGTGCTTTGCACTTTTGCTGACAAGAGATCGAGTTTGATGCCGGATGTTCCTACTTTCAATGAACTGATGCCTGGATACAACATCACTTCTCCTTCTGACCGGGGATTTGCACTGCCCAAGGGCGTGGATCCCGCCATCTACAAACGGTGGGTGGAAGCTATGGACAAAGCCATCCACAATGAAGAATTCCAGAAAAAGATGGCTGCGTTGGGCCAAAACATCAACTATATCGGAGGCGATGAATATACCGCCTATGCCAAGAAAGAAGAAGGCAATATGAAGAAGTTTGCGGATGTACTGGGCTGGAATAAATAAAAGGTAAGAGGAGCAAAGCGCCGGACATCCCATTCCGGCGCTTTCATGCTTCTTGGAAGAAATGAGGGAATGGTATGAAAATAAAAATGAATGGAGATATCGGAACAGGAATCATCCTGCTGATTATCGAAGCGGTGTTTTACAGTTTGTCTCATGGTTTCATCAACCCGGAGGCCGCCCGGTGGCCACAGGCTGTGCTGCTCGTTTCTGCAGTGCTGTCCATCCTGCTGCTTATCCATGGAATCCGTGAAAAAGAGTACCAGGCTCCGGAATACAAGTCCGTCAAGGCTCCCTTCCTGGCACTTTTGATGATGATTGTTTATTGTTCCGTAATGGAACTGGCGGGATTCTTCATTTCTACAGCCGTGTTCTGCCCGTTGGGTATGTACATGTTGGGACAGAGAAACTGGAAAGCTCTTATTGGGGTACCCATTGGATTGGATGCTTTTGTTTATGTACTGTTCGTGATGCAGCTGCAGCTGCAGATGCCATAAGAAAAGGGGATGTATGAGATGTTCCAAACAGTTATGATGAATCTCCTGGCGCCGGAAACCCTGATCGGGCTGATCATCGGTGTTGTGGGAGGGATGGTTGTAGGAGCCATGCCCGGGCTCAGCGGCGGGATGGCCATAGCCCTGCTGCTGCCGGTTACCTATTCCATGAGTCCTGTGGCGGCACTGGTTATGCTCATGGCCATTTATACATCTGCCATGACAGGCGGCAGTATTTCAGCGATTCTGCTGCATACGCCGGGGACGCCGGCCAATGCGGCAACGGCCATGGAAGGATATCCTCTGACCAAACAGGGACGGGGCCTGGAAGCTGTGGGAATGTCCATGCTTTCTTCCGGGATCGGCGGTTTTGTCAGTGCGGTAGCCCTTCTGGTGATTGCACCGCCGCTGGCCATGATCAGCCTGAAATTTTCTGAACCGGAAAGTTTTCTGATTGCTGTGTTCGGTTTGACGGTAATTGGCAGTCTGGCGGGAAAATCCATGCTGAAAGGGCTGCTGATGGGACTGATGGGGCTGCTGCTGGCAACGGTGGGGGTAGACAATGTCACTGGTGTCATCCGGTATACCTTTGGCTTCGATTCTCTTATGAGCGGTGTCCAGATGGTTCCTGCTCTGATTGGCCTGTTTACCATTTCCGTAGTCATGAACAACTGCGAAGACTATAAAAATGCCAATAAATCTCTGCTGCAGCAAAGCAATGCCACACTGGGAACGAAATGCCTTCCCTCTATCAGCGAAGTTCCCAGGTATTTTTGGAACTGGATCGTTTCTTCCGTTATTGGGATCATTATCGGGATCTTACCCGGAGCCGGCGGCAATATTGGTTCCTGGGTAGCCTATGATCAGGCCAAGAAACATTCCAAACATCCGGAGGAATTCGGTCATGGTTCTCTGGACGGACTGTGTGCCTGTGAAACCGGGAACAATGCGGTAACCGGTGGATCCATGATTCCCCTGATGACCTTGTCCATTCCGGGAAGCCCCAATGCGGCTATTATTTTGGGAGGTCTGCTGATCCAGGGACTGGTTCCCGGAAGTAAACTGTTCACCCAGCAGGCCCCGATTACCTATTCCATCCTTGCTGGTTTTGCAGTTTCCAACATTCTTATGGTGATTGTGGGCCTCTTGATTGCCAAGTATGTAGTACAGGTCACCAAGATTCCAAACTCTATTCTGATGCCGGTGGTGGTTCCCTTGGCCTTGATTGGGTCCTATGCTATCAATGGTTCCATGTTCGATGCCTTTGTAACGATTTTCTTTGGCGCAATCGGTTATTTGATGGAGAAATATGAATTGTCGGCTCCTGCACTGATACTGGGGCTGATTCTGGGTGGGCAGGCAGAAAGAGGCCTGATGCTGTCTTTGGTTATGGCCAAAGGTGATGTACTGGGATGTTATCTGGGGCGGCCCATCTGTGTGGGACTGATTGTCTTGATTGCGCTGTCCATCCTGTATCCTTTGTTTAAAGCATGGCAGGAAAATAAAAAAGCAGTTGCATAAGGTGAACTGGTATAAACAGAGTGGCCGGTGAAAAGGAGTGCTGCACGTTCGGTGCAGTACTCCTTTTTTATGCGTGACTGAGAGAGGTAGGAAGTTCCAACAAAAAATAACAAAATTATTTTGTTGAGCAGATAAAATATACGTGTTTCACTTTGTTGCCAGAATAAGTTATCATAAAATTGCGAACAAGAAATGCCCTTGCGGAAGCTAGCACCGGACAAGGGGTGTACTGGAGGAAAATCGAAAATGGACTGCCACGAAAAAGGAGGAAAATAGATGTTTACCCCTGCCACTCTGGCCATTATTATTCTGGTTTTGGCCATTATATCATTTTTAGCTGAAAAGATACCGGTCAATCTGACCATTATGCTCAGCCTGATTGTCCTGGTGCTGACCGGGCTTGTAACCCCGAAAGAGGCCATAGCCGGGTTTTCCAGCACTACGATTTTGATGCTCATTGGTGTTATGATTGTAGGGAGTGCTCTGTTTGAAACGGGCGTTTGTGATCAAATTGCCGAAGTGGTAACCCGGTATGCCAAAACGGAACGGAAAATGATGATGGCCATTCTGGTTATGGCCAGCCTGCTGTCTGCAGCCGTGAGCAATTCCGGTACAGTGGCGGTGTTCATTCCCATCATCCTGGGGATTTGTTCCACGGCCCATTACAGTCATTCCAAGCTGCTGATGTGTGCTTTTCTGGGGTCCATGTGCGGCGGGCGACTTACGCTGGTGGGAGATGCAGCCATCAATGTACTGATTGGGGACCAGATCATCAAACTGGGGTACCCGTTTGGCTTTTTTGAAATCAGTAAGATCGGCCTTCCTCTGACGCTTATTATGCTGGTATACATGTATTTTGTAGGATACCGTTTCCTGCCGGATATTCCCATGAAAGGGTTTGACGATGCCCTTTTTAAAGCAAAGAACAAACAGGATGTTCCCAAATGGAAAAAGAATGCATCCATTCTCATCATGCTGGTAATGTTCCTGGGGATGATCTTTGAAAAGCAGACCGGGATTCCTTCTTACATGGTGGCCATCATAGGGGCTGTGGCAGATGTGTGCTGCGGTATTTTCACAGAAAAACAGGCCTATCAGCTGGTCAGCATCAAAACGGTCATTCTGCTGGGCGGGATTACCCCGCTGGCTACGGCCTTGAAAAAGACAGGCGCAGCGCAGCAGATTGCGGACCTTCTGATTACGCTGATTGGCGGGTCCACCAATGTGTACTTTATTACAGTAGTGATCTTTCTGCTGACCACGATTATGACTCAATTTATGTCAAATGTGGTAACGGTGACTCTTCTGATGCCCATTGTCATTTCAGTGGCGCATTCCATTGGTGTCATTCCCTCTGCGCTGGTCATGGTTTTGGGCATTGCCTCCACCATGTCCATCCTGAGTCCCATTGCCTGTCCTCCTGCCAATCTGATTTATTCCTATGGAGGCTATAAATTCTCCGATTACTTCAAGAGCAACATTGGCCTTTGCCTGGTGTTCCTGGTAACCTGCATTGTCATGATTCCGCTGTTCTGGCCATTCTATTAAGGGGGCTGCTTATGTTAGATGTGCTGATTGATCAGGTCAAGGTGCTGGATATGCATTCAGGAGAGGAATCCCTGAAGAAAGTTGGTATAAAGGGAAACCGGATTGCTGCCATCCTGCCGTACAGTACGGCTCCTGTCATTGCCCGGAAAGTCATTGATGGGAAGGGCGCCTACCTGTTTCCCGGATTCATTGATTTCCATACCCATCTGTTTCAGCATGGCAGTGGATTCGGGATGGATGGGGATCAGTTGCTGGCAGCCGGTATCACGACAGCCGTGGATATGGGAACGGCCGGATACGCAAACTATCCGGCTTTCCATCAGTGCGATGTACAAGGGAAGAAAATCCGGATCCGTTCTTTTCTAAATCTGTCTCCCATAGGGCAGCCGGGAAAAGGAATCAGTGAACCGATGGACAAGGCTGTCCTGAATTTGGAAAAAATGGAAGAGCTGCTGGACCAGTATCCCGGTGAGATTGCGGGAATCAAGATTCGGACCAGTGCCAATATTGTGGGAACGCTGGGAATGGAGCCTTTGCGGACTGCCGTAGAATGTGGGGAAACGCTGGGACTGCCGGTCTGTGTCCATACCACCAATCCACCGGCTTCCGCCAGCGCAGTGGCGGAAATCCTGAGACCAGGCGATATTTACTGCCATTTGTACCATGCAGTGGGGCGCACGATATTGGATACCAACGGTCATGTGGAAAAAGGTGTTTTGCAAGCCAGAGAACGTGGTATCCTGTTTGATTTGGGGAACGGGAAGATGAATTTCAATTTTGTTGTAGCGGAAGCAGCAATGAGGGAAGGGTTATATCCCGACTTTATCAGCAGCGATTCTACACCGGCTACCTTCCACAAAAGTGAACTGATGTGGGACCTGCCACGGTGTATGTCCAAACTTCTTTATCTGGGAATGCCGCTGACGGAAGTGTTGCGCAGCGTAACGGAAACTCCTGCAAAAATGCTGGGCCTGGCCCATCGCATCGGCAAGGTGGCAGAAGGATATGAAGCCGATCTGACTCTCTGCAGGATGAAAAAAGGAGAAATCATCTTTGGAGATTCCAGAGGAGAAACCAGGAAGGGCAGTCAGTGGCTGGAACCGGAGAAAACCCTGATTGCCGGCAGAGTGGTTTGGGAGAAGGAGACAGAGGCTGTTGGATAACTGAATCGGTTATTTGTTTTGGATAAACTATTAACCATGTCCTTGAAGCACGGAAATCCCCCGGTGTGTGGCACCGGGGGATTTTGCATTTTCTTATTCCAACAAAAAATCAAGGATATTTTTGTGGATGATTCCACTCAGTAAAATTTTATATTTAACACTTTATCCTATAAATAGAAAAACGTAAAGTACAGACGAACAGAAATGGAAAAACAAGATTTTCGTAAAGTACAGACGAACACTTTTCCGGCAATTCTACCAGGCCTTCAACATTGCCCGGGAACGGGTGGATCAGGCTTTGGCCGCCCAAAAATCCGGGGACAAACCCCTGTGCGTGGTCACTGACGTGGATGATACACTGATCCTCCATCCGGACTACTGGGGGTCCATGATTGCCACCAAACATGATGCTTTCGGAATGACCTGATGCAAAAGGACAAGGATCTGTTCGGGAAAAAATTCATCCTGATGCCCAATCCCACTGACGGCCACTGGGTACGGGCCATTTTTGGGGAATCTGAACCAGCGCCTACCAAACAGAACCGGCAAACCTGGAAAAAGGCCGCCGAAAAACAGCAGAGCCGGGGAATCCGGGAACATATGGGGAAATGACAGGGGCTATTTATAAAACAAGATGAAAAATAAAAATATTTTTCAAGGGAAATAAATCACATAATCAATAAATTTCGTGCCAAAAATATTAAAATTACAATATTTTTGGTACGAAATTTATTTTATTGGCAAAATAAAGCCCTGTCCCGTAGAGGGAACTCGTAGGGGGTGTAGGGGCGGCAGGCCCGGCCGCCCGCAGGATGCCCGGCCACCCCTTCTTATAAAGTCACGAAAAAAACAGGAGATAATTTTAAAAAGATTTATCGTTTTCGTGCAAAAATAGCCAAAAACATTTACTGTTTTCGTGCTATAATAACCTAAAAGATTTATCATTTTCGTGCTGAAAGAGCCATAAACACTTTTCATTTTGTGTAAGATATGTTAAAGGAGGGTTCAGGGTGCTGTTTCGGAGAAAGGTCTATGAAAAACTGCTGTATTGGAAAAAAATGGCAGCCGGTTCTACGGCGGTACTGCTGGAAGGGGCACGGCGTATTGGAAAAAGTACCATCATTGAGGAATTTGCAAAAAACGAGTATGATGACTATCTGATTTTGGATTTTGCTCTGGAAAATCAGGACATCAGAGAAAATTTTCGGGAAAATCTGAACGATTTGGATGCTTTTTTTCGTACTCTGTTCCTTTTGAAAGGAAAATCCCTCAAGGGAAAACGCTGTGCCATTATTTTTGACGAGGTACAGCTTTTCCCGGAAGCCAGACAGGCCATCAAATATCTGGTGAAGGACGGCCGGTATGATTATCTGGAAACCGGTTCTCTGATTTCCATCCGCAAGAATGTACAAAACATCCTGATCCCTTCCGAAGAATATCGGATCAGGATGTTTCCCATGGATTTTGAAGAGTATCTATGGGCCATCCAGGACGAAATCACGGGACCAGCCATCAGGGACGCCTTTGCCCGGAGAAAACCGTTGGGGGATAAAATCCATCGGGCCATCATGAAAAAGTTCCGCACCTACATGGCCGTGGGGGGAATGCCCCAGGCAGTGGAGGCTCTTGTGGAAGGGAAGGATTTCGCCCAGATCGATTTCATCAAACGCAATATCCTGGACCTGTATGAGGAAGACCTGGCAAAATATGATCAGCAGAATCATGACAAGGCTTCCGTGGTATTCCGTACGATTCCGGAACAATTGGAAAACAAGAATTCCCATTTCAAACTGTCCCTGTTGGAAAAAAATGCACGGTATCGGAACTATGTAGAAGCCGTTTCCTTTATAGCGGATTCTATGATCGGCAATGAATGCATCAACGTAACCAAACCGGAACCAGCACTGGAACTGTTTGCGGACCGGAGCAATTTTAAACTGTATATGGGGGATACGGGGCTTTTGGTGACCCAGATCATGCGCAGTGATGCAGAAACAGGAGATGCCTTGTACAAAGCGCTGATTACCGGGCGTTTGGGAATCAATGAGGGAATGGTTATGGAAAACATGGTGGCCCAGATGCTGCGGGCGGCCGGGCATGGCCTGTATTTCCATGAATACCGCTACTGTCCTGAAGGCAGCCAAAGGGGGAATTCTTATGAGATTGATTTCCTGATTGTGAGGAATAAGAAACTCTGCCCCCTGGAAGTGAAATCCTCAGGCTACCAGACCCATAAATCCTTTGACTATCTGGTGAAAAAGTACCAATTGAAAATGGAAGAACGGTACATCCTCTATACCCGGGATCTGCAGATGAAAGAAGGAATCGGATTCCTTCCCTTGTATATGGCTATGTGTCTCTAACGGCTTCTTATCCAACCTCTATACAACCTTTGCACAACAGACGTTGCCCGGGAGCAAAACGGGTTCCGGGAAGAAGACCGGATTGGATTGCATACTCTGTTTGTCCGCTCTGAAAAGACAGATGCCACAAATGAAGAGATAACAAATGTATCATTTTCCAATAATTGCATTTGAATAAAAACAAAGTTGACAAGTTGATAAATAAAAATTCTTCGATAAAATACTTGATTTCTATGATATGCCATGGTAGAATAGCCGTCATCACTCATTGTTTTATGAGTGCAGAATTGAATGAGGGGCGGTTTTATCATGCAAGAGTCTTTAACCATTGAAAAAACAATGGAAGAGGCCGAAGAGAACAGTCAGGTCTCCAGCTGGCATTCCAAACTCCGGGCACTGGGGCCGGGTATCCTGATGGCATCGGCTGCTGTGGGCGGATCCCACATTGTTGCTTCCACCCAGGCAGGGGCCATTTACGGGTGGCAGCTGGCCATCATCATTATCCTTGCGAACCTTTGCAAGTATCCGTTTTTCCGTTTTGGGGTCCATTATACCCTGTCCACCAATGAATCCCTGCTGCAAGGGTATCAGAGAAAAGGCAATCTGTATCTCGGGGTATTCTTCATACTGAACGTGTTTGCCGCCATGGTCAACACTGCCGCCGTCAGCATTATTTGTGCCGCCATCCTGAAATTCATCTTCATGGCGGTGGGCGTGAACTTTGCCGTGAGCATCCCCATGGCCAGCACCATGGTCATTGCCATTACCTGGGGAATGCTGATCCTGGGACAGTACCGTTTCCTGGATGGGCTTTCCAAAGGGATCATGATTGCCCTGACCGTTTCTACGGTATCTGCCGTAATCATCGCAGCCTTTAAAGGCGGCATGCCCATGGCACCGGATTTTGTGGCACCCAATCCCTGGACGCTGACATCGCTCGGCTTTATCGTGGCCCTGATGGGCTGGATGCCGGCACCCATTGAAATCTCCGCGTTGAATTCCATGTGGGTGGTTGCGAAACGCCGCCTGAATCCGGTCAGTTTCAAGGATGGCATCTTCGACTTCAACGTGGGCTACATCGGTACGGCAATCCTTGCCCTGGTCTTCATGGCCCTGGGGGCACTGGTCCAGTACGGCAGCGGTGAAAAGGTCGAGGCAGCCGGTGTTGCCTATATCGGCCAGCTGATCAAAATGTACGCCTTTGCCATCGGCTCCTGGTCCAAACTGCTCATTGCCCTGATTGCTTTCCTGTGCATGTTCGGGACCACCCTTACCGTTATCGACGGCTACTCCCGTGCCAACGATGAGGCCCTCCGGCTGCTGCTGAAAAAGGATCACAGCTCCACCCGGAACCTGAACATCTGGATGACGGTTACGGCCCTGATCGGGATTGTCATCATTTCCGGCTTCATGAGCGATGTGGCCACCATGCTCTACTTCGCCATGATCTGCTCCTTTGTTTCCACTCCGTTCTTTGCACTGCTGAACTTCTCCCTGGTGCGGACAGGAGCGAACAAAGTCAAGGGCGGCCTGTTCTGGCTGGGTGTATTCGGATTCCTGTACCTGGCAGGCTTTACCATTTTGTTCATTGCGTATGAGGCAGGATTGCTGAGATAAAACAGGGATTTTGGGGTAAGATCTCTGTTGGGCTCCGGCAGGTGGATGAAAGCGTCATTATGGAAGATATGGAGAAGAAGGACCAGTCCGAACTCCGTCGGCCCAAACTGTTCTGGTTCAACCTGCTGCTTACAGTGCTGCTGATTGTAGGCCTCAGTGTGGTTCCGGCTCCCGGATATGTAATCTTTGCCCTTGTGGGTCATGAACATCATGTGGCTGGTGGCCGGCTACGTGCTGGGTATCTTTCGGTAATCTTCTTTCGCCAACTGTGTACCAAACTCATACATCCTTGGAAATCAACAGACCCAAAGGGCTGCTCCTGCGCAGGAGCAGCCCTTTGGGTCATTCTGCGTTTTATTTTTCACTTTTGCTCTGCACTCTGCACTTTGGCTTTTTGCATCCAGTACTCCCGGGCCTGCTGGATGAACAAATTCTCCGCCTGGTTCAAAAAGGCTCCTTTGGGGTAGCTGACTGCCACGTTCCAGCGGAGGGGCTTTTCAAAGGAATAGTACCGGATCCCCTGTTCGAAGCCCTGGGCAGTGGATTCCGCCACGATGCCGCAGCAGATCCCGGCCCGGACCATTTCCAGGATGGTGGCAGGGTTGGCGGTGTCGAACAGGATCTGCGGCACCACCTGCCGGGCCCGGAACAGCCGGTCCAGCACCGGACGCATGGTGGTCTGCTTCCGGAGCAGGATCATGGGCCGGTCCTTCAGGGCCAGGAGGGGCAGCCGGGGCCGTCTTTTTCCGGCTTCCATTACGGCCCCTTCCAGATTCCAGGCTTCCGGCACCGCAATGAGGATCTCTTCTTCATACAGATTCTGGTATTCATTGTCATCCCGCTGGCTTTCGAACAGGGTCATGAACCCCAGGTCCAGATCCCCGGCAGTGACCAGCTTCTGCATCTGGAACACGTTCAGTTCATAGGGAACCACCACCAGATTGGGATACTGTTCATGGAAAGCCGGATACACATGGATGAACATGTCCGGTCCCCGGACCGGGGTCATGCCCACCCGGATGGTTCCCGTGTACCCATGGGTCAGGTCGCTGATCTGGCTGTAGGTATTCTGCTTCACCCGGAGCATTTCCCGGGCTCCCTCCAGGTAGATTTCCCCGGCCCGGGTGGGCCCCCAGTTGGTCTTGCTCCGCTTGAAAAGCGGCGTTCCCAGTTCATGCTCCAGGTGGAGCAGCTGCTGGTTCAGCGCCGACTGGGTCAGATACAGCTTTTCCGCCGCTTTGGTGATGCTCTTTTCTTCTGCAATTTTAAGGATATGCTCGATGAGTCTGGTATCCATAAGTGGAATCAACTCCTTATTGCTGACATATAGAAAAATAATTAAGGATTCTCTGTTGATTTATTAAGTGTACATCTACATTATAGGGCAATATAATGATTGTAACAAGGTGTTACGGAAAATTCAGGAAATTAAAATTCTGCTTGCTGTTCGCAAAATATTTAATTTTCGTAAAAATCCAAGGAGGGAGAACAATGCTGAAAAAAATTTTGTGTGCAGGGCTGGCAGCGGCGCTTCTGGTTGCTGTTACAGGCTGTGGGGGAGCCAAAGACAAGGGGAAGACCGCCAATACCAAGGCCAAATGGCCCAAAAACGTGGAAGTGGTGGTCCCTTATGGGGCCGGCGGGGATACGGATTTCAACGCCCGTCTGCTGTCCCAGAAGCTGAGCAAGAAACTGGGAACCAACATCGTCGTTTCCAACATCAAGGGTAATGGAGGCGCTACCGGATCCCGGAAGGTCAAGGATGGGAAGAAAGACGGCAGCATCCTCCTGTTCAACCACACGGGATTTGCCGTGAACAAGGCCAGCAAGGCTTCCGATTTCGGATTCGATGATTTCTCCTTTGCATCCATAGTAGGTCTGAACCCCGGGAATGTCATTGTGGTGAACAAGAAACTGGGGATCAATTCGTTGGCTGAACTGAAAGCCTATACGGAACAACATCCGGATGAACTGAAGATTGCCGTCCAGACCGGGGCTACCTCTTATGTCATTGCATCCCAGCTGGTCAATCAGGGATTTAAACTGAAAATGGTGGATGCAGGAGCTGCAGCATCCCGTCTGACCGCCCTTCTGGGGGGCCATGTGGATGTCATCTTCTCTCCTTACGGCGGCGTAAAGGATTACATTGCCAAAGGGGAAATGGTTCCTCTGGCTATGGATGGGGAAAATGATCTGGTGGTTCCGGACAAGAACATCAATGTAAAGACCATCAAACACCAGGGCTTTGACGCCTATGTGCCCTTCTACTACTTTGTGGCCTTCCCCAAAGGTACGGATCAGGCTCTGATTGATTCTTTCAATGCGGCAGCCAAAGACATCATTGAAAATGATAAGGATTACCAGAGCAAGATTTACAACATGTACTTCCAGAAACCCACCTTCCTGCCGGGCAGCGATGGACTGGCCAAGTTCAGCGCCTATGAAAAAGTCCTTCAGGGAGTCAAGTTTACGGATGTTGCCAAGAACAACTGACGGAGCCGTCTCCTGAATGAAGAGCAACAAAGCTGGTACCGGCTCGCTGCAGATCGGTGCCAGCTTCTCCATTTGTGAAAGGAAAAATTATGGGTACAAGAAAACTTGCGGAATACATCATCGATCTGGTCCTGCTGCTGGTGGGCATTGCCCTGGCGGTGGCGTCTCAGAGCATCCCTCCGGGATCTTCCATTGGCATTGGTGGAGACTTTATGCCGAAAGTCTGTACGAAAATCTGGATTTTTATCAGTCTCTGCCTGTTGCTGTGGGAAAAATTCACTCCGGATGATCACCAGAAAGGCATCACGGCTGATCTGAAATGCCTGGGCCTTACAGCCCTTGCACTTTTTCTTTATATTGCTCTGCTGGATACTCTGGGATTTGTGCTTTCTTCCATTCTGTACATGGCCGCCCAGATGCTGATTTTCATCCCGTTGGAAAATCGGAACCGGAAGCACTACATTATGATCGGCGTCCTGGCCCTGGTGGTGCCCCTTTTGATCAATGAAGTCTTTGAAGAAGTCTTTTCCCTGCTCCTTCCGGCCGGGATCCTGTTCTAAGGAGGATGTTATGGTTGTTGAAGGCATTTTATCTGTACTGAATCCCACAACCCTGCTGATTATCCTGGTGGGGGTTGTTGTGGGTATCATCTTTGGCTCCATTCCCGGGCTTACTTCCACCATGGCAGTGGCCCTGTGTCTGCCCATTACCTTTGGGATGTCTCCACTTAACGGGATTTCCATGCTGATTGCGCTGTATGTGGGAGGCACTTCCGGCGGTCTGATTTCTGCCATTCTGCTGAAAATTCCCGGTACACCCTCTTCCGTAGCAACCACTTTTGATGGTGCACCCATGGCGGAACGGGGAGAAGGAGGAAGGGCTCTGGGCATCGGTATCTTCTATTCCTTCCTGGGGACCATTCTTTCCATGATTGCCCTGTTCTTCATTGCACCGCCTCTGGCAAAAGCTGCCTTGAAGTTCGGTCCCATTGAAACTTTTTCCATCTGTCTCTTTGCGCTGACCATGATTGCCGCCATGATTTCTGACAATCCCTTTAAAGCGGTTATGGCCGGGGTGTTCGGCATTGTGATTTCCCTGTTTGGGATTTCCGATATTACCGGTTCCGCCCGCTTCACCTTCGGGATCCCGGAACTGGAAAACGGTTTTTCCCAACTGCCAGTGATGATTGGGCTCTTTGCCACCGCTGAAATCCTGAAAGCGGCAGCCGACGGGGTCAAGTCCAAGGAAGGGCAGATCCTGGAATACAAAATCAAGGGTTTTGGTTTTACCCTGCAGGAATTTAAGGACCAGTTCGTCAACTTCATACGGTCGGCTCTGATTGGTATTGGCATCGGCATCCTGCCGGGAATTGGCGGAGCCACTTCCAACATTGTGGCCTACAGTGTGGCCAAACAACAGAGCAAACATCCGGAAAAATTCGGCACCGGCTGCATGGACGGGATTGTGGCTTCTGAAACATCCAACAACGCTTCCATTGGCGGGGCGCTGATCCCGCTGCTGACCCTGGGGATTCCCGGGGATACGGTAACTGCCATCATTCTGGGAGGCCTGATGCTCCACGGCATCATCCCCGGACCCCTGCTGTTCCAACAGAGTGGTGAACTGGTCTATGGCCTGTTTGCCGGTCTTATGGTGGCCACAGTCGTGATGCTGGTAGTAGAATACGGAGGTATCCGGGCCTTTGTACGGGTCCTGGATGTGCCCAAATACATCCTGTTCCCCATTATTTTCGTCCTGTGCGTGGTGGGGACCTATGGCACCAACCACAATATGTTCGATGTCTGGACTTCTCTGGGATTCGGGGTCATCGGTTACTTCATGAGCAAGTACAAATATCCCCAGGCACCGCTGATCCTGGGTCTGGTACTCGGGAAGGAAGTAGAGCAGAACCTGATCCGGGGCATGCAGTATACGGACGGAAGCTTCCTGAAATTCTTCCAGTCTCCCATTGCTGCCGTATTCCTGACCATTTCCATCGGCGTTCTTCTGTGGTCTGTAATCAAGCAGATCAGACGGAGATTCTGTTAGGCGTAAAAAACGAACTGTGAAGTTGCCAGCAGGCAGTTTCACAGTTCGTTTTTTTATCTGTTATACTTATTATTTTCCAGCTTTTTCAGCCAGTTTCCGTACATAGCTGACAGGAACCTTTGTCCCTGCAGAAATCTGCTCCACAGGCATACCGCTGGAAAACAGGTTCAGCAGCAATTCCCGTTGGACCAGAGCAATGCCTTCCTGTTTCCCCTCCAGGCGGCCTTTTTGCAGGCCCTTTTGCATGCCTTCTTCCAGGTTCTTTCTTGCAATGGCGTGTCCGATACCGCACATGGTCTCCGCCTCCTCTTTCATTTCAACGGTCATGGGAATATCGTATTCCCGTTCCAGGATTTGTTTCTTCTCGTCAGGGTCCATCTCTGTGGACAGAAGGACGCTGAGCAGGTGGATGATGTCCTCCTGCCGTTTGTCCGGCTGTCCCAGGCCAATCATGATCATAGACATCATATCATAATTCATTTTATCATATTTGGCCTGTCCCACCAACTGTTCTTCCATCATATGGAAGGAAGTCAGGGTGTTCTGCATGGATTTGGGAGGATCCAGGCAGACCCAGAGGGAGTACACCTTCTGGAGTTTCTGGTAGTCGGAATGCTGGAAAACAATCCCTTTCTGGCGGGAAATGAGCCGGGCGCAGTAATAGGCAGCCCGTTTCAGCAGGGGATAGCCGGGAGTCCAGTTTTCCTGGCTTTCCACGTTGATGAAAATCTGCCGGGATTCTTTTCCGTTGGGGATACGGGCCGAAAAGAGAATGTCAAAGGTCACATTTCCTTCGGTCATGGTTTTGTCCGCCGTGTTTTCCCCTCGGATACGTCCGGGGTCGGGGACATCCTGGTCCACTGCCACGGAGCAGACTGCAGGGGTGCTTTCCAGACAGGGAAGCAGTTCCTGGATGGAACAGCGGCTGTATTCGGGAAGGCAGCCCTGGAGGATGTGGGCCAGGATGATCTTGTTGGCCAGAAGGCGGCAGCAGGCAGCATCCAGTGCCTGTTCTTCCTGCCACGTACCCAGATCCTGGGCCACAGTGGTAGAGGTTTTCATGGAATCACCATCTTTCTGTAAGATTTTGCAAGGATCACTGGGGGTCCTTTTCCTTATCCAACAGAAAAATTCCTTCCCAACTGAAAAAAGAAGGTCATTATCGGGCATTTTACCGGCATGAATGGGATTTGGGGAGGGGAGACCATCTGCCGGGGCAGATGGTCCTGAAGGGAAACGCAGCCCTCCAGGCTGCTAACCCACCACCCATGCTGCGCATGGATACCCCCGCCCTTGTAAAGGGCGGATAGAAAAAACGGTGGCCGGGGCGCCGGGCCTGCGCTCCCTACGGTCTGTCTTTTTTCTTTCAAAATCAATTTGCAAAATTGATTCCCATCGGCCGCTGACAGCTGACAAAGGGGCTGTTGCGCTTGCAACAGCCCCTTCCTTTATTCTTTTGCCGGAAACAGTTTGGTCAGGCCCCAGGTGAGGCCGGCGAACAGGGCCATGACCACGAACACCAGGGGATAGGCGATGACGAGCAGTTCCAGAGATGCGGTTACGGAATCCATGTTTCTGCCTCCTTTACATCAGGACCGGGATCAGGGCCATGGCCAGGCCGCCGGCCACCACGCTGGCCACCTGTCCGGCCACGTTGACCCCGATGGCCTGCTGGATGATGAAATTGGTGGGATCTTCCTTCAGGGCCATTTTGGCGATGACCCGTCCGGAAATGGGGAAGGCGCTGATGCCGCAGGCCCCAATCATGGGATTGATCTTTTTCTTCAGGAACAGGTTGGCCAGTTTGGCGAAGAGCAGGCCCCCCACCGTATCGAAAATGAAGGCCACGGCCCCCAGGGCCAGAATCTTCAGCACCTGGACCGTCAGGATATTTTCGGCGGTCATGGTGGCCCCTACGGTGATCCCCAGCAGCAGGGTCACCAGGTTGGTCAGTTCATTCTGGGCACAGTTGGACAGGCTGTCGCAGCACCCGGATACCTTCAGCAGGTTCCCGAACATCAGGGCACCGATCAGGGGTACGGAGATGGGGGCGATGATCCCGGCGATCAGGGTCACCATCAGGGGGAACAGGAACAGAGCGGTCTGGGATACGGGCTTTTCTTCCTCGTAGGGCATCCGGATCCGCCGTTCTTCTTTGGTGGTCAGCAGTTTCACCACCGGAGGCTGGATGATGGGCACCAGGGACATGTAGCAGAAGGCGGTGACGGTCAGGGGCGCCAGCAGTTCGGTGGCGAATTTCTGGGCCACGAAGATGGTGGTGGGGCCGTCCGCCGCGCCGATGATCCCGATGGAGGCGGCTTCGTTGAAGGGGAAGCCAACCAGGGCGGCGCAGAGGGTGGCGGCGAAGATCCCCAGATGGGCGGCTGCTGCAAACAGCATCATGTAGGGCGCCCGGAGCAGGGGGGTGAAATCACACATGGCACCGATGCCGATGAAGATCAGCACCGGGAACAGCTCGTTGGCGATGCCCAGGTTGTAGAGCACCGTAAGGAATCCGGGCTCACCGCCTCCGGTGGGCATGACGGCGAAATGGCCGGGGATGTTGGCCAGGATGCAGCCCACCCCCATGGGGAACAGCAGCACCGGTTCGTAGCCCTTGCGGACCCCCAGCCAGATCAGCAGGACCCCGATGGCCAGCATGACCCAGACGGTCCAGTCAGCCATGCCCATGACACCGGCGAACAGTTCCTGAAAGACTTGACTTGTGTTTGACATAGAATCACCTCATTGTAGAATGTGCCAGGTGGAACACCAAAAAAGAGGACCGGACATTTTACAATGCCAGGTCCTCATGATCCTTCCTGCCCCTGTGCCATCCGCAGGAAGGGATTATCCAATTGGTATGGGTATTATAGCGTATTCTGGAGGGGATTGCAAGGGGGGAAGATGTGGTATAATAGGTATCGAATCCGGGAGGTGCCGGGGGTACCTTCCATACAGGGGAGTGACAGATATGGATTTTAAGGAAGTTATGGAAAACGCGAGAAGATGTCTGGGCAAGTGCAAGGGGTGCCCGGTTTGCAACGGCATTGCCTGCCGGAACACCATTCCCGGCCCCGGGGCCAAGGGTGTGGGGGATACGGCCATCCGGAACTATGCCAAATGGCAGGACATCCGTGTGGTGATGGATACCCTCTGTGAAAAACGGCCGGTGGATACGTCCATCGAACTGTTCGGCCGCACTTTCAAATACCCGATCTTTGCCGGTCCGGTGGGCGCGGTGGCCATGCACTACAGCGACAAATACAATGACGTGACCTACAATGCGGAACTGGTGCCCGGGTGTGCGGATGCCGGCATCGCTGCCTTTACCGGGGACGGGATGGATCCCCAGGTGATGCAGGGGGCCACGGACGCCATCAAGGCCTGCGGCGGGGTGGGGGTTCCCACGGTGAAGCCCTGGAACGCCCAGATGATTTCCGAAAAGATGGAACTGGTGAAACAATCCGGTGCCTTTGCGGTGGCCATGGACGTGGATGCGGCCGGACTGCCCTTCCTGAAGAATTTCGTGCCCCCTGCGGGGAGCAAATCCGTGGATGAGATGAAAGCCATCATCAAAGAGGCCGGACTGCCCTTCATCATCAAGGGGATCATGAGCGTCAAGGGCGCCCTGAAGGCCCGGGAAGCCGGCGCTTCCGCCATCGTGGTGTCCAACCATGGGGGCCGGGTACTGGACCAGAGCCCGGCAACGGCGGAAGTGCTGGAAGAAATCGCCGTGGCCGTGGGCGGCACCATGAAGATCCTGGTGGACGGGGGCATCCGCAGCGGGGTGGATGTGTTCAAGGCACTGGCCCTGGGAGCCGATGCCGTGCTGATCGCCCGTCCTTTCGTGAATGCGGTGTATGGCGGCGGCCGGGAAGGGGCCAGACTGCTGGCGGACAAACTGGGAGCGGAACTGGCGGACACCATGGAAATGTGTGGTGCCGCTTCTCTCAAGGACATCAATGCTGAAATGATCCGGAAATAAGGTGGACCATCTTGAACCAGATCAAACGGTTTTCTCCTTCCCAGCTGATCGCCCTGACCTTCGTGGGGCTGATCCTGGCCGGGGCCCTGCTGCTGATGCTGCCCTGTGCCAGCGCGGACGGGTCGTCTCTTTCCTTTGTGGATGCCCTGTTCACCGCCACATCCGCTTCCTGTGTCACGGGCCTGGTCGTGGTGGACACCGGGACCTATTTTTCCCTGTTCGGCCAGCTGGTGATCATCGCCCTGATCCAGCTGGGAGGCCTGGGTCTGGTGCTGTTTGCCACGCTTTTTTCCGTGATCATGCGGAAACGGATCGATCTCCAGTCCCGGCTGAACATCCAGGCGTCCCTGAACCAGAATGAACTGGACGGGGTGGTGCGGATGAGCCTGCGGATCGCCAAGTATACGGCGGTGATCGAGGGGGTGTTCGGCACCCTCCTGGCCATCCGATTCTATCCCCAGTATGGGATCCGGGGCATCTATTACGGCTACTGGCATTCCGTCTCTGCCTTCTGCAACGCCGGGTTCGACCTGTTCGGCCATTACCAGAGCCTGACTGCCTATGTGGGGGATCCGGTGGTGAACCTGTGCATCTGCCTGCTGATCATCCTGGGGGGCCTGGGGTTTGCGGTGATGCGGGATGTGATGGAAAAACGGAACTTCCGGCAGCTGAAGCTCCACAGCAAAATGGTGCTGGTGAGCACCGTGGTGCTGATTGCAGGCGGGACGGCGGTTATCGGCCTGCTGGAACGGGACAACCCGGGGACCCTGGGGAGCCTCACCGGCAGCGAGGCCTTCTGGGCCAGCTTCATGCAGTCGGTGAGCCCCCGTACTGCCGGGTTCAATACCCTGGACCTGAACAGCCTGCGGGTGCCCACCATGATTTTCGTGATCATGCTGATGTTCATCGGGGCTTCCCCTGCATCCACCGGGGGCGGGATCAAGACCACCACCTTTTCCCTGCTGCTGCTGAACATCTGGCAGGTGGTCCGGGGCAAGGAGGAATGTGAGATCTTCGGACGGCGGATCACCGGCGAGACCATGTTCCAGGCTTTTGCCATCGCCAGCATGTCCCTTTTGTGGGTGTTCTTTGCCACCCTGATGCTCACCTGCCTGGAGGACACCTCGTTCCTGTATGCGGCCTTTGAAGTGGTTTCGGCCTATGCCACGGTGGGGCTGTCCACCGGGCTCAGCCAGCATATCTGCACGGCCAGCAAGATCATCCTGATGCTGTCCATGTATGCAGGCCGGGTGGGGTTCATGACTTTCGCCCTGGCCCTGGCGGCCAACAAGCCTTCGGGCCATATCCATTATCCCAAGGAAAATATCATCATCGGTTAGGAGCGTTCGGTATACCATGAAAGACAAACGGCAATTTATCGTCTGGGGCCTGGGCCGGTTCGGCAGCAGTGTGGCGGAAACCCTCACTTCGCTGGGCCACGAGGTCCTGGGCATCGACAACAATGAAGATGTGGTGGAAAACATGGCGGACAAGCTGACCCACGCGGTGGTCTGCGACGTCATCGATGAGAAGACGGTGAACAGCCTGGGCATCCGGAACTTCGATGTGGGAGTGGTGGCCATCGGCAACCTGGAACCCAGCCTGCTGGCCACCCTGCTGCTGAAGGAAGCGGGGCTGAAGACCATTGTGGCCAAGGCCTCCAATCCCATCCACGGGAAGATGCTGAAGAAGCTGGGGGCCACCAAAATCATCTATCCGGAACGGGATATGGGCCGCCGGGTGGGACACAACCTGGCCTACACCAACATCCTGGATTTCGTGGAACTGTCGGACAACATCTGCCTGATGGAAGTGAACCTGAGCCAAAGCATGGCCGGGAAGAGCCTGGCGGAACTGGATGTGCGGCGGAAGTACCAGGTGAACGTGGTGGCGGTGAAGCACAGGGACGGCTCCACGGAAATGACCCTGGAACCCACCAAGCCCCTCCAGGAGGGGGATCTGCTGGTGGTCATCGGCAGCCGGAAAAGTGTGGAAGCCCTGGAGGACGGCATATGATCACAACCCTGACATCGTTGAAAAATGACCTGGTGAAGCGGGCGGCTTCTCTGAAAATGAAAAAGTACCGACAGAAGGAGGGCCTGTTCCTGCTGGAAGGGAAACGGGCGGTGGAAGAAGCCCTGGCTTCCGGCTGGACCATCCGGGCCCTGTTCTTCACCCGGCTGCCGGAAGGCTGGGAACAGCAGGCGGAAAACAGCTCCCTGCCCTGGTATGAAGTGCCCCTGCCGGTGCTCCAGAAGATCACGGCCACGGAAGATCCCCAGAGCGTGGCGGCCCTGGTGGAACTGCGTCGGGAAGACCTGGCCGCCTTTGCCCCGGAACGGGGAATGGTGCTGGTGCTGGACCGGATCCGGGACCCGGGGAACCTGGGAACCCTGATCCGCACCGCAGATGCCCTGGGAGCCGCCGGGGTGGTGCTGCTGGAAAATACGGCGGATCTCTACAATCCCAAGGTGGTCCGGTCCACCATGGGCTCCCTGTTCCACCTGCCGGTGTTCACCGGGGTAAAGACCGGGGAACTGGAAGAATGGTGCCGGCAGCACGGGTATGCCCTGTGGGCCACGGCACTGGAAGGGGCGGAGGACATGACAAGCCTCACCTGGCCGGAAAAGACGGCCCTGGTGCTGGGCAGCGAGGCGGAAGGGGTATCCCCGGAAATCCTGGCCGCTGCGGATCAGAAGGTGAAGATCCTCATGGCCGGCCATGCGGAAAGCCTGAACGTGGCCGTGGCCGGGGGAATCGTGATGTTCGAGGCGGCACGGGCCTTTTCCAGTTGACCTGCCTGTGGAAGAAGTGTATAATATACAGGAATTTGATACCAACAGGCGATGACAGAGACAGTACGCCGCCGGGCTGGTGCAGCGATCCGGGGAGGGTGGGAGCCCGGACAGGAGGCCTTGCGGAAGAAGATCACTCTGGAGCCGGTCATCGAACCAGCAGTAGATGGACCCGGGTTATGACCGTTACCTCATACAGAGTGGCAGCACAGCTGTCATGAGGGTGGTACCACGGGCCCTTTTGTCCCGTCCCTTTCGGGGGACGGGACTTATTTTTTGGAGGTGTAAAGCAGTGAGCAAGAAAGACGACAAGTATGCAGCGACGTTGAACCTGCCGGAAACTGAATTCCCCATGCGGGCGGGCCTGCCCAAACGGGAACCGGATTTCCTGGATTTCTGGTATAAAAACGATATCTATGGAGAAAAACAGAAACTCCATGCAGGCCACAAGAAGTTCGTCCTCCACGACGGACCTCCCTACGCCAACGGCAAGATCCACATGGGCCATGCCCTGAACAAGGTCCTGAAGGACATCATCATCAAATACAAATACGCCCAGGGGTATGACACCCCCTATGTCCCCGGCTGGGATACCCACGGCATGCCCATCGAACATGCCTGCCTGAAGGCCACCGGCGTGGACCGTCACAAGCTGTCCCCGGTGGAACTGCGGAAAATGTGCCGGGAATATGCCCTCCAGTGGATCGATACCCAGCGGAAGGATTTCAAACGGCTGGGTGTGCTGGGTGACTGGGACCATCCCTATGTGACCCTGGATCCCCATTTCGAAGCGGAACAGATCCGGGTGTTCGGCACCATGGCCAACAAAGGCTACATCTACAAAGGCAAGAAGACCGTATACTGGTGCCCTCACTGCGAAACGGCCCTGGCGGAAGCGGAAATCGAATACGCCGACCAGAAGACTCCGACCATTTTCGTGAAGATGCCTCTGGTGAAGGACAACGGGCTGACCCCGGAAGCCGCCCAGGGCAAAAAAGCCTATATGGTGATCTGGACCACCACCCCCTGGACCATTCCCGCCAACGTGGCTGTGGCCCTGAACCCGGACTTTGACTATGCCTGGGTGGAATACAATGGGGAAGTGCTGATCATGGCTGCCGATATGGTGGACAAAGTGGCCCAGGAATGCGGCGTGGAATTCGGGCCGGTGCTGGGGACCACCAAAGGCCGTGCCTTTGAATATGCGGAATGCGAACATCCCTTCCCGGAATACAACCACCGGAAATCCCTGGTGGTACTGGCGGACTATGTGGACAAGGAAGCCGGTTCCGGCTGCGTCCATACAGCTCCCGGCCATGGGGACGTGGACTATCTCACCGGTCTGAAATACAATCTGCCCATCCTGTGCCCGGTGGACCAGAAAGGCTGCTTCACGGAAGAAGCAGGGGAACTGTTCCAGGGCAAGTTCGTCTTTGACAGCAACGGCCTGGTGATCAAGCACCTGGCGGAACAGAATGCCATCCTGGGCAAAAAGACCATCCATCACCAGTACGCCCACTGCTGGCGCTGCAAGAACCCCATCATCTTCCGGGCTTCCGAGCAGTGGTTCGCTTCTGTGGACGGGTTCCGGGACGATGCCCTGAAGGCCATTGCGGAGGATGTCCAGTGGATCCCCAGCTGGGGTGAATCCCGGATCCACAACATGGTGGCCGACCGCCATGACTGGTGCATTTCCCGGCAGAGAGTCTGGGGCGTGCCCATCCCTATCTTCTACTGCGAAGACTGTGGGGAACCCCTGATCAACGAAGAAACCGTGGAAAAGATTGCCACCATCTTCGACAAGGAAGGCAGCGATGCCTGGTGGAACCATACGGCGGAAGAACTGCTGCCGGAAGGGACCAAATGCCCCAAATGCGGCGGCACCCATTTCCGGAAGGAAAAGGACATCATGGATGTGTGGTTCGACAGCGGTTCCTCCCACATGGGGGTCTGCAAGCGCCGTCCGGAACTGAGCTGGCCCGCTGACATGTACCTGGAAGGCAGCGACCAGCACAGAGGCTGGTTCCAGAGCTCTCTGCTGACTTCCGTGGCCGTGACCGGCAAGGCTCCCTACCGGAGCGTGCTGACCCACGGCTACGTGCTGGACGGGGAAGGCCGGAAGATGAGCAAATCCCTGGGGAACGTGGTGGTGCCCCAGGAAGTCATCGACCAGTATGGTGCCGACATCGTCCGTCTGTGGGCCGCTTCTTCCGACTACAAACAGGACGTGCGGATCTCTCCGGTGATCCTGAAACAGCTGGCGGAAGCCTACCGGAAAGTCCGGAACACCATCCGGTACATCCTGGGGAACACCCACGATTTCGACTACGAAACCCAGAAGGTGGCGTTCGCAGAGATGGAAGAACTGGATCAGTGGGCCCTGATGCGCTTCGAAGCCCTGAAGAAGGACGTGACCGAAGCCTACGAAACCTACGATTTCCATGTGCTGTTCCATGCCATCCATGATTTCTGCACCGTGGACATGAGCTCCTTCTACCTGGATATCATCAAGGACCGTCTGTACACCAGCCGGAAGGACGGCAAGGCCCGCCGGTCTGCCCAGACCGCCATGACCCAGATCCTCCGGGAACTGATGGTGATGCTGATGCCGGTGCTGAGCTTCACCATGGAAGAAGTCTACCAATATATGAACAAGCCGGCTGACGCCCCCCAGAGCGTGCAGATGCTGCCCTGGCCCCAGGCCCATCCGGAATATGTGAAGGAAGACCTGAAGGCCAAATGGGATGCCTTCATCGCCATCCGGGGCGAAATCACCAAAGTGCTGGAAGGGGCCCGCCGGGCCAAGACCATCGGCCATTCCCTGGATGCCAAGGTGGAACTGTTCGCCACCGGGGATGCCCTGGCGGAACTGAAGGCGGTGGAAAAAGATCTGCCCACCCTGCTGATCGTTTCCCAGGCGGAAGTCCACGAAGGACTCACCGACGCCGGGGAAGCCACTGGCCGGGACGACCTGAAGGTGCTGGTGGAAGCCGCCGAAGGGGAGAAATGCGAACGGTGCTGGTGCTACAGCAAGACCGTGGGCCAGGATCCCCAGCATCCCACCCTCTGCGCCAAGTGCTGCGAAGCGGTGGAGTGACCCGGCTTCCATTGTCCGCTGACCGTTGACCGTTTATCGGGAAAGGGATTGTCATCTTGACAATCCCTTCTTTCATGGCTACAATATACGTAACGGAGGTATAGTACCATGGAACATCTGAAGACAGTGCGGGACAAGGACTGCAAGGAATATCAGGACCTGATTACCCGGCTAAACCGGATCGAAGGCCAGGTGCGGGGAGTGAAAAAAATGCTGGAAGAGGACCGGTACTGTGTGGACATCCTGACCCAGGTCAGTGCCATCAGCAACGGGCTCAATGCCTTCAATAAAAAGCTCCTGGCCAACCACATCAAGTCCTGTGTGGTGAACGATATCCGGGCCGGGGATGATTCTGTAGTGGATGAGCTGTGCGAAACCCTGCAGAAACTGATGAAATGACAAAATGGCGCTTGCCTGTGATCCTGAAGGAGGAAAAAACAATGGAAAAAGAACTGAAAGTCAATGGAATGATGTGTGTGAACTGCCAGAAACATGTCCATGATGCCCTGGCCGCCATGGTCGGCGTATCCGCCGTGGACGTGAACCTGGAAAAAGGCACCGCCAAAGTGACCGCGGACCGGGAAATTTCCCAGGACGAATTCAAAAAGGTCATTGAAGACGCAGGGTACGAGCTGGCGTAAAAGATGGTCAGGGACCGGGGGGTGTGAATTCTTTCACACCCCCTTTTTCTCTTGCACCCGAAAACCACTCATGATATAATGACTCCTGTTAGATTCACTTTTACTTTAGGAAGATTTTCTCAACAGAAAGGATGATTTTCGTGAAAAAACAATTGATGGCTATGGTTATGGCCCTGCTGCTGTGTGTCGGGTATTCCGGCGCTCTGGTACCGGCTACGGCCTATGCGGCTGAAACCATCGGTTATGTGGATTTAAATACGGTCTTTTCCCACCATCCTGATTTCGCTTCTGCCCGGGCAGCCATGAGCCTGGAACAGCAGAACGCCCAGAAGGAGTTCCAGGAAAAGGCTCCCAGCCTGGACGACAACGGCAAACGGGCCCTGGACAACACTCTGACGGAACGGATCGCCAAGAGAGAACAGTCCCTGTTCGACCCCATCCGGAAGAAGATCCTGGATGCCGTCCACAAAGTGGCCAAGGAAAAGGGTATCAATACGGTCCTGAGCGCCGGTGCCGTAGTTGACGGCGGCGTGGACATCACCAACGATGTGATGAAGGCCGTAGGAGCCAAATAAATCAGAACACGGAAGGTGCTGCCCGGCAGCACCTTTTTTATTTGAAAGGATGATATGATGAACAACGACGAAAGCCGCAATCTGGGGGGCGTGGCCTTTTTGCCCCTTCTGGTGTTCCTGTGCCTGTACATTGGCTGCGGGCTGGCCTTTACCCTGCTGGGGATCCCCAAGCCCTTCAGCTTCCTGCCCCGTCACGTGGCCCTGCTGGCCGGGACACTGGTGGCCTTCCTGCTGTGGAAGAAGGGCCCCATTGAGGAAAAATTAAAAGTCTTCTGCTCCGGCATGGGGGATTCCGGGGTGATGATGATCGTGCTGATCTACCTGCTGGCCGGCGGGTTCCAGGGGGCGGCCGCCGCCATCGGGGGCAAGACCAGCGTGGTGAATTTCTGCCTCCAGTTCGTGCCGCCCTCCTTCCTGATCCCCGGGGTGTTTTTGATGTGCTGCTTCATTTCCACCGCCATCGGCACCAGCATGGGGACCATTGCGGCCATGGCCCCGGTGGCCATCGGGGTGGCCCAGGGGGCCGGCCTGAACCTGGCGGCGGTGTGCGCCGCGGTGATCTGCGGATCCTATTTCGGGGACAACCTGTCCATGATCTCTGACACCACCATTGCTGCAGCGGAAGGCTGCGGCTCCCGGATGAAGGACAAGTTCCGGATGAATTTTGCCATCGCCCTGCCGGCGGCCCTGGTGAGCCTGGTGCTGTACTACCTGGTCAGCGGCCAGGTCCAGGGCGGCATCCAGGTGGGGGATTTCAACCTGTTCCAGGTTCTGCCCTATGTGGTGGTGCTGGTGCTGGCCCTGATGGGCATCAACGTGGCCCTGGTGCTGTTCGGGGGCATCCTGCTCACCGGGGTCATCGGCCTTCTCCAGGGAACGGTGGACATCTTCACCTGGGCCAAGGGTCTGGGGGACGGCATGGCGGACATGTTCTCCATCAGCATGGTGGCCATCCTGGTTTCCGGGATCATCGGCCTGGTCCGGTATTACGGGGGCGTAGAATGGCTGGTGGAGAAGATCACCGGCTGGATCCACGGCCGGAAAGGGGCGGAATACGGCATCGGGCTCCTGTCCGGGCTGCTGTCCGCGGCCATGGTGAACAACACCATCGCCATCATCGTTACCTGTCCCATTGCCAAGGTGATCGGGAAGAAATACGAAATCGCACCCAAACGGCTGGCCAGCCTGGTGGATATCTTCGCCTGCAGCTTCCTGTGCGTCATGCCCCATGACGGGGGGATGCTGATCGTGACCCAGCTGGCAGGCACCTCGCCTCTGGACGTGATGAAGTACTGCTACTACGTGTACGCCCTGCTGATCGCCGCCTGCGTGACCATCCAGCTGGGGACCCATGAGGGGAAATGAGCCTGCCGCAGGTTCCTTCTTTTTTTGCCAGTGAACAGAGAACAGTGACGGAGGATGCCGGGATGCCGGCATCCTCCTCTTGACTTTCTTAACTGTATTTGCTAAAATTACAGTAAATCGAAAATCCACTGTTTCCAATGGACTGAAGGAGGTCATATTCATGGAATTCTTACATATCACCAAAGACAATTTTGACAAAGAGGTGCTCCAGAGCAGCAAACCCATGGTGGTGGGCTTTTCCGCTCCCTGGTGCGGGTACTGCAAACGGCTGAAACCGGCCCTGGGCCAGCTGGCCATGGAAATCGCCGACAAGGTGTCCTTTGGCGGAGTGAACATTGATGAAGAACGGGAACTGGCGGAACAGTTCAAAGTGGAAACCATCCCCAGCCTGATGCTGGTGAAGGACGGCCAGTGCAGTGAACTGCTGGTGAACCCGCCCTCCAAAGCGGCGGTGAAGACCTGGCTCCAGGAGAAAGGCGCATTATGAGCAAAGTCTATGATATCCTGATCATCGGCGGTGGGCCCGCCGGCTATACTGCAGCCCTCTACGGGGCCCGGAGCGGCTTTGCCACCGCGGTGCTGGAAAAACTGTCCCCGGGAGGACAGATGGCCACCACCAGCGATGTGGAAAACTATCCCGGATTCCCCGGGGTGGTGGATGGTTTCGAGCTGGGGGAACGGATGCAGGAAGGGGCCGAAAAGGCTGGGGCAGAGACTTTCTTTGCGGAAGTGAGCAAAGTGGATCTCTTGGCGGACCCCAAAGTGGTGGAAACTTCTGAAGGCACTTTCCTGGGCCGGACGGTGATCCTGGCCACCGGGGCCCATCCCCGGAAACTGGGGATCCCTCAGGAAGAAGCCCTGGTGAACCGGGGGGTGGCCTACTGCGCCACCTGTGACGGGAACTTCTACAAGGACAAAGTGGTGGTGGTCAATGGTGGGGGCAACACCGCCGTAGGCGACGCCCTGTACCTGGCCAAACTGGCCAGCAAGGTGTACCTGGTCCACCGGCGGGATACCCTCCGGGCTACCCCCATCTACCTCCAGCGGCTGAAGGATGCCGGGGTGGAAATCATCTGGAACAGCGTGGTTTCCGGGCTCCAGGCGGACAAAAAGCTTACCGGGGTGGAACTGACGGATGTGAAGACCGGTGAAAAACGGGTGCTGCCGGCGGACGGCCTGTTCGTGGCCATCGGGCAGCTGCCGGAAAGCAGCCTGGCGGCCGGTCAGGTGGCCACCGACAAGGCAGGATACATCATGGCGGGAGAAGATACCAAAACGTCCGTCCCCGGGGTGTTTGCCGTGGGGGATGTGCGGACCAAGGCCGTGCGGCAGATCATTACGGCAGCCGCTGACGGAGCGGTGGCCATCCACTATGCTGAGGAATATCTCAACGAAAAATAGAAGGAAGGGGAAAAGCAGGCTGGCGGAAACCGGCCTGCTTTGCGAGCAAGTATGAAAAGTGATTTTATTGTGGCCGTCCATGCGCTGGTGTACCTGTCCCATCGGGGCTGCCTGGCTTCCAGCGAGGAACTGGCCGAAAACATCTGCACCAACCCGGCCCGGGTCCGGAAAATCATGGGGAAACTGAAGAAAATGGGGATCATCACCACCCGGGAAGGCCATGTGGGGGGATACTGCCCCTGTGAAGGCCTGGAAAAGGTGTCCCTCTATGAAATCGCCCAGGGCATGGATACGGTGTTCGTGGATACCAAATGGCGCAGCGGCAATGAGGAGAACAACTGCTTCATCAGCAGCGGCATGTCCTCGGTGTTCGATTCCCTGTACCGGGAGCTGGACCGGCTGTGCATGGATCATCTGAAGGGGATCACCCTGGGGGATGTGACGGCACAGATCGTGGAAACCCAGCGCAGCAGCCGGAAGGAATGCCACGGAGCCATCAGCGGGGACTGCCCGGCCTGGCAGAAGGCCCTGGAAGAGGAAAAATCCGGGAAAAAGGACTGACCGTCACCTTTTGCCCAGAAGTGTGTTATAATACCGGTGTTCACAATTTTCTTATGAGGTGATTGTATGAAAAAAATCGGAGCATTGTTCGCGGCAGCAGTCCTGGCTTTCAGCCTCCATGCCACACCGGCCTGGGCGGATCAGCCCCTGGATACCATCCAGATCACCGGGACGGCCACCCGTACGGTGGACCCGGATATGGCCACGGTGGATTTTGCTTATGAAAAACAGGGGGCGACCCTGGATGAGGTCCGGGAAGCCGGGGCCCAGGCCAGCCAGAAGTTCATCCGCACCATGGTGGCCCAGGGCATTGCCCGGGATGACATCGCCACCACCGGATACAATGTGTCTCCCCGGTACACCTACCAGAAAAACGGGGGGCAGAAACTGGCCGGCTACCAGGTGACGGCGGAATGGAGCGTGAAGGTGAAGAGTCTGGACAATCTGGGCACGGTGATCGACAAGGGCCTGGAAAGCGCCAACCGTCTGGACAATGTGCGGTTCGGGCTCCAGGATGAGAACCTGATCAAACGGCAGCTGCTGGGCCAGGCCGTGGAAAATGCCAAATATACGGCCCAGGCGGTGGCCAGTGCCGGCGGACGGGGACTGGGTGTGCTCCGCCAGGCCAGCATCCCCACCACGTCCGTGGTGGAAGCCCAGCCTTTGCTGATGGCCCGGATGGAAAAAGTGGGGGCTGCCAATGATGCCGCCACTCCCACCCAGCTGGCCCCCAAGGCCCTGACGGTGACGGTACGGGTGAATACCCTGTTCGCCCTGACCCTGGAGTAAGGGGATGGGGGCACAGAACAAGAAACCGGCTTTTCTCCTGGGGGAAAAGCCGGTTTTACTGCAGGGAGCCATGGAACTGGAAGTGGCCGTGCTCCGGGAGGCACTGAAGGACTGTCGGAGCTGCCGGTTCGGCGGATTCGCCTTCTGGGAGGGAACCCTGGGCGGCAGGCCGGTGGTGGTGAGCCGGACTGGGATCGGCACCGCAGCCGCGGCGGCGGCCACGGCGGTGGGCTGCGCGGAATTCCACCCCTCCCTGGTGCTGAACCAGGGGACCGCAGGGGGCTATCCGGAAGGGGTGCAGCCCTTCGACCTGGTGCTGGGAGAACGGTGGTACAACAGCAATGCCCTGTTCCAGAGCCGGTATGGAAAGGATTATTTCCTGGACCTGGAGGCCCTGGAAGGGGAAAGCAAGGAAAATGAATTCACCGGGGAAAAACCCTTCTGGCACTGGACGGACCGGGAAGTGTTGGCCTGGCTGGACCGGGAAGGGGTCCGCTGGCAACGGGGCCGGGCCCTGGTGGGGGCCATTGCCTCCGGGGACCGGTGGAACGACTGCCCGGATACCATCCGGGCGTTGGAACAGGGAACCGGTGCCCTGTGCGAAGAGATGGAAACCGCCGGAGCCGGGGAAACCGCAGCCCGGTTCGGGGTGCCCTTCGGGGCCGTCCGGGTGATTTCCAACAACAACCGGACCGGGGAGCCCTTCAATCCGGAAACGGCCAGGGCGCTGCAGGAGTGGATTGTGAGGGTGATGGGGTAGGGGGTGTTGCATGTTATGTGCAACACCCCGGTCGCGGGCCGAGGGTCACGGCCGCGAGCCTGGATGTTTTGGCCGTTTGTTGTTTTTTTCTATAGAGAAGATAATTCGACAGAAATCTGGAAAATCGGATTTTCGGGCTCCGCTAACAAGCCCACGACTCGCGACCCGTGACAAAAAAAGACGCTGCGGAGGCAGCGCCTTTTTTCTATCCCTTACTCCCCGAACTTCTTTCCGGTGAGCATTTCGTAGGCTTCTTTGTATTTGGCGATGGTCTTGTCGATTACGTCCTGGGGCAGCAGGTAGTCGCTGTCCGGGTTGGCTTTCAGCCAGTCACGGACGAACTGCTTGTCGTAGGAAGGCTGGCCTTTGCCGGCTTCGTACCCTTCCAGGGGCCAGAACCGGGAGCTGTCCGGCGTGAGCATTTCGTCACCCAGGACCACTTCGCCTTTTTCGTTCAGGCCGAATTCGAATTTGGTGTCGGCGATGATGATGCCTCTTTCATAGGCATAGTCCGCACATTTCTTGTACAGGGCGATGGTGGCGTCCTTGATGGCTTTGGTGTATTCCGCCCCTTTGCCCGGGAAGATCTTTTCCAGGTAGGTGACGCACTGGTCTTCCGTGATGTTTTCATCATGGTCGCCCAGTTCGGCTTTGGTGCTGGGGGTGAAGAGGGGCTCAGGCAGCTTCTGGCATTCTTTCAGCCCTTCGGGCATCTTGATGCCGCAGACGGTGCCGTTTTCCTTGTAGGATTCCCAGCCGCTGCCGGTGATGTAGCCCCGGACGATGCATTCCACCGGGATCATGTTCAGTTTCCGGCATTTCATGCTCTTGCCGGCGAATTCCGGAGTCCGGAAGAATTCGGGCATATCCGCAGGATCCACACTGATCATGTGGTTGGGGATGATGTCTTTGGTATAGTCGAACCAGAATTTGGACATCTGGGTCAGGACGGCCCCTTTGTCCGTAATGGTGTTTTTCAGAATGTGGTCGAACGCGGAGATCCGGTCGGAAGCCACCATGATCAGGCTGTCGCCCAGATCGTAGATTTCACGAACTTTCCCAGATTTAACGGGTTTGTATTCCTGCATGATCCATCCTCCTTGAAAATAGACAGTACGGTTTTGTATCCCTATCATATCACAGGAACGGGGTTTAGTCGAATAATTTTCTCGTTATGGGTGTGAATGTTTGTTTCATATGATACGGAAGGGGGACACACGCTCCGCTGCCCGGACCATTCCTGCAAGGCGCGGGTCCTTTCCCCTGGCCGCTGACTGCTGACCGTTGACAAAAAGGGGGGGTGGGGTTTGGCCGGAGCCGCCTGACCCGTGCACCGGAGACGGAAAATGGTGAAATCCTTGTGGATTCTTCCAGTAACATTGAAGCTTACGGGATTTTATCGTATAATAAACTGTAAACTCCTCTGGCAAAATCATTCCGGAGTTCCTGAAACAGAAAGGATGTTATTTATGCGTATCGTTATGACCATCGTAGGTGTGGACAAAGTGGGCATCATTGCCAAAGCCAGCACGCTGCTGGCGGAAAACAACGTGAATATCCTGAACATCAACCAGAACATTGATGACGGATTCTTCAACATGGTTCTGATTGGTGACCTGGACAATGCAGCCGTATCCGTGGAAGCCCTGAAGGAAAAAGCCACGGCCCTGGGCAAGGAACTGGGCGTGGAAATCCGGGTGCAGAGCGAACAGATCTTTACGGCCATGCACCGGATTTAAGGAGGCCCGTACATGTTCTACGAAATCAAAGACGTACTGGAAACCACCCGGATGATCACCCAGAACAACCTGGATGTGCGCACCATCACCATGGGCATCAGCCTGCGGGACTGCGCGGATCCGGATGTGAAGGTGTGCGCGCAGAAAATCTATGACAAGATCACCACCAAGGCCAAAGACCTGGTGAAGGTGGGGGAACAGCTGGAAGCGGAACTGGGGGTGCCCATCATCCACAAACGGATCTCCGTGACTCCCATTTCCCTGGTGGGGGAAGCCTGCAAAACGGACAGCTATGTGCCCCTGGCCAAAGCCCTGGATGACGCGGCCAAAGCCGTGGGGGTGAACTTCATCGGCGGCTTCAGCGCCCTGGTGGAAAAAGGCTATACCCATGGGGACCGGACCCTGATCCGCTCCATCCCGGAAGCCTTGTCCACCACGGACATTGTGTGCTCTTCCGTGGCCATCGGTTCCACCAAGGCCGGCATCAACATGGACGCCGTCCGGGAAATGGGCCAGGTGGTGAAGGAAACCGCCCGCCGCACCGCGGACCAGGATGCCCTGGGCTGCGCCAAACTGGTGATCTTCTGCAACCCGGTCCAGGACAACCCCTTCATGGCAGGGGCCTTCCACGGGGTAACGGAACCGGAAACGGTGATCAACGTGGGGGTATCCGGCCCCGGGGTGGTGAAGCACGCCCTGGAAGCGGTCCGGGGGGAAGACATCGGCGTGGTGGCAGAAACCATCAAGAAGACCGCCTTCAAGATCACCCGGGTGGGCCAGCTGGTGGCCCAGGAAGCCGCCAAACGGCTGAATACCCAGTTCGGCATCATCGACCTGTCCCTGGCACCCACCCCGGCGGTGGGGGATTCCGTGGCCCATATCCTGGAAGAGATCGGCCTGGAATCCTGCGGCTGCCCGGGCACCACGGCGGCCCTGGCCATGCTGAACGATGCGGTGAAAAAGGGCGGCCTGATGGCCTCCAGCTATGTGGGCGGCCTGAGCGGCGCCTTCATCCCCGTTTCGGAAGATGCGGGCATGATCGCTGCGGTGGAAAAAGGCTCCCTGACCATCGAGAAACTGGAAGCCATGACCTGCGTGTGCTCTGTGGGCCTGGATATGATCGCCGTCCCCGGGGACACCACGGCTGAAACCATTTCCGCCGTCATCGCCGATGAAGCGGCGGTGGGCATGATCAACAACAAGACCACCGCAGTCCGGCTGATCCCCGTACCGGGCAAGAAGGTGGGGGACAAGGTAGAATTCGGCGGTCTGCTGGGCTATGCGCCCATCATCGCCGTGAATTCCTTCAAACCCGATGTGTTCATCCATCGGGGCGGACGGATCCCGGCACCGGTACGGAGCCTGACCAACTGATGCGGAAGAAAGAACGGGTGGCGGCCATCCTGGCGAAACTGGAGGAGACCTACCGGGGACAGGGCACGGCCCTCCATTACCGGACTCCCTTCGAACTGCTGGTGGCAGTGGTCCTTTCCGCCCAGTGCACCGACGAACGGGTGAACAAGGTGACCGCCCGGCTGTTCCCGGAGTATGATACCCCGGAGAAGCTGGGCAACCTGACCCAGGAACAGATGGAGGAGAAAATCCGGGACTGCGGCCTGTTCCGGTCCAAGGCCCGGAACATCCTGGGCCTGTGCCGGAAACTGGTGGAGGAATTCCATTCGGAAGTGCCCCAGGATATGAAAAGCCTCCTGAGCCTGCCGGGGGTGGGCCGGAAAACCGCCGATGTGATGCTCAGCGTGGCTTTCGGTCAGCCGGCCATCGCGGTGGATACCCATGTGTTCCGGGTGGCCCACCGGCTGGGCCTGTCCCAGGGGGCGGATCCCCTGGCGGTGGAACAGGATCTGATGAAACTGATCCCCCGGGCCCAATGGGGGGAAGCCCATCACTGGTTCATCTGGCATGGCCGGAAACTCTGCAAGGCCCGGAAACCGGAATGCACCGCCTGCCCGGTGGTGGATCTCTGTCCTTCCCGGATCCTGTAAGGGGGGGAAGCCTTTCCGGACCACAGGAAAGATTGGAAAAAGTTAGGGGAGAAGCAATGGCGAATGTCTACGACGCAATAACAGCCTTTTACAACAACGATCCCGGCTGGGATCAGGTCCTTCCCCGGGCGGATGTGGAAGCCTATTTCCGCCATCTGGCCTGGCACGGGGTGCCTGACCCGGAACTGCAGCACCAGTGGGAACATCTGGTGATGCTGTGCATCTACATAGAAAACGCAGAACTGACCCTGGAGGAACTGACAGAGGACGACATTGTGGATCTGGTATCCTGGTGCGGCCGGAATGTGGTGGAATTCAAGGTTTCCTACGATTCCATCCGGGACCTGCTGGATACCCTGGGTTCTTTCTTCGTGTTCCTGAAACAGCAGGGACGGCTCCAGAACGCCCTGGCCCCCTACCTGGCCCGGCAGCAGCTGCTCCGGGACGACGGAGGGGTGGCCATCATCGACGGCTTTGGCAATTACCTGCCGGGAGAAGAGGAACGGGAAGCGGCCGGCGCACCCCCTCCGGAAGGCCGGGTGTTCCTGAACGCGGGAGCCTCCCTCCGGGGGCTGATGGAGGAAATCCACCAGTTCTTCCAGAAAGAGGAATTCGATACAGACTTCCAGCATTCCCTGGTGCTTTACGAACAGGCCCTGGGGATCCTGGAGCTGGAGGAGGAATGCGGGGAGGATTTCTGGCGGGGGTACTGGGATTATTTCCTCTTCGACTACCATCTGCTGGAAGAGGATGTGACCCCCCTGGAGATCTTCCGGCGGACCGGGAGCAGCGCCTATCCCCAGCTGGTGAACGAACTGAGCCAGGGGTTCCTGGCCCTGTTCACCATCGAGGAAGTGCTGGATGAGAACCGGTTCGTGTGCCGGGATTTCCTTACGGGAGAACTCTATTACCTGAGTTTCCCCCTGACCGGCACGGACCCCCTGGAAGACCGGGTGTTCCTGGGCCATGTGTTCTACAACCGGAGCATGGGGATGAACTGGCTCCAGAGCTACACCCTGAAGCCCCTGGCCCGGAAACGGCTGCTGGAGGTGCTGGAAGCCTGCCGGGACTGGTATGATGTCCAGTTCCCCGGGGCGGACTGGGGGGAATTCCTTTCCCGGCAGGCCCTGGTGTGCCGGGAGGTGCTCCGGAAGGTGAGCAAAAATCCCGCCGCCTGCCGGTTCCCCTACGAAACCCGCCACCGGGACTATGTGCCCGGACCCCTGCCGGAAAAAATGACCCCGGTGGAAAAAATGGTCCAGGAAATCGTCCTGGTCAGCGGCCGGGGGGAATACGACATCCGGCTGATCCGCCACATGTGGGCGGATTTCAAGGACCTCTGCCCCCATACCGGGCTCTATGAACCCCAGGTGTGGGCCGCGGCCCTGGTGGAGAATTTCCTGGAAATCAACGACAAACGGGCCGCCCGGCAGAAACCGTTCCTGCTGGAGACCTTCGGAGTCCCTCACCGGGACCTGACCCGGGCCTATATGGAAATCCGGAACCAGCTGAAACTGGAACCGTCGGACCCCCGGTATCTGGATGAAATGGGATTCCTGATGCTGTTTTCAAAATTTGTCTAGGAGTAACACGATGATCTGTAAGCACTGCGGATTGGAATATCCGGATGATCTGGAAGCCTGCCCGGGCTGCGGCACCCTCAACGAAGAGGGGGAAGCCCAGGTGATGAGTGAGGAAGAACGGGACGCCTTTGACGGGGTGACCATCGAAACGGGGACGGATGAGGAAAACCGGGGAGACTGGAAGGTCTACGACCGGGAAGATATCCGGAAGGAGCAGGAGAAAGAGGCCCGGAAGGAAAAATGGGCGGCGGTCTGGGAAATTGTGAAGCTAAACGGCCGGCTGATGCTGGTGGCAGCGCTCCTGATCCTGGGCATCCTGTTCCTGCTGCCCACCCTGCTGGGCTTTGCCCTGGTGGGAGTGGGGGCGTTCCTGGTATGGACACTTTTTCGCAATTTTTTCATCAGAGGGTAAGCAGCCAATTTTCAGAAAACTAGGGGCTTCCTTTTGCGCTATAATTAGTGTATAATCAAGTCCATAAGTAAAGGGTGATTGCATTTTTGCCTGATCCAATCGGAACGGCAGCGGCTGGAACCCTTACCTCATGCCGCTGCCGCCACGATTGTCATTGAATGCTTCAATTTCAAAACTAGAAGGGATGGTTTGAAAATGCGTGAAGTTGTTATTGTAAGTGCTGTAAGAACGGCAATCGGTAAGTTCGGCGGAAGCCTGACCCCGCTGTCCGCTCCTCAGATGGGCGCCATCGTCATCAAGGAAGCCCTGAACAGAGCCGGTGTGAAACCGGAACTGGTGGATGAAGTGATCATGGGGAACGTGCTCCAGGCCGGCCTGGGCCAGAACCCTGCCCGTCAGGCTGCCATTTTTGCCGGCATGCCGGTGGAAGTCCCTGCCTTCACCGTCAACAAAGTCTGCGGTTCCGGACTGAAATGCGTGGAACTGGCTGCCCAGTCCATCCTGGCCGGAGATAACGACATCGTTGTGGCCGGCGGCATGGAAAGCATGTCCAACGCTCCCTTTACCGTACCGGGGAAAGCCCGCTGGGGCCTGAAGATGGGCGATCAGAAAATGATCGACGTAATGATCCGTGACGGTCTGTGGGATGCTTTCAACGACTACCACATGGGCATCACCTCTGAAAACGTGGCGGAAAAATTCGGCGTAACCCGGGAAGACCAGGACGAAGTGGCTGCCCGTTCCCAGGCAAGAGCCATTGAAGCCATCAAGAGCGGCGCTTTCAAGGAAGAAATCGTCCCTGTTACCATTAAAACCAAAAAAGGCGAAAAAGTCTTCGATACCGATGAATTCCCCAGAGAAGGAACAACCATGGAAGTCCTGGCCAAACTGCGCCCGGCCTTCAAGAAGGGCGGCACCGTTACCGCCGGCAATGCTTCCGGCCTGAACGACGGGGCTGCCGCTCTGGTCCTGATGACCGCTGAAAAAGCCGCAGAACTGGGCCTGAAACCCATGGCCAAGATCGTTTCCTACGCTTCTGCTGGTGTGGATCCCGCCATCATGGGCATCGGACCCATCCCTGCCAGCCGGAAGGCTCTGGCCAAAGCCGGTCTGGAAGTGAAGGATCTGGATCTGGTGGAAGCCAACGAAGCTTTCGCAGCCCAGACCGTAGAAGTGGGCCGGGAACTGCAGCTGGATTGGGACAAGACCAACGTGAACGGCGGTGCCATCGCCCTGGGTCACCCCATCGGTGCTTCCGGTGCCCGTATCCTGGTCACCCTGCTGTATGCGCTGAAACACAGAAACAAGAAACTGGGCCTGGCCACCCTGTGCATCGGCGGCGGCATGGGCACGGCCACTGTTGTGGAAATGCTCTAAGCAATTCAGGGAGCGCTGCTTCCTGAAGCGGGGTTCCCTCTCATCATCTAAAAAGATCAAGAGGAAAGAGGTACAAACATTATGGATTTCAATCTGACTGAAGACCAACAGATGATTAAGGACATGGCTGCTGAATTTGCTGAAAAATTCCTGGCACCCACCGTTGAAGAAAGAGACAAAGCCCATATCTGGGACCGCAAACTCATCGACAAGATGGGCGAAGCCGGTTTCTGCGGCATCTGCTTCCCGGAAGAATACGGCGGCATGGGACTGGATGTGCTGAGCTACATCCTGGCTGTGGAAGAACTGTCCAAAGTGGATGATGGTACCGGTATCACCCTGAGCGCCAATGTTTCCCTGTGCGCTACCCCGATCTACATGTTCGGGACCGAAGAACAGAAACAAAAATACCTGGCTCCCATTGCAGAAGGCACCCATGTTGGGGCTTTCGGCCTGACCGAACCTTCCGCCGGGACCGATGCCTCCGCCCAGCAGACCACTGCTGTGCTGAAAGGCGACAAATACATCCTGAACGGCTCCAAGATCTTCATCACCAACGGCAAGGAAGCTGATACCTACGTGGTATTCGCCATGACCGACAAGAGCCAGGGCGTACACGGGATTTCCGCTTTCATCCTGGAAAAAGGCATGCCCGGCTTCCGCTTCGGCAAGATCGAAGACAAAATGGGCGGCCATACCTCCATCACCGCAGAACTGATCTTTGAAGACTGCGAAGTCCCCAAAGAAAACCTGCTGGGCAAGGAAGGCGAAGGCTTCAAGATCGCCATGGAAACCCTGGATGGCGGCCGTATCGGCGTAGCCGCTCAGGCTCTGGGTATTGCGGAAGGCGCTCTGGCTGCTGCCGTGAAATACTCCAAAGAACGGGAACAGTTCGGCCGTTCCATTTCCAAATTCCAGGCTCTGCAGTTCATGATGGCTGACATGGCCACCAAGATCGAAGCTGCCCGGTATCTGGTATACCATGCCGCCATGCTGAAGAACGAAGGGAAACCTTATTCCGAAGCTGCGGCCATGGCTAAATGCTTCGCTTCCGATGTGGCCATGGAAGTGACCACCGATGCAGTACAGATCTTCGGCGGCTACGGATACACCGTTGACTACCCTGCAGAACGCTACATGCGGAATGCCAAGATCACCCAGATCTACGAAGGCACCAACCAGGTTATGCGGATCGTAACCTCCCGTGCCCTGCTGCGTGACAAGAAAAAATAATCCTTTCTCCGGGAAAGGGACACAGAGGGGCTGGTGTATGCCAGCCCTTCCTTTGCACAGAGGGAGAGGGATTCCCTTCCTCTGGAATGCTTTGCAGAAATGCAGATTTTCTCATCATACACGAAAAGGAGATCTTCAACTATGGAACTGAAAAAAGTTATGGTAATCGGCGCCGGCCAGATGGGGGGCGGGATCGCACAGGTCATGGCTGCTCACGGGGTGGAAGTGACCCTGCGGGACATCAAACAGGAATTCGTTGACCGGGGCATTGCCAAGATCGAAAAAAGCCTGGCTCACAGCGTAACCAAGGGCCGCATCACCGAAGACGACAAGAACGCCACCATGGCCCGGATCCACGGTGTGGTGGACCTGACCCCGGAAGCCTGCGATGTGCATCTGGCCATCGAAGCCGCTACGGAAAACATCAAGATCAAACAAAGCATTTTCAAGGAACTGGATGAAAAGATGCCGAAAGATGCCATCATCGCCAGCAACACCTCTTCCGTTTCCATCACCATGCTGGCTGCCGGCACTTCCCGTCCGGACAAATTCATCGGCATGCATTTCTTCAACCCGGCTCCTGTGATGAAGCTGGTGGAAGTGACCAAAGGACTGGGCACCTCTGAAGAAACCTTCGAAAAGGTCTATGAACTGGCCAAAGCCCTGGAAAAGAACCCGGTAAAGGTCAACGATGCTCCCGGCTTTGTGGGCAACCGGATCATGATCCCCATGATCAACGAAGCCATCTTCACCCTCAGCGAAGGGGTTGCCAGCAAGGAAGACATCGATGCCGTTGCCAAACTGGGCTTCAACCATCCCATGGGGCCTTTGGCTCTGTCCGACCTGATCGGGAACGATACGGTGCTGGCCATTATGGAAGTGCTGTACAAGGGCTTCGGCGATCCCAAATACCGTCCGGCTCCTCTGCTGCGGAAAATGGTGGAAGCCGGCTATCTGGGCCGCAAGACCGGCAAAGGTTTCTACGATTACAACAAATAATCTGATGGGTGGTGTGGTCGATGACGTACGAGTACAAGAATCTGCTGGTGGAGATCCAGGATGACGGGGTGACCACCGTTTCGGTGAATCGTCCCAAGTTCCTGAATGCCCTGGATACGCCCACCCTGGAAGAAATGAAGGACTGCTTCGGCAAACTGGCCACGGATCCGGCGGTAAAGGCCGTGATCATCCGCGGGGCCGGGGAGAAAGCTTTTGTGGCAGGAGCCGACCTGAAGGCCATGAGCACCATGACCGCTGTGGAAGGGAGAGATTTCTCCAACCTGGGCCACGAAGTGTTCGATGCCATTGAAAAGCTGCCGGTGGTGGCAGTGGCGGCCGTCAACGGCTATGCCCTGGGCGGGGGCTGCGAACTGGCCCTGGCCTGTGATTTCCGGTTTGCTTCCACCACGGCCAAGTTCGGCCAGCCGGAAGTGAACTACGGGATCATCCCCGGGTTCGGTGGGTCCCAGCGTCTGGCCCGGCTGATCGGCAAGGGCTATGCCAAGGAAATGATCTACACCGGTGCCATGGTGGATGCGGAAGAAGCACACCGGATCGGCCTGGTGAACCGGGTGGTGGAACCGGAACAACTGATCCCCACCTGCGAGGAAGTCTGCCGGAAGATTATGAAGAAGGCACCCATTGCCATTGCCAGCGCCAAGGATGCCATCAACCGGGGCCTGAGCATGGATCTGGAATCCGGGCTTAGCTACGAAGCCCAGGTGTTCGGGACCTGCTTCGCCACGTTGGACCAGAAGGAAGGCATGAAGGCGTTCCTGGAAAAACGGAAACCGGTGTTTATGAATAAGTAAGGGGATTGCTGCTTCTGCAGCAATCTGTCAACGGTCAGCTGTCAACGGTCAGCGGCCGATGGAAAGGACCCGCCTTTGCAGACGGGTCCTTTTTCTTGCAGGGGAAGGTTGGTCAGCCCGCTGGCAGGCGCAACTGGAAAAGGAAAGGAAGAATATGAAAAAACTCTGGTTTTGCATTTTTTGCATCTTTTTGGTGGGATTTGTGGGGATGGTGTTGCGGCCCCGGTTTCCCCGGGAGCACGGGACGGGGAAGCCGACCCAGGGGGATCCCATCCGGGAAAAGATCGCCGCCATGGCCCCGGAGGAAAAAGCCGGCCAGCTGATGCTGGTGGGCATGGAGGGCACGGAACCTTCCGCCGCTTTCCAGAAGGAGCTGCAGGAGAACCACTACGGCGGGGTGATTCTCTTTGACCGGAACATGAAGGATCCAAACCAGGTGAAGGCCCTGAACAGCCGTCTCCAGGACCTGGCCCGGCCGGAACCTCTGCTGATCGGGGTGGATGAGGAAGGGGGACAGGTGGCCCGGATGAAGGACCAGCTGCCCGCCCCTCCTTCCCAGGAAGCCATCGGCCGCACCGGGGACCCGGCACAGGCGGAAGCCTGGGCGGCGAAAACCGGGACCCGGCTGAAAGCCCTGGGCTTCAACCTGAACCTGGCTCCGGTGGCGGATGTGGGCAGCGGCATGGAACGGTCCTACAGCAGCCATCCGGCCACGGCGGCCAAATTTGTGGAAGGGGCCCTGGCTGGGTATCAGAAGGTCCATCTCCTGGCCTGCCTGAAGCATTTTCCCGGGCTGGGGAAGGGAAAAGAGGATACCCACAAGGGCCAGGTGATCGTCTCCGCGGACCGGGAGACCCTGCTCCGGGAAGACGGGCTGCCCTTCCGGCTGGCCCTGGAAAAATACCCTGAGCCCTGGTTCGGGGTCATGGTGACCCATGTGCGGTATCCGGCCCTGGATCCGGACTATCCCGCCTCCCTGTCTCCCAAAATCATGGGGGATCTGCTCCGGGGCCAGTTCCATTTCTCCGGGCTTGTGCTCACCGATGACCTGACCATGGGGGCCATCGCCAGCCAGTATCCCCTGGAAGAAGCGGCGGTCCAGGCGGTACGGGCGGGCGCGGACCTGGTGATGGTCTGCCACGGTCCGGAAACCATCCGTCGGGTCCATGGGGCCCTGGCCAAAGCCATCCGGGAAGGTACCCTGCCCAGGGAACAGGTGGACGCCGCCCTGTACCGGATCCTCCGGACAAAGGAAGCCCTGTAGCCGGGGAAAATATGGTATACTGGTGGGAAAAGCGAGAGAAAACAGGAGGTCTTGAACCATGAAAGAACCATACAGCAGAAAAGAATCCGCCTGGGCGCGGATGGACGAAAAAGAACGGCAGGAAACCCTGGCCTACGGGGAACGGTACAAAGCGTTCCTGGACCGGGCCCGGACCGAACGGCTGGCCGTGAAGGAAATCCTGGCAAAGGCGGAAGCCGCCGGTTTCAAGCCTTTATATGAGGCGGGCCAACTGAAGCCCGGGGACAAGGTGTACTGGAACCAGAAGGGCAAGGCCTGCATCCTGGCGGTGATCGGCCGGGAACCGGTCCATGAGGGACTGAAGATCGTGGGCTCCCACATCGATTCTCCCCGGCTGGACCTGAAGGGGAACCCGGTCCATGAACAGGACGGGGTGGTGTATTTCCGCACCCATTACTACGGGGGCATCAAGAAGTACCAGTGGCCCTGCCTGCCCCTGGCCCTGGTGGGGATCATCCACACCAAAGACGGCCGGACCCTTGAGGTGAACATCGGCATGGACGAAAAGGATCCGGTGTTCTACATTACGGATCTGTTGATCCACATGGCCCAGGACCAGATGAAGAAGACCCTGGCGGAAGGGGTCACCGGGGAACAGCTCCAGGCGGTGATCGGCACCCATACGGACAGGGACCAGAAGGCGAAGGATGCCCTGATGGCGCTCCTGACGGACAGCTACGGGGTGGAGGAGGAAGACTTCACCACGGCGGAACTGGAACTGGTGCCGGCCCTGAAGAGCCGGGATGTGGGCTTTGACCGGTCCCTGATCGCCGGCTACGGCCAGGACGACCGGGTGTGCTCCTATGCCAACCTGGAAGCCATCCTGGAGGCGGTGCCGGGAGAAAAGACCCAGGCGGCCCTCTTCGCGGACAAGGAGGAAATCGGGTCCTACGGGAACACCGGCATGCAGTCTTCCTATTTCGCCAAATTCGTCATGAAGCTGCTGGCTCTCCAGGACCGGGGCAGCCTGCTGGATTTCTATGAAACCATGGAAAACAGCGAGATGCTCTCCGGGGATGTGAACAGCTGCCTGGACCCCATGTTCCCGGAAGTGACGGAAAAGGACAACGCGGCCCTTTTGGGCTACGGGGTGGCCCTGACCAAGTACACCGGTGCCCGGGGCAAGGCAGGGAGCAACGATGCCAACAGTGAGTTCATCCAGAAGATCCGGACCATCTTCAACGAAGCCGGGGTGGCCTGGCAGATCGGGGAACTGGGGAAGGTGGACCAGGGAGGCGGCGGCACCATCGCCTTCATGCTGGCGGACTGGGGCTGCGAAGTGGTGGACTGCGGCACCGCCATGCTGAGCATGCATTCTCCCTATGACCTGCTGAGCAAAGCCGATGCCTACGAGACGTACCGGGCGTACAAGGCGTTCTTTGAGAGCAAGTGAGTGGGTTAGCAGCCGCAAGGCTGCGTCTCTTTCCATCGGCCACTGACTGTTGACAGCTGACCGTTGACAAGGGCTGTTGCTCATGCAACAGCCCTCTTTCTTTGTCTTGTCAACCAAAAGCCAAAGTGCTACAATAAAAATGCAATCATTTTGAATTTTCAGAGGAGGGGTTTTCATGAAACTGAAAAAACTGGCTGTGCTGCTGACGCTGGGGGCCACCCTGCTGACCGGGACTGCTTTTGCCGCCGGGTCGCCGGCATCTCCTTTCAAACCCGATGAACAGGTTTATCCCAAAGGAGAACTGTTCACCTTTGATAAACAGGATGTAGCCAAAGGCAAGGGGACTGCTTACGGCAAATTCGCCTTTGCCCGCGACAAGGCTGCTCCGGATTCCGCCATCAAGGAAATCTGCTATCTGACACTGAAGAAGGGCGCTTCCATCGGCTGCCACAAACATGGTTTCAATGAAGACGCCTACATCATCATCTCCGGGGAAGGGATCTTCACCGACGGCACCGGCAAGGAAACCGTAGTGAAGGCAGGGGATGTGACCATCGCCCGTCCCGGCCAGTCCCATGGGCTGCGGAACGTGAAGAAAACCCCGCTGGTGTTCCTGGATGTGATCGCCCAGAACGACACCTATCTGAAGAACCATCCGGAAGCTGCACCGAAGAAATGAGAAGCAATGGACAATTGCCGAAGGAAAGGACCTGGATTTGCCATCCAGGTCCTTTTTATCAGAATATTACTTGTTTTGCATTGGGGAAAGTTCTGATTTGGCATTGCGGGAAAAAGTGATATAATAGAAGCTGTGAAAAGGGGCGCCGTGCGCCAGCCTTTTAATATTTGGGTAGGAGTGATATGGAATGGCATTTATGGACGAACTGAAGGCTCGTGTAAAACCTGCACAAAAGGTGATTGTGCTGCCGGAAAACGACAGTGACAGAGCTCTGAAGGCTGCTGCTATCGTTACGAAGGAAGGGTTTGCTAAAATCGTGCTGGTAGGGGATCCCGCCAAACTGCAGAAAGATGCAGAACGTCTGGGCATCAGCTTTGACGGCGTAAAGATCGTCAACCCTGCAACCTATGAAAAAATGGACGAACTGTGTGCTTACTTCGCAGAACGGAGAAAGAAAAAGGGCATGACCGTGGAAAAAGCACGGGAAATCATGCTGAACGATACCACCTTCTTTGGCGCCGGCCTGCTGGCCATGGGCGATGCTGACGGCGTTGTTTCCGGTTCCACCCGGACTTCCGCTGACACCATCAAAGCCGGTCTGCAGGTTGTTGGGGTGAAACCCGGCAACAAGACCGTATGCAGCGGTTTCATCGTGCTGAGCGACAAAGAAAACCTGGGTGACCACGGCAAACTGGTCTTCGGGGACTGCGGCGTCATCATCGAACCGACGGCTGAACAGCTGGCTGATATTGCTGTAAGCTGCGCTGAACGGGCCAAGACCACCCTGGAAATCGCAGAACCGAAAGTAGCTATGCTGTGCTACTCCACCAAAGGCTCCGGCTCCGGTGAAGAAGTGGATAAGGTCAAGGAAGCAGTTGAAATCCTGAAATCCCGGAACGTGGACTTCGCTTTCGACGGCGAACTGCAGGCCGATGCTGCCCTGGTTCCCGAAGTGGGCGAACGGAAGGCTCCCGGTTCCAAAGTGGCCGGCCATGCCAACGTGCTGATTTTCCCGAACCTGTGCGCTGCCAACATTGGCTACAAACTGGTTGAACGGTTCAGCGGCGCCACCTGCCTTGGGCCTCTGGTACAGGGCCTGGCCAAACCGGTTCTGGACCTGAGCCGCGGCTGCTCCACCCAGGACGTGGTGGACGTAGTGGCTGTCTGCGCCAGCGACGCCATTGCTGCGGAAGGAAAGTAAGATTTGAAAAGAAAGGGGCTGTGAAGAAATGAGGATTCATTTCTTCACAGCTCCTTTTTTGTTGTCTCT
>OLGL01000339.1_pt1 | contig 60027 bp, 88 predicted proteins | sample 1605041 | NCBI WGS metagenome assembly OLGL01 (sample SAMEA3888905, study PRJEB22519) | human gut metagenome | biome: human gut; feature: human-associated habitat; material: faeces | place: Denmark | collected 2010 | reverse complement strand
GACGAAGACAGAAACATCGTACTCCTTATCAAGAATAAGGATACTCAGAGTATTAAGGTGACTGTAAACAATGAGGGCAACTCTTCTACAAAGACTTATAAACTTACTGGATTGACTTTAGAGGGAAAATAAAGGAGAAAATTCAAAATGGCAAAATTTTATGGAAAAATCGGCTATGCTGTGAGAATGGAAATTCGTCCGGGTGTTTGGGATGATGAAATTACTGAACGGGAATATTTTGGAGATTTGCTTCGGAATACCAGCCGGTATCAAACTTCCGATAAGCTCAATGACGACGTCAATATTTCAAACGAAATCAGTATTGTAGCCGATCCTTTTGCCTATCAGAATTTTCATGCAATGCGGTATGTCGAGTTTATGGGAGCTAAATGGAAAATTTCCAGTGTCGAAGTTCAGTATCCGCGTTTGATCTTGACAGTAGGAGGTGTGTATAATGATTGACCGACGAATCAAGTTTCATGGACTATTGTGCGAGATTTTATCTTGTCCCATAGAAGGTGAAAGATGTCGATGCTATTTTCAGCCGCCAGAATCTGTTAAGATGAGTTACCCCGCCATTGTATATAGTCTTGATGATATTGATAAGACATATGCAAACGACGGGGTATATTTATCTAAGCGAAGATATACCATTGTGGTTATCGATAAAGATCCGGATACGAACCTTGTACAGAAAGTAACGAATTTACCAATGAGCCGGTTTGACCGGCATTTCAAAAAAGATAATCTGAACCACTATATTTTTAATGTATATTTTTAAGATTGGAGGAATAATTCAATGAAACTTGTTTGGGATAAAGTTGGAGAACGGTTTTACGAAACCGGTTGTGATCATGGAGTTCTTTATCCGATTCAGACTGGTGGAAAATACAACAAGGGTGTTGCATGGAATGGTCTGAGTGCGGTGACGGAGAGTCCGTCTGGAGCAGAACCTTCGCCGATCTATGCTGATAACATCAAATATCTGAATATGATGTCGGCAGAAGATTTTGGGGGGACAATTGAAGCATATACTTATCCGGATGAATTCGCAGAATGTGACGGTTCTGTAGAGATTGCTCCAGGTGTGTTTGCGGGGCAGCAGAGTAGAAAACAGTTTGGTCTTTCTTATCGTACCATTCTGGGAAATGATGTCGATTCAGATGACTATGGTTATAAACTTCATCTGGTGTATGGATGTCTGGCTTCTCCTTCAGAGAAAGGTTATCAGACCAAAAATGACAGCCCGGAACCTATTGCACTTTCTTGGGAGTTTAGTACAACTCCTGCGGAGATTTCAAAACTGATTGAAGGAAAGAGAATCAAGCCAACAGCTATTCTTACTTTCGATTCTACCAGAGTAAATGCTAAGAATTTAGCTGAGTTGGAAGAAATTCTTTATGGTAAAGATCCGACTTCTCCAGAAGGAGATGATGGCGTTGAGCCACGACTTCCGTTACCGGATGAAGTAATCGAGATTATGTCAAAGGAAAACCCTTAATAAGCCTTTCTGTTAAGCCTGAAGACGGAAAGGCTACTTTGCTTGGAAAAGTAGTTAATGAATTACAGCGAGATGTGGTTATCGCTGATAATGAGGTGACAGGCACTCTGAAGTATATCGACGGTTATGTTGGTTTCAGTAGCAATGTTTCAGAGCAGTCAGGTAATTACTTGGCGATCAAGATAGATACAGAGCCGGTTGAAGCCAAAACAGTTGTTGAACTCGTAGGCGGAACAAAAGGACCGGTTACACTTGACGAAGACAGAAACATCGTACTCCTTATCAAGAATAAGGATACTCAGAGTATTAAGGTAACAATCACGCATGACAAGGAAAGCATTGAGAAGACTTATGGTCTTTCTGGACTGACCTTGGAAAGAGAATAAATTACAGGGAGCCTCGTATTCAATGTGCGGGGCTTCTTTTTATTTGAAAGGAGAAAAAATTATGTTGAAAAAAACTATTCCCTATATTGATCTGAACGGCGTTGAAAGAAAAGAGGATTTTTATTTTCATCTGTCAAAGCCGGAAATTGTCAAGATGCAGACAAGTGTGAAGGGCGGCTATGACGTACAGCTTAAAAGTATTGGTGCCGGTGCTGATGGCGGTCAGATTATGGAATTCTTCGAGGATCTTATTAAGAAGGCTTACGGTGTAAAGAGCGAGGATGGTCGTCGCTTTATGAAGTCTGAGGAGATTTCCAGATCCTTTATGGAATCACCTGCTTATGAGATCTTGTTTGAAGAGTTAGTTACAAACGATAAGGCAGCAGCGGATTTTGTGAACGCAGTAATGAACGTTGGCAATTCTGCTGCAACTCCGATGATTTCCACAAATACTCAGAACTAAAGGGAGGTAAGAGATGCTCCGAATCACAATACCATCCACGGAATTTTGGGATGAGGCGAAGCAAGAGTTTGTTTACACAAAGGCTCAGACCTTGCAATTGGAGCATTCTCTTGTTTCTCTTTCAAAATGGGAATCGAGATGGAATAAACCATTTCTGACAAAGCAGGAAAAAACATTAGAAGAAACCATTGACTATGTAAAATGCATGACTCTTACACAGAATGTGAAACCGGAAGTTTACAACTATCTGACAAACAGTAATATCAATGAAGTTAATCGATATATTGCTCTTCCAATGACGGCTACTCAGTTTTTTGAGGAGAAGAAAAGCCCTGGAAGCAAAGAGCAAATTACGGCTGAACTTGTTTACTATTGGATGATCGTCTTAAACATTCCGTTTGAGTGTCAGAAATGGCATCTCAATAAACTTTTTACGATGATAAGAGTCTGTGATATAAAGAGCAGACCGCCGAAGAAACATAGCCGCAGAGAAATTATGAAACGAAATGCGGCATTAAATGCGGCTCGAAAGAAAAAATGGAACACGAAAGGGTGAGAAGATGAAGAAAGGAATTGATATTTCTTACTGGCAGGGAAAAGTAGATTTTTCTAAAGTTTCCAAAAGTGTAGAATTCGTAATTCTCAGGGAAGGATACCGGATGACAATTGACAAACGATTTTTGGAATATGTGCAAGGTTGTAAAGGAAATAGCATTCCGATTCATGGAGTTTATCATTTCTGTTACGCAACTTCCACAGTTGGAGCGGAAGAAGAAGCGGCTTCTTGTATTGCAAACATGCGGAAAGCTGGGTTGGGAAAAGATGTGATCGTATTCTTTGATTTTGAATATGACACTGTTAAGAAAGCGGCTGAGCAGGGAATTACATTAGGAAAATCAGAATGTATTGCTTTCACAAAAGCGTTCTGTTCCTATGTGGAGAGTCAGGGTTATAAAGCTGGAGTATATACAAATCTGGATTATTACCAGAATATGTATGACAAAGAAACATTGGACAAGTATATATTATGGCTTGCTGATTATACCGGTAATCCAGATGTGAAATGCACATATCAGCAATATACAAGCAGTGGTAAGGTTCCTGGTATTAACGGAAATGTAGATATGAATTACTTTTTTGGAGAAAAACAGGAGGAAGAGCAGATGAGAAAAACAGCACAAGATGTGTTGAATGTGATGCGAAGCTGGCTGGGTTATAACGAAGTAAACGGAAAATTCAGACAGATTATCGATTTATACAATTCTGTAAAACCCCTTCCGAGAGGTTACGCAGTACAGTATCATGACGAATGGTGTGATACTACAGTATCAGCAGCCGGAATCAAAGCCGAATGTTCAGATTTGATTGGACGAGAATGTGGATGCGAACAACACGTTAAGATTTTTCAGAGTATGGGAATCTGGATTGAAGACGGAACAATTGTGCCGAAACCTGGCGATATTATCCTCTATAACTGGGGTCAGTCTTATCAGCCAAATAACGGATACTCAGATCATATCGGTTTTGTAGAGAGTGTTTCTGGAGGTCAGATTACCTGTATCGAAGGAAATAAAGGAGAAGCCGTTGCAAGGCGTGTTATTTCTGTTGGAAATGGAAATATCAGGGGGTATGCAAGACCAAGATACAGCGGTGCAGGAACCACTCCAAGTAACCCGGTTACACCGCCGGCATCTGGAGACGGAAGTCTGAGCAAAAATGTAGCATGGTACGGAGTGGTAAATACAGGAACGCTGAATGTTCGCACATGGGCAGGAACAGAAAATTCACAGTTGAAATCTTATCCGACACTTTCGCAGGGAACTAAAGTTGGTGTTTGCGAAACGGTGAAGGATAAAAATGGAGATCCTTGGTATTACATTAAAATCACAGGAAATAAAGGCGAAAAATATGGTTTTGTTGCGGCAGCATATATTACAAAGCAGTCTTCCAGCAAGCCGAATGCAGATACAACCGTTTCAGATGATGGCGTAATTACCAAAACACCACAATGGGTAGGAAAGGTAATCGCTGATGTTCTTAATGTCCGCACATGGGCAGGAACGAATAATCCACTGATTAAATCATGGCCTCGACTTGGCTACGGGAATTTAGTGGATGTTTGTGATGTTGTGAATGCTCCAGATGGTTCCCGATGGTATTACATCAGAATTGATGGAAGAATCTATGGCTTTGTTCATTCGGCATATATCGAAAAGGCATAAGCAGATAGGTAGGTATTGTATGATCAAATTCAGACAAAAGGGCGACTTTTCCAAGCTGACTCGATTTTTGGAAAGAGCAAAAGAGGCAGTTCGTATTGGAGACTTAGATAAGTTTGGTAAAGAGGGAGTAGCCGCCCTTGCGTCTGCAACACCTGTGGATTCTGGGGAAACGGCGAGTTCCTGGTATTACGAGATTGAGAATCGAAAAGGTTCTGTAACGATTTCGTTTCATAATTCAAATATTCAAAATGGAGTTCCAATCGCTATTATTTTGCAATACGGGCATGGAACTCGAAACGGCGGCTGGGTACAGGGGCGAGATTACATCAATCCTGCTATCCAGCCTATTTTTGACAAAATTGCAAATAACGCATGGGAGGAGGTTATTAAGCCATGAGCAGGACAATTGATGAAAGAGTTGTCGAAATGCGATTTGATAATAAACAATTTGAGCAGAATGTTCAAACCAGCATATCGTCAATCGAAAAGCTCGAAAAAAGCTTAAATCTCAAAGGTGCCTCCAAGGGATTAGAGGATGTCAATGTTGCAGCCAAAAACTGTAATATGACGCCGCTTTCCAATGCAGTTGAAACAGTAAAAATGCGTTTCTCTGCACTCGAAGTCATGGCGATGACGGCGTTGTCGAACATTACGAATTCCGCATTAAATGCCGGTAAAAATATTGTTTCGGCATTAACAATCGATCCGATTAAGATGGGCTTCCAAGAATACGAAACGCAGATTAACGCAGTTCAGACAATTCTTGCCAATACGCAGAGTAAAGGAACAACGATTGACCAGGTAAATGCCGCGCTTGATGAGCTGAACAAATATGCAGATCAGACTATTTACAATTTTACGGAAATGACCCGTAATATTGGTACTTTTACGGCTGCGGGCGTGGATTTGGATAAATCAGTAACCTCTATCAAAGGTATTGCGAACCTGGCAGCGGTTTCTGGTTCCAATGCTCAGCAGGCAAGCACTGCCATGTATCAGCTTTCACAGGCGATTGCGGCGGGAAAAGTTAGCTTGCAAGACTGGAACTCCGTTGTAAATGCGGGAATGGGCGGTCAGTTATTTCAAGACGCGTTGAAACGAACTGCTGAACATTTTGGCGTCAACATGGATGCAATGATTGAAAAGTATGGCTCATTCCGAGCATCTTTGACTGAAGGCGAATGGCTGACAACAGAAGTTCTGACTGAAACATTGACTCAGTTATCGGGAGCCTATTCCGAAGCAGATCTTATTGCGCAGGGTTATACAGAGGAACAGGCTAGAGAAATTACAGAACTTGCCAAAACAGCACTGGATGCAGCTACGAAAGTAAAAACATTTACACAGTTGTGGGATACACTGAAAGAGTCGGTTCAGTCTGGATGGACGCAAAGCTGGGAAATCATCATTGGTGATTTCGAAGAGGCAAAAGAGCTTCTAACCGAAGTAAGTAATTCCTTGGGTAACATGGTAAATGCTTCCGCTGAAGCACGAAATAAAATGTTACAGGATTGGAAAGAGCTTGGAGGTAGAACTGCACTGATTGAAGCTGTACGAAATGCCTTCGAAGGTGTTTTGAATATTGTAAAGCCGGTTAAAGAAGCATTTAGAGAGGTATTCCCCCCAATGACTGGAGAACAGCTTTACAATCTTACAGTCGGGCTACAAGAACTTACAGAAAAATTCAAAATAGGTGAAGAAACGGCGAATAACCTGAAGAGAACATTCAAAGGGGTATTCGCTTTATTTGATATCGGACTTCAAGGAATTAAAGCACTAGTTGGCGGATTTGCCGATTTGATTGGTTATGTGGCTCCGGCAGGGGATGGTATTCTTGGCTTTACAGCGGGAATCGGAGATTTCATTGTCGGCATTGATGAAGCTATTAAATCATCTGATGCGTTCAACAAAGCCATAGAAGGAATTGGAAATTTCTTGAAACCGATTGCTGATGGTGTGAAGACTTTTGTAAAAACAATTGCGGATGCTTTCAGCGAATTTGCGAATGTTGATACCAGTGGACTCGATAATTTTGCGGACAAGGTACAGACTCGATTTGAACCGTTTGTAGAATTAGGCGAATTGGTAAAGAAGGCATTTGAAGGGATTATCGGGATTGTCGAGAAGGCATCTCCTGTTTTATCGAAGCTGGGTTCTATTGTTGCGAACGCATTTGGAAACCTCGGAGAAGCGATTCTCACAGCGTTTGATACTGCGAGCTTTGATCCGATTTTGGACTTGATCAATACTGGATTGTTTTCTGCAATTCTGATTGGAGTGAAGAAGTTTATCAACTCTTTATCGGAAATCACAGAAAATGGCGGAGGAATACTTGGTTCGTTCAAAGATATTTTGGATGGAGTCAAGGGAAGTTTAGAAGCATGGCAATCAAGTCTGAAAGCTGGAACTCTTCTTAAAATTGCTGGTGCGATGGCGATTTTGACAGCGGCAATAGTTGCATTATCGCTTGTCGATTCGGGGAAACTGAACGCCTCCTTAGGTGCTTTGAGTGTTCTATTTGTTGAGTTGCTTGGCTCTATGGCTATTTTTGAAAAGATAATGAATGGCGTAGCAATCAAAGGAATGGGGCAGTTGACTATTGCGATGATTGGACTGTCTACTGCTGTTCTTATTCTTGCCGGAGCAGTGCAGAAATTATCCGGTTTGGATTGGGATGGACTTCTGAAAGGATTAGTCGGCGTTGCTGGGTTATCTGCTATTCTGGTGACGTCTGCAACAGCACTTTCCAAAACATCGAAAGGGCTAATAAAAGGTTCTGCTGGTTTGGTAGTATTTGCAGCAGCGATTCGAGTGCTTGTGGGAGCAGTTGAAGATTTGGGAGCGTTAGATGCAGGATCTTTGGCGAAAGGTCTGATTGGAGTTGGCGTTCTTTGCACCGAACTGGCGTTATTCCTGAAAACTACGGATTTGGATGGGATGGGTGTTCTGAAAGGAACCGGTTTAGTTCTTCTTGCGGCATCCATCAATATTCTGGCGGATGCAGTTGGAGCATTTGGCACTTTGGATATTTCCAGTCTTTTGAAGGGATTATCTGCGGTTGCAGTGGTTCTTACAGAACTGGCAGTATTCACCAAAGTTACGGCTAATGCGAAGCATGTGATTTCAACAGCTACAGCAATGACTATTCTTGGAGCAGCCATGCTTGTGTTTGGAGAAGCAGTAGAAAAGATGGGAAACTTGTCCTGGGGAGAGATTGGACGAGGTCTTACAACAATGGCTGGTTCTTTGGCGGCTGTAACAGTTGCGATGAATCTTCTTCCGAAGGGAATGATGTCGAAAGCGACTGGAATGGTGGAAGTTGGTGCGGCATTACTCATCATCGGTGAAGCGGTCCGAAATATGGGTGGAATGTCTTGGGAAGAAATCGCCAGAGGTTTAGTGACCCTTGCCGGTTCCATGACCATTCTTGTTGTGGCACTCAATGCGATGAGAGGAGCACTTCCGGGTGCGGCGGCTGTTCTCACAGTATCCGCAGCACTGGCTGTATTTACTCCAGTTATCAAGACATTGGGAAATATGTCTTGGGAGAGCATTGCCAAAGGCTTGGTGGCACTAGCTGGTTCTTTCACTGTACTTGGTGTTGCTGGAGTTGTGTTAGGACCGCTGACGCCGGCTATTCTCGGACTTTCAGCCGCTATTGCTGTATTAGGGGTAGGGTGTCTGGCCGCAGGTGCCGGTATTCTCGCATTTTCTACTGGACTTTCTGCTTTGGCAGTATCAGGGGCAGCGGGAGCGGCATCCCTTGTGGTGGCAGTATCCAGTATTCTTAGTCTGATTCCATTACTGTTTGAAGCAATTGGAGAAGGAATTCTTTCTCTTGCTGGTGTAATCGCGAATGGAGGACCGGCTATTGCCGAGGCATTTACCGTATTGGTTCTTGCTGCTGTCGAGGCGTTGGTTACGGCTACTCCGGCAGTTGTGGATGGACTGTTTGTCTTGATTGACAGCGTACTTTCGGCTCTGGTTGAGCATACACCGACCATCGTGGAGCAGTTATTCGATATTCTAATCGGAATCATTCAAGCTATCACAACGAAGTTTCCGGAATTGATTAAAGCCGGTGTTGAATTATTGATGGCTTTCTTCGACGGGGTAATCGACGCTTTGAGTGGTATTGATGTGAATGTACTCGTTAAAGGAATCGCCGGAATTGGCTTACTCTCAGCAATCATGCTCGCTCTCAGTGCTGTTGCATCTTTGGTACCGGGTGCTATGATTGGCGTTCTCGGAATGGGTGCAGTCATCGCAGAGTTGGCATTGGTTCTGGCGGCGGTCGGGGCTTTGGCTCAAATACCCGGATTGGAATGGCTCATTGGAGAAGGCGGAAAGCTGTTACAGGGAATTGGTACCGCTATCGGTCAATTTGTAGGTGGTATTGTCGGAGGATTTATGTCTGGAGTTTCCAGTCAGTTTCCGCAAATCGGAGCAGACCTTTCTGCATTTATGATAAATGTGCGGCCTTTCATTGAAGGTGCTACACAGCTTAATCCTTCTATGTTAGACGGTGTAAAAGCATTAGCGGAAACCATTCTTATTCTGACTGCGGCTGATATTCTGAACGGATTGACTTCTTGGCTTACGGGAGGATCTTCCCTGAGCGATTTCGCTACTCAACTCGTTCCGTTTGGCGAAGCAATGCGGGATTTTTCTATTGCTATTGCTGGTATGGATGGGGAATTAGTGGCGAATGCAGCTACAGCCGGAAGAACACTTGCTGAGATGGCATCAACTCTTCCGAATTCTGGAGGAGTAATCGGGTTCTTTACAGGTGAGAATGATATGAGCGCTTTCGGCGCACAGCTTATTCCATTTGGCGAGGCGATGATGGGATTTGCATCCGCGGTACAGGGATTGGATGCCGATGCTGTAACTAACGCTTCCATTGCCGGTAAAGCTATGGCAGAGATGGCAACCACGATTCCGAATTCTGGCGGCGTAGTAGGTTTCTTTGCCGGAGAAAATGACATGGATGCATTTGGCGAGCAGCTTATTCCCTTTGGTGAGGCGATGATGTTGTTCTCACAAGCAGTAAGAGGTTTGGATGCAAATGTAATTGTGGAGTCTGCTACAGCAGGAAAAGCTTTGATTGAATTGGCAAACACGGTTCCAAATAGCGGCGGTGTCGTTGGATTCTTTACTGGAGAGAATGACATGGGTGCATTTGGAGAAAATCTGGTACCGTTTGGTAAGGCGATGAAGTCCTACTCCGATGCGATTGCCGGTATCGATGTGGAAGCGGTTACGAATTCTGCAACGGCTGGAAAAGCGGTGGTTGAACTGGCAAATACTTTACCGAATACTGGTGGATTGGTGAGTTGGTTTACCGGAGACAACGATATTGCCTCTTTTGGGACAAGTCTTGTTTCCTTTGGTAAGAATTTTGCACAGTATTCCAACTATATGAAAAATGTAGACGCGAATATTGTTACTGCTACAACCAATGCTGCGACCTCTATTGTCGAACTTCAGAAAAGTCTTCCAAAAGAAGGTGGATGGTTCTCTGATGATATGACACTTTCCAGCTTCGGTAGTGACATGGCATCGTTTGGTTCCTATTTCGGCAATTATTACAACAGTATCAGCGGTATTGATACAACTCTGCTGTCTAGTGTAATTACCCAGACGAATCGCCTTGTGAGTATGGCTAATGGGATGGTTGGTCTGGACACAAGTGGTATGACTTCTTTCAGTTCCGCGTTGACAACTCTCGGGGAAACCGGTGTAACTGGATTTATCAATGCATTCAATAATGCAGGAACTCGGGTAACAACAGCAGCATCGAGTATGTTGGCATCTTTTATCAACGGAGCAAATGCGAAGAAATCTGAACTGACAACAACATTCATAACCCTAGTTCAAGCTGTATTGACAGCAATTAACGGAAAACAGGGAGAATTTCAAACTAGCGGTTCTACACTCATGGTTAAGTTTATTGCGGGTGTACGATCTCAGGATAGTTCTTCCAGAACGACCTTTACTAATATCGTTAGCGGTTGTTTGACTGCGATACGAAATAAGTATGGGGAATTCACGTCAACCGGAACCCAGACAATGGTTAAGTTTATTGCGGGGGTTAGAAGTAAGGATAGTGAACTCAGAACCGCTTTTACAACTACGCTGAGTGGTGCCATAACTGCTATCAAAGATTATTATGGTGAGTTCAAATCTGCTGGCTCATATTTGGTCGATGGTTTTTGTAATGGTATAAGCGAAAATACTTGGAAAGCAGAGGCAAAAGCAAGAGCAATGGCAGCCGCGGCAGCAGAAGCGGCGGAAGACGAATTGGATGAACATTCCCCTTCCAAACGTTTTTATGGAATTGGTGACTTTGCGGGAATCGGTTTTATAAACGCATTGATTGATAACGTTTCAAAAGCTGGTAAAGCCGGACGGGAAATTGCCAAATCTTCTATTGATGGATTGAATGATGTCATTTCCAGAATTGCGGATTATGTAGACGCAGATATGGACGTTCAACCTACTATTCGACCAGTGCTTGATCTATCTGCTGTTGAAGCAGGGACTGGGCGATTGAATACTTTGTTCAGTCGTAATCAGGCTTTGTCCGTTAGCACTGGAATGAATGAGCGGGTTTCAGAGATGGAAGTTCAAAATGGAGAAAGTTCTTCTGCGGGGAACACCTATCAATTCACACAAAATAATTATTCGCCTAAGGCTTTGTCGAGAATTGATATTTATCGACAGACAAAGAATCAATTTTCGGCGATGAAAGGGCTGGTGAGTAATACATGATTAGAGCAGTAACGGTAACTAATTATTTAGGAGAATCCAAGAGATTTGAATTAGCGTTCCCGGAAAAATCCGGGTTCGCTGTTCAATCGATAAGCGGATTAGGACCGAGCAAAGCTGATATTAACACGACTGAAATTTCTACGAATGATGGATCACTGTATAACTCAGCAAGAGTGAATTCCAGAAATATTGTTATGTCTTTAAAACTGATGTTTACCCCTCAGATCGAAGACACAAGACAAGACTCCTACAAATACTTTCCGATAAAGAAGAGAGTGACGCTTCTCATCGAGACAGATAACCGCATTTGTGAGACTTACGGCTATGTGGAATCGAATGAGCCGGATATTTTCAGCAGCGATGAAACGACACAAATTTCCATCGTGTGTCCCGATCCTTATTTTTATTCTGCTGGTTCGGATGGAACCAACACAACTATCTTTTACGGTGTGGAACCTTTGTTTGAGTTTGCTTTTTCGAATGAATCTTTGACTGAATCTCTAATCGAATTTGGCGAGATTAAAAACGAAACTGAGCAGACAGTATATTACTCCGGTGATGCTGAAATCGGGGTTGTGATTACCATCCATGCCATCGGAAATGTGAGAAACATTACGATTTATAATACCGGGACGAGAGAAGTAATGCGCATTGACACTGATAAGTTAGAGAAACTAACTGGTTCTGGAATGGTTGCAGGTGATGAAATCATCATTTCAACGATTAAAGGTGATAAATCAATTACACTTCTTCGAAATGGTATTTATACCAATATTTTAAACTGTCTTGACAAAGACTCAGATTGGTTTCAGTTATCCAAAGGCGATAACATTTTTGCTTATGTGGTTGAAGAAGGAACGACCAATGTACAGTTTAAGATTGAAAACCGGACAGCATTTGAGGGGGTATAGTTATGGAATTGATTGTTCTGGATACTTCTTTGAAAATACTTTCGGTGCTTGATACCTTCGAGTCGCTTATATGGACGGAGCGGTATTCCGCCTATGGTGATTTTGAGGTATATACAAGCATCAACGATTCTATTCTTGAAATCCTGAAAGACGACTACTATCTCTGGCTGAAAGAATCCGACCAGACTATGATTGTCGAGGATAGAAAGATTGAATCAGATGCCGAAAACGGAAACCATTTCACAGTCACCGGAAGGTCATTGGAATCCATTTTGGAACGCCGCATTATTTGGAAACAAACGATTCTAAGCGGAAACTTTCAAAATGGAATTAAAAAGCTGTTGGATGAGAATATCATCAATCCTTCTGATGCTTCTCGAAAGGTGGAAAGATTGATATTCGAAGCATCAACAGATCCGGCGATTACTGGGTTGACGGTAGATGCACAGTTTACCGGAGATAATCTGTATGATGCCATAAAAAAGCTGTGCGATTCCAAGAATATCGGTTTCCGAATCAAGCTGTCCGACGATAACAAATTCGTTTTTAAACTCTATGCCGGTGCAGACCGTTCTTACGATCAGTTCACGAATCCATATGTCATCTTTTCTCCCAAGTTTGAGAATGTAATCAATACCAATTATCTGGAATCAAAGAAGACTTTAAAAACTGTTACTTTGGTTGCCGGAGAGGGAGAAGGGGCTGATCGGAAGACTACAACTGTAGCTTGTTCGTCTGGAGCCGGAACAGGTTTGAATCGAAGGGAACTTTACACAGATGCCAGAGATGTTTCTTCGACCGTGGATAATGAAACATTAACGGATGCTGAGTATAAAGCACAGCTTTCTCAAAGAGGTTTGGAAAATCTGGCTGAGAACATCGCAACTAAATCGTTTGAGGGAAAGGTTGAAACGACAAGAATGTACCGATATGGAGAGGATTTCTTCTTAGGAGACATGGTCCAGATTGTGAACGAATACGGCATTGAGGGAAAAGCCCGTGTCACAGAATTTATTCGTTCCCAGAGCAAAGAAGGACTTGATTCGTATCCGACATTCGTTACCGTAGAATAGCAGGAAAGGGGTGAAGAAAAATGAGTGTCACTTATGGGTTCTATAACTCAAAGAACAAAGACCGGCGATATGACGCCATTCAAATGTCCAGTATTTTTGACGGAATCATTCGTGACGGCATTTTGCAGCATGTTGGGACTGCTATGATGGTAAAAGAGTCTACTGGCATGATGGTGAATGTCGGAATCGGACGGGCATGGTTTAATCATACCTGGACATTGAACGACGCCTTGCTTCCATTAACTGTACCACAGTCAGAAGTAATTCTGAATCGAATTGATGCTGTGATTTTGGAAGTGGATTCTCGAGAATCTGTTCGAGCAAATACCATTAAAATCGTTAAGGGTACACCGGCTACAAATCCGGTAAAACCATCAATGATAAAAACAAATGATCGTTGGCAATATCCATTGGCGTACATTCGAGTAAATTCTGGGGTTACATCCATACGACAGGCGAATATTACTAATACGGTTGGAACATCGGAGTGTCCATTTGTAACAGCGCCTTTGGAGAAGATGTCTATTGATGCGTTGGTTGCTCAGTGGAAAGACCAATGGGATGCTTTTTATGAAAAAGAAACCTCGGACATGGAGGCAACAAATTCTTTCTGGAAAGACCAATGGTCAAAATGGTTTAATGCACAGACAGAAGAAATTCAACAATCCTATCTGGACTGGGAAAAACAGTGGAATGATTGGTATGCGACGCAAACGGCGGATATGCAAGAAACGAATGCCTATTGGAAACAGTTATGGGCGACCTGGTTCAACGAGTACACGAACAATAATACATCCGAAATGGCTGCATGGCGAGAGAACGCCCAAGCTTTATTTGATGAGTGGTTCCAACAGTTGAAAGATACGCTTTCGGAGAACGTAGAGGCGAATCTGGCAAACCAGATATTGGAGTTGCAGGAGCGAACGAAGATTTTAGAAGAAATTGTAGAAGGAATTCGGACAGAATTTACCGTTTACAATAAACTTTATGATAATGGTTACGAGAACCATGACAAGCTTCTTGATTCATCGGACGGAACTATTATTGATAGTGACATAGATCCGATTGTAGCGAGAGCATACTCCAGTTCTTTGATTCTGGATAGTAATGGACAGCCTATTGATGGTCGCGTTATTTTTTGCATTAGATAAAAAAAAGGAGGATATGACAAAATGAAAATTACAGATTATGAGAAAGTTCGTCAGTTGGATGAGAGCAATATTGTCTTGATTGATGGTAACAACGGGACTAAAACGATCTTAGTAAGCGATTTCGCAAAGGCTCTGATCGGCCTCATGAATTCAAAAGATTTTATTTCCGGGGTTAATCTGTCAGAGCTTGATCAAATTAAGACTTTGTCTACAAATGACAAGTTTTTAGTTGGAACTGCGGCCGGAAACAAAGCAATTGGTGCCAATGATGCATTGTTTGCTATTCTGGATTCTTTTGTGCCGAAGGAACAGCGCCGAATGATTTACAGAGGGAAAAACCTTGGAAGTGTTGTTACAGAAGAACAGAAGACCAATATTAAAAATGGTACCTTTAAGGGCTTTTTCTTAGGTGATTATTGGACTATCGGAAGCTATACGTGGAGGATTGTGGATTTTGATTACTGGTATGATTGCGGAGATACTGCATTTACAAAACCTCATTTGGTCATTATGCCGGACAAACCACTTTACAATGCACAGATGAACGCGACGAACATCACTACTGGTGGTTATGTAGGTTCTGAAATGTATAAGAAAAATCTCGCTCAGGCGAAAACATTAGCAGCAAGTGCTTTTGGTAATCTGATTCTTTCTCATCGTGAACATCTGACAAATGCCGTTACGGAAGGATATCCCTCCGGAGGGGCGTGGTTTGATTCTACTTTAGAACTTCCTAATGAGATTATGATGTATGGAAGTCACGTTTTCGCACCGGCTGGAGATGGAAAAAATGTTCCGAATCGATATACAGCTGGAAAGACGCAGCTTGCTTTATTTACTGTGGTTCCGAAATTTATTGCAAACCGTGCGACTTTCTGGCTCAGAGACGTCGTTTCTTCGGCTCATTTCGCTCGTGTGAACTACGCTGGCGATACGGACTGCTACGCCGCTTCGACCTCTCTTGGGGTTCGTCCGGTATTCCCTATTGGTTAGTTTTAATCCAGGGGCCCTGTGCCCCGAAAAAAAACAGTACGCAGGTGACAGCTATCTGTGCTATAAAAAGAAAAAATGAATGAAAGGTGAATGTCAAAATGGATGATAAGATTTATAAGATTACTCTGGCTGATGGGACAGTGATTGATAATCTGAAACTGAACGGAAACAACTTTATTTCGCCTGTGGAAATTGATGAGACCATTTTTGATGGGAACTGCCTAAATGTCACAATCAATGACGGCGAAAAAGACGATGTCCATACGAATATGGAACTGGTACAGATCACAAAGATGGGAGAGGAGTATTGGTTTATACTTCGTGATGTTCCAGAAAATGAATTGGCTTTTATTAAATTACAGTCGGATATTGAATATATAGCCATGATGTCTGAAATTGAACTGTAAGGAGGAGAGCTGACATGAGACGTAGTAAAAATTTTGACAAAGTAAAACGCTATTATAACATGGGAATGTGGAACGAGATGCGTGTCCGAAATGCCGTGAAAATGAATTGGATCACGGAAGAAGAATTTAAAGAGATTACGGATAAGGATTACGCATGAGTGTCCTAGTGAGCGACCGGACAGAATCCAAATTTGAAGCGATTACTTATTCTGTTGAATTACATGATATGTTAATCGAGCTGATGCAGCGTAGCTTCGGAGTAAAAGATTTGGATCATTTTGTCCGGGTAAAATATGCTTATGGAAAAGAGTCCGCTGAGGATTTTTCCAAGTATAGATATTTGATGCTGAATTATAAAAATCGAATAGATCAGCTAGCTTCTATGCTAACGAGTAACATCCGGGCAGCAAATTCTATATATCCGACCACGCTGCATGAATATGAGAAAAGAAGAGATTATCAAAATACAGCCATAGTAAACTGCGAACAACTCTTAAAAGAGTTACAACGAATCGTTGAGATATTCGAAGTGGATGTTAATCTCTATAGTCGCTATGTTAAAGCTATCGACCGAGAAATCGGATTGATAAAAAAGTGGCGTCAACGAGATAACCGAATCAGGTCACAGTTAAAAGGGTAATGTCTAATTATGCGTCGTTTCTTCGGCTAATTTCGCTAATGTGAACAACAATGGCAATACGAACTACAACAACGCTTCGAACTCTAATGGGGTTCGTCCGGATTCTCTGCCTAACCAACAGAGAAGGAGACATTGTCCTTTCCGAAGGGATAAATAGCAAAGCCGGACGCAATTTACTACGGTAAGTATTGCTAACACGGTGAATGATTTATGAACTATGAGGAGATTGTCTGTGACGCCAACAATTTGTATAGGGCTTATAAGGCCTCTGTCAAAACCAGCAAATGGAAAGAAACAACACAGAAATTCATGATGAATTTTCTGAGGTATATCTTTTCTATTCAAGATGATTTGATAAATCGGACACTTCAAAATGGACCGACACAAGAATTCACGCTGTTTGAGAGAGGTCGAGTAAGACCTATAACAAGTATTCAAATTAGAGATCGTATTATTCGACATGTTTTATGCGATGAGATTTTACTTCCTGAAGTGAAAAAGCATATTATTTATGATAATTGTGCTTCGATAAAAGGAAGAGGAATCTCTCATCAGCGAGATAGATTCGAAGTTCATCTTCGTAAATATTATCGTTTGTATGGGAATGAAGGTTGGATATTGTTTGGAGACTTTTCTAAGTTTTATGACAACATCATTCATGAAATTGCCAAACGAGAATTGTTGAGGCTATTTGATGACGATGAATTTATTGATTGGTTATTAACGCAAATTTTTGACGGGTTTAAAATCGATGTTTCTTACATGACAGACGAAGAATATGCCACATGTATGACAGATACTTTCAATAAGTTGGAGTATAGAAATATTCCAGAGTCAAAGTTGACTGGTGAAAAATGGATGGAGAAATCGGTTAATATTGGCGACCAGCTATCTCAGGTTATTGGAATTTATTATCCATATCGGATCGATAATTATGTCAAGTATGTGCGAAGTCAGAAATTCTATGGAAGATACATGGATGACTGGTATATCATGAACCCGAGCAAAGAAGAATTGTTAGATTTGCTGGATCATATTCATCAGATTGCAGAAGAATATGGAATCCATATCAATAGGAAGAAAACTCGAATTGTGAAGATTTCCAGTACATACAAATTTCTGCAAATCAAATATAGTTTGACCGATTCCGGTAAAGTAATCAAACGAATCAATCCAAAGAGAGTTACTGCGATGCGTAGAAAACTCAAAAGGCTTGCTGTAAAAGTGAAGAATGAGGAAATTTCGTATGAAAATGTAGAAAATATGTTTCGAAGCTGGATGGGTGGTTTTTATAAACTTCTATCCAAAGAACAAAGAAAAAATTTAATAGGTCTTTACGAAGATTTATTTGAAAAATCGATTGAGATTGTCAATAAAAAGATGATTATAGTCGATAAAACAAGATAAATATGGGAGGGTACCTATATGGAGCCATGGTTTCAAATGGTAGCGACGATTGTATGTGCAGTTGTCGCTTCTTCTGGTTTTTGGGCATACATCCAGAAGAGAAGCGAGAAAAAAGATGTGAGAACACAGATGTTGATTGGGCTTGCTCATGACAGAATCGTATATCTTGGCATGTCCTATATCGATCGGGGTTGGATTACGCAGGATGAATATGAAAATCTGCATGATTATCTCTATAAGCCTTATGAAAAAATGGGAGGAAATGGTTCGGCGAAGAAAGTTATGTCGGAAGTCAACAAACTACCCATTCATAAATCAACATATACTCAAAAAAATCAGTAGGAGGAATCAATCATGGAACAGATTATGAATTATGTAAAACCGGAACTGATTGTTGTAGCGATTGTTCTGTATTTCTGCGGAATGGCATTGAAGCAGACACAGGTGGTTAAGGATAAATATATCCCTATGCTTCTGGGGGCAGGAGGAATCGTTCTTTGTGGAATTTGGGTTCTGGCAACATCGCCATTAGGTAACGGTCAGGAGATTGCTATGGCGGTCTTTACAGCAATTGTTCAGGGGATTTTAATGGCAGGTCTCAGTAATTATGTAAATCAGATTATCAAACAGGCAAATAAAAATGAGTAATTAGAGCGGGAAACCGTTCTTTTTTATTTTTAAAAGAGAGGATGATACGAATATGGCTATTAACAAAGTAATTTATGGTGGACGGACACTGATCGATTTAAGTGGCGATACTGTCACTGCTGATAAAATTCTCGATGGATTTACAGCTCATGATAAAAAAGGAGAGACTATCACCGGTACTTGTAAGTACGATGTAGATTCTAGTGATGCGACGGCTGCTGTTGCTGAAATTCTTCAGGGAAAGACCGCTTATGTAAGAGGTAAGAAACTGACTGGTACTATGAAAAACAATAGTGCTGTGGCTGGAACAATTTCTTCTAAGGATGAGCAATATACAGTTCCTCAGGGATATCATGATGGTTCTGGTAAAGTTGGAATTGTAGATACAGAAAAAGAAAAATTGGTTCCTGCTAATATTCGAGAGGGTATTACGTTGCTTGGCGTTGAGGGAACGATGTCCGGAACAGAAGACGCCAAACCACAGGCCAAGACAGTTACACCGAAAACCACAGAACAGACTGTATTACCAGATACTGAAGAAGGATATAACTACTTATCACAGGTTACAGTTGCAGCAATTCCGTATCAGGAAAGTGAAAATCCCGCTGGAGGTACCACGGTAACTATAGGGTAGAAGGGAGGCTTAAATGGCTACAAGTAAAGTCGTTTATAGCGGTAAGACCCTCATAGATCTGACCGAGGATACAATCACAGAGGAAACATTGTTGCGAGGTTATACAGCGCATAAAGCGGACGGTACAAAAATTGTAGGGACCGCATTTAAAGACTACCCTTCGAGATATTCGTTTCTCGATACCCTTCAGGATTCAAAGGGGGAGAATATCCTTGATAAAGCGAATAATGTAATACAAGGTGAAACGGTGTATAAAAAAGTGTAGAAATGTCGTTTATTTCTTGAGTATTCCTACATTTTGCTGGAAGAAATGGCTTAAAATCAAGATTTCCTGTTTCCATCGAGGAAGCAGCAAAAGAAGGCAAGTTCTAAGAAATCCAGTAAAATCAAGGGTTTAAGAAGTTGTAAGAAGTAGAAAAAAGTAGGAAAATGTATGTTATTCATACATTATTCCTACACTACTTCTACACACCTATTCCTACACTGAAAAAACATATTATTTTATTTTTTCTATATCCTCTCGCAACCATTCTAAATCACGTACGGTGTAAGTGGATTCAGTTATATCTTGAATTGAATGACCGACCATTTCTTTGAGGGCGTATTCATCCATTCCGGCTTTTTTACCCATCGTAACAAATGTTGTTCGAGGATCATGAGGTCTGTGTTCGGGATTCAAGTTTAATTGTTTAACAACCTTTTCAAAACGACTTGCATATTTGTCGTATGTTACAGACCAGGAACCAGAGTGAGTTTGTCCTTTATCATTGAAAAGATAATCGCTGTTTATAGAAAGGGCGAAATCATAATTGCGTTTCACAAGTTCTTTGATTTTGGAATGAATAGGAACAATCCGTTGCTTTCCGGCTTCCGTTTTCATTCCTGCTTGCATATACCATTTCTCCAAATTTACTTCATCTAAGCGTAAAGTAGCAAGTTCTTGAGGTCGCCATCCCATATAGCATTGTATGATAATCCAGTCTGTAAATTTAACATCATCAACATTTTTCCATAAAAGATCCATTTCTTTATTATCAAAGGGAAAATGCTTTTTCTTGTTTTTTTCTATTTCAACGATAACATCTCCAGAGAGCTCAAATGTTCTTGCATAATTCATTGGTACAATTTCGTATTCTAAAGCATAGTCTAGCATGTTATTGAATAGTGATTTTATTCTCGATTTAGTTCCTGGAGTTGCATAAACTTTTTCCCCTTTCTTTTTTCCGCGAGTTTCAATTCGAAAACCTTCCTCCATACACCCTTTAATATGTCGAGATCTGATGTCTTTCGCACGCATATCATATATAGAAGAACAATAAGCCCATGCCGAGTTTACAGTCCTAATATAGTTGTCTGTGGCATTTTTAAAATACTCAGCAGTCCATTTTTCGTAAAGCTCTTTCACTGTAATGTCCGGCTTTAAGTCATATGGATTTTTATTATATTCTACTAATGCGGCATAGGCGTCGTTATAAGTTGGAAAATAGGATTCCGGTTTTAGTGGCTTACATATAGGACGACCAGTAGATGTTTTTCCAACAGTAACCATTGCCCGATATGGGTTTCTAAGGTTTCGATTTTTGATTTGACTTATCTGTCCAAAGCCGTTAGGAAGTCGTTTTCTTTTATTATTTTTATTGCGGGGCTTTCTTGGTTTGATGTCTGGCTGTATCGGATATCCACAATGTGGGCAGAAAGTAGCTTTATCGCTTATCTGTAATTCGCATTCGGGACATTTTAGCAGCATATTTCATACCTCCTTCACGATATTAAAATGAGTTTTGTGTGTGGCAATGTTGATTTATCATGAGTAATCATATATGCTAGTGTAGGAATTGTCAACTCCTACACTCAATATTTTAAAGGGTTTTAATATATGGTTAGTAATGATAAATCAATTTGTCAGAATTGTGGGTCTAAATTAAAACGGTATGATAAGGTTTCAAGAATAGTACGGACGAAAGGCGGAAAAACTTCGTGGATAGAGATTGAACGTTTTCGATGTCCCGTTTGCGGTCAAATACATAGAGAGTTACCAGATTATATTTTTCCGTATAAGCAATACGAAGCGGAGGTGATTCGTGGTGTGTTGGAAGGTTTTATTACTTGTGAAACTTATGGATATGAAGATTATCCATGTGAAATGACCATGATTCGATGGAGGAATTCGCAGGAATTACAACTCCTTTTGTGAAGAATAAAACGAAAGGAGAAAAATCATGTCAAAAGAGGAACGGCACTTACAGACTAAGATTCGAATGTTTGAGGACATACTTTTAAGAACAAAGAATCCAAGTCAAGTAGACAACATCCAAATGGAATTGACAAGGATGAGAGCAAAATTGCAAAAATTATACTTCAAAAGAATGGAGTCCTAACAAGGGCTCTTTCTTTTTTGTGTGTATCGTTTTGCCACTGAGGTTGTTTTAACAAATCGCAAGTCTTATCCTAGAATAGCCGTTGAAAGGAGGTAACAGCCAATGGAAGAAATTGCATTTACACCGGGGTCTGTTCCAGTGGTAGTGGTAGCCAGAGTGTATGGAAAAGATGCTTCTTGGGTTCGTGCCGGTATTATATCCGGGTGGCTACCAATTGGAAAAGCTACTAGAAATGGTAAATTGATAACCAACATTGAGGAGATGAATTCAAGATACGGACGCATCAATTTTTACATCTCTCCGAAACGGCTTTGGGAGGAAACGGGATATTTGTGGAAAGGAGAGAAAAATTAAAAATGGGCACAACAATTCGTCCGGAATTATCGGAGAAAAATCCATATTGGATTGAACGTCATCGTTATTATGAGCTGAAGCATTTTTGTCTTCAATATCCAATCTGGAAAAAAGCATATGCAGCCTTGGATGGGCTTAGCCGCCGACCTTCCGATTTAGAAGTCTTTTCGAAAAAGGGAGAGATTAGCGATCCAACTGTTCGGTGTGTAGAAGCTCGATCCTATTATATTGAGCGTATGAAGACTGTTGAGCAGGTAGCGATTGCAACGGATGCGGAGTTATCCAGCTATATTCTAAAAGGAGTAACCGAAGGATGGTCTTATGACATCTTGAAAGCTAGGTTAAATATTCCATGCTGCAAGGATGTTTATTACAACTTATACAGACGATTCTTCTGGTTATTGAACAAAGCGAGGGATTGAAATGAAAATTATAGACATAGCAGTCAAGAAGGTCTATCGTTTCAACTGTCCGAATTGTCAGAGTCGTCTGGAAGCCGACAGTAAAGAAGTGGTAGATATCGGAGGAAAGGTGTGTAAATTCCATTGCCCTATGTGCCGGAAAGAGCGGTACATTGCTTGGTCTGACATGAGAAAGAAAATCGTGTATGAGGGTGAGAATACGCAATAATTACATCTCCTATTGTGAAAGGAGGTCGTTTAAATGATTAAATCAAAATTTGGACCGATAACAAATCCTAAAACAGGTATGAGCAAAGACATTGTTATAAATGCTTTGTCAAAAGAAAGTCTTAAAGACATTTTAATAGGTGGAGGTATTGTGATGGTAGGTATTACCTATCTAGCATTATCAACGTTTAAAAATGGAGCAAAGGCTTTTGAAACGGCGGAGTATGAAACATTGGAATCGCTTGATTTGTTTACTAATTAACGGTCAAAGACAAACGTCATTTAATAACAGATTTAAAGACTGAGCCAGCAATGGCTCTTTCTTTTTATCCTAGATTAAAATGCAGTACCGAGGTATCTGAAAGACATGTTATGTTGATATTTGAAAAAATCCCGGGTGGGAAATTTGGAAAAAGGTTTTTTGAAAGGTGGGGACAAGATATGGAACTGATTATTTGTATTATTGTTGGCATCATTATCGGAATTGTCTTCGGACGACGAGTGTTTCGAAGCGATGTCGTGGGTTCGCTGCGAGTTGATCAATCAGATCCGGATAGCGGACCTTATTTGTTTTTGGAGCTGTCTCATGAAGGGGTAGATGCGATATATAAGAAAAAATATGTTGTCCTAAAAGTCAACATCCAAGATTATATTTCGCACGAATAACAAGTCCTTTTATGGAACAGTTAATGAATTCACGAAAGGAGAACTAAAATGGGTGAAAACATCAAAGAATTGTTGAACGAGGAGATAGCGGCAGAGATTCAGGCGATATCTTCTCTGGATTCAGGTAGCGAAAAGAAATCAAAGGCTATAGAGGATTTAGCGAAGCTGTACCGTTTGAGAATCGAGGAAAGTAAAAATGAGTTAGACGCGGAAGATAAGCGAAGTCGCCGTACATTGGAAAGTGAGGCAAGTATCCGAGAACATGAGATAAAACAGTCTCAATTGGATGAACAAATCAAAGCAGATGTACAAGATGAGCAATTTAAGTCCTGCCAGCTCAACGAGCAAATGAAAGATCGATATTTCAAAGTGGGTATTGCTGCGGCAGAACTGCTTATACCGTTGATGTTCTATGGTATCTGGATGCGGAAAGGATTTAAGTTTGAGGAAACTGGAACATATACCTCAACAACATTCAGAGGATTGTTCAATCGTTTTAGACCGACAAAGAAATAATTAACCGGTCAGAAAATGAGGAGGGCGTGATTTATACATGTCCTCTTCGTTTTTGCGTGATTTTTACAGACGCTATTATGGAAAGGAGATGCTATAAAGAGCTCTTTGTCTCTTGACTATAAACCGGAAGAAACCGTACAATAATAGCGGTTCTTTCGAAAATGAAAGGAGATAATATTTATGAGCCACAAAATTATCAAACCATAAGGTATTGAATTGATTGAGTACCTGAATAACGGATATGCGATTTGCAATCGGTGTGGAGCCGTCATGAGGCAAACAGAAGATCCGAAGACTGGATGCGGAATTTATATCTGTCCATCGTGCGGATTAAAGATGGACGAAGAGGATTACGAGTATGAGTCCGATGAAGAAGTAGAGTGGACGGAAGAAATGCTCGATATGGAACAAGGAGATATTCCTCCAGCCGGATGTAGAGCCTGTGGAGGACCATATCCGTATTGCAAAACGTCATGTAAGCTATTTGATGACTAAAAATATTATTGAGGGAAGGTCTATGCTTCGGCATAGGCTTTTTCTTTTTGGAGAATAAACGATGCGATACCATTATGAAAAACCAGAGATCTATTTATCAATGTATGGGAAAGTATATTTTTGCGATCATCCGGTCTATCATTGCTGCACGCTATTTCAAATCGGAGAAAAGGGACTGGCGATTATTCAGCAGCGATTTGATGAGAAAACGAAGAGTACCTGGTGGGGAGAAGTGGACCCATGGATTACAGATGATTTATATTTGCATCCTTGCTTTAAAGGATACTTTGATATGCGTTCTGGAATGGCTACGAACGGACTTTATCCGACCGTAACGATTCGTCAGATTATGTGGGCTTTAAAAATGAAACCGATTAAGAAAGAACGATGGGAAACTGTCTTTGACAGACGGGATATTTAATCCGCAAAAATCACAACTCCTGTTATGGAAAACTGATAAAAGTGAAAGGAGTTTAAGGGTGATGGACGAAATGAAAATCAGCTCAAAATTTACACGGATGTTACTTTCAAAATTAGCAAAAGGAGTATTACATAAAAAACTTGGATACGACATAGATATCCAGTTAAACGAGTTAAATGCTTCGATTTCAGATGAGAAAGCACATGTGCATGTAAGTATTGACGCGGATATGAGTAAAGAAGAACTCATGAAAATTCTGAAAAAAGTCGGTTTGAATTAGAGGGATTGAGCCAGCAATGGCTCTTTCTTTTTACTCCGCAAAATTTACAATTCCTATTATGGAGAAACAGTTAGCTCATTGGTAGAGCGCCACGCTTTTGTGGAGGTAATCGGTTCGAGTCCGATACTGGTTCTCTTTTATTTTTTATCAATCTAGGTAATTGCGAAACAAGTCCGCAATCCTGACTGAAAACAGGCGAAGGCTCCTGTCATGCAGGATTCTTGGGATAGGAAGTGAAAATCGTTCATTTCTTGGCACAACAAATAAACCTCATGCTTGGTCTGGATGAGGTGGACGGAGGTGATGTAATTGGTTGGGATATATGTTATATGATTGAAGAAATGGATTGTTACTGGTTGGATTTTGATAATCATAAAACGACTTTGGAAGATGGGCTGGAATGTATCATCATTGATACGATGGCATTGAGTAAATTTGAGTGATTCGCAAAAATTACAAACCGTATTATGAAAGGAGGCTAATGCTTTATGACGAATGGAAAAATTATCAAAACTATTGGTATTGCGGTTACCGTAATTGGGTTTGGAGTGAATATCCTTACCGATTGGGTGAACGAAAAGAAAATGGATGAGAGAATCGAAGAGAAAGTAAATGAGGCACTTGCCAAACGAGATAGCGAAAACGAAGAGGAGTCCTAACAAGGGCTCTTTCTTTTTAGTTTGGAGTAGGTGCATATGAACGATGAAGCGATTCAAAAAATTATAAGCTATGCAAACGAATATTTATTCGAACCGAGGTCAAATTGGTCTAAACAAGCCATTATGGAACGCTCATATGAAAGATGGGCAGTTGATGAGATTCTTTTAACTATTATGGATCATCCATTGACCGAAGCCGACTTTGTGATAGAAGGATTTATTTTAAAAATGGAATTTTTTCTTCATATGTCGGGAAATCAGGCAAATAATCTTATATTTCAAGTTGCAGAAAATACGGCTGAGGCACTTCTTGGTCTTATTTTATAACCACAAATTTTATATTTTCGAAAGGAAAAACATCATGAAGGTATTAAGAAAACAGGAAATTGAAACAGCTAACATTCAGGTAGGAGATCAGGTAATTATTCCATTAGCAGAGATTGGCGAGTTTAGCGCAACTGCTCACAAGGTTACGGATGAAGGAATCATGTTTATATTTGATGAGTATATTACTCGTCGTCCGATGAATAGCAAAAATACAAACAAAGGCGGCTTTGAAAAGTCTGAACTGAAAAAGTGGATGGATACGGTTCTGCTTATGACATTCCCGGAGGAACTGCGTGATAAGATTTATGGTCTTACGCTTCCTACTGTTGGACAGATTGTGGGGCATGAAGACGAATTGGATAATAACAATTTAGAACCCGATACTGACGAGCAGCTTCCGTTGATGACGGAACGAAAGAACAGGGTTGCTTATTTTAAAAATGATTCATCATGGGGCTGGCTGAGAAATGCAACAAAAGAAGAAGTTTCTTCGGCTGCTTTCGCTTTTGTGGGCAGCTATGGCGGTGCGAACTACGGCGACGCTTCGTCCTCTTATGGGGTTCGTCCGGAATTCTGGTTGGTTAAGCAGGAATCCAGGGGCCCTGTGCCCCGTGAAAGCAAGGTTTCTTATAGAAATTACTGTGGGGGAAGAAACTCAAAAGAGGTAACAAAAGAATCCTTACAGGAGGAGGTTTTTGAAAAAGAGAACGAGATCAAGCTTCTCAAACAGGAAATCAAAAATCTGGAAGAGAAAGAGGCTATGGAACAGGCGGCTCGTGAAACGAAAAAAGTGATGGATAGTTATATTCAGGCCGGATTTACGAAAGACGAGGCGTTTCAGATGGTAATGGAGCTATCAAAAACGATTCTCGGAGGAGGAAGATAATGAAAAAAGAATTATCAAAAAGCTTTTTATTGCTTAAAACATCGATTAAAAAACATAGTCCAGAAATTCTTACAGGCATTGGTATTGCCGGCATGATTACGACAACTGTTATGGCGGTTCGTGCAACACCAAAGGCTCTTATTCTTATCGAAGAAAGAAAAGAGGAAATCGGTGTTAATCAGCTCGAGGCCGTAGATTTGATAAAAACAACATGGATGTGTTATGTTCCGGCAGCACTTACGGGGACACTTTCCATTGCATGTTTAATCGGCGCTAGTTCGGTAAACGTTCGTCGAAACGCAGCACTCGCAACAGCCTACACCTTATCGGAATCGGCTCTCAAAGACTATCAGGAAAAAGTAATAGAGATGTTTGGAGAGAAGAAAAACGAAGCTGTAAAGGATGCTATTGCAAAAGACAAAGTTGAGAAAAATCCGGTGGTTACACGAGAAGTAATCATTACAGAAAAAGGAAATACACTTTGCTATGATGCGGTGTCTGGGAGGTATTTCAAGGGAGATATCGAGAAAATTAAGAAAGCTGAATGTGAGCTGAATCGACAGATGAGGGATGAAATGTATATATCCCTGAATGATTTTTACTATGAAATTGGTTTGGATAATATTAAGCTGGGGGATGAACTTGGTTGGAATATTGATGACGGATATATCGACTTATCCTTCAGTTCACAATTAGCCAGTGATGGAACACCTTGTCTGGTGATCGATTACACAATTGCACCGAGATACGACTTTCGTAATTTGAGATAACCGCGCGAAAAAAACAATGGCTTTAATGGAAGAAGAATCACACATTTTCAAAAAATGAAAGGAGAATATTTATGGAAACTAATGAGATCATGAACAATGAAGAGGTTATGGAGACAACTACTGAGGAAATCGTTAAATCGAGTTCTGGTAAAGGGTTTAAGGTTGCGGCCGGTGTTGGTTTAGCTGTACTTGCAGGTGTTGTAATCTACAAGTATGTGGGTAAACCGATGATTGCCAAAATCAAAGCTCAGAAGGAACAGCAGATTATCGATGCTGAGTGGGAAGATTCAGATGAACCGAACATCGAGAGTGAGAAAGAGGAATCCGAAGAAATCTAAAGAGAAAACTGTGTTTCAACACGAGGGAGAGTATCTGTAACAAGGTACTTTCCCTTTTTTCTTTTATCCGGAGGTGATTTTTATGAATTTATATTTATATGATGGACCGGTGATGGAGTTCGATAACTGTGTTGCCAATCGTTGGACTGCTTCTACACGAGCGGTTTCTGAAAAGAAAGCACGATCGAATCTTACATATCAATTTAAAAAGAAAAACAATCGACTTCCGGGTACAAAGATTATATTACCTGGAAAAATTAGTCTAGTGAGTGGAAAGGAGATAACTTAATGGTGGAATATAAGCCAAATTCCCATAGGTCAAAGGAGGAACGAAAAGAATCTATTCCAGAAAAACATGTAGAGAAAGTAATTTCCGGAACGGTGAAGCCTAAGAAGAAGTCAGAAATGCAGAAGTTTGCGGATGTATTCATTTCTGAGGATGTCAACAATGTGAAATCGTATATTGTGATGGATGTTCTTGTGCCGGCAATTAAAAAGGCAATTTCTGATATAGTTACCAACGGTATTGATATGATTTTGTACGGAGAAGCTGGGAAATCAAAAAAGAATTCTACAGCGTCCAAAGTATCCTATCAGAAATATTATGATGGCGGAAAAAAAGATTATGCCGCACCGAAAAGTCGGACAAGTTATGAATATGATGAACTCTTATTTGAAACTCGCGGAGATGCAGAATCCGTTCTGGATGCTATGAATGAAATTATTGCTCAGTACGAGGTTGTCAGTGTCGCAGACCTCTATGATTTGGCGAATGTATCCAATGACAACTATGCCGCAAATAAATATGGTTGGACGGATATTGCTGGATGCAGAGCAGTTCGTGTACGGGATGGCTATATCTTGAAATTACCTAAACCTACACCATTGTAAAGGAGAAAACAGATTATGTATGAATCAGAAGATAAAATGGTATCTCATCCGGAGCATTATATGTCCAAGACAGGTATGGAAGTCATTGACGTCATTGAAGCGTTTACCGACGAATTAAAAGGTGTCGAGGCGACTGATACCGGAAATATCATTAAATATGCCTGCCGTTGGAAGAAGAAAAACGGCATTCAGGATTTGGAGAAAATCCTTTGGTACACGCAGCATTTAATTGATCATTTAAAAAATATAGAAGAGGAGAATAAGTAACCATGAAAAAAGCAGAGATTGTTAAGAGTGTGAACGGTTTGTTTAGCAAAACAAGTTTTCAGTTAAAGAAGCATAGTCCGGAGATTCTTGTTGTAGCGGGGGTTATCGGCGTAGTCACAAGTGCGGTAATGGCATGTAAAGCGACAACGAAAGTCAACGAGATTCTGGACAAGACTAAAGAAGATGTTGAGGCAATTCATAAATGCGAAGAAGATGAATCTATGAAAGAGCAGTATTCCAGCGAAGATGCAAAGAAAGATTTAACGATTGTATATGCTCAGACGGGCGTAAAGTTTGCAAAGTTATACGGTCCGTCTGTTGTGCTTGGAGCACTGTCAATTACCAGTATTCTTACATCTAATAATATTCTTCGTAAGAGGAATGTAGCTTTGGGTGCGGCTTATGCGGCCATTGATAAAGGATTTAAAGAATATCGAAATCGAGTAATTGAAAGATTCGGTGAAGAGGTTGATCGTGAACTGAAATATAATCTCAAAGCCAAAAAGTTTGAAGAAACTGTTGTAGATGAGGAAACCGGAAAAGAAAAAAAAGTTAAGAAAAATGGCTTTGTTGTGAGTCCGGCAGATATCAGCGGATATGCACGTTTCTTTGAGAAATACACGCAGGATGAAGACGGAAATTCTATTTTGAATCCTCATTGGGAAAGCAATAATGAGTACAATTTAATGTTTATCAAGGCACAGGAACGTTATGCTAACGATCTTCTGAAGGCTAAAAAGCGAGTATTTCTGAATGATGTTTATGAGATGCTAGGTCTTCCAAGAACAAAAGCTGGTCAGATTGTAGGTTGGGTCTATGATCCTGAGAGCCCGAAGGGAGATAATTATATTGACTTTGGGCTGTATGCAGACAATTTGAGTTATTCTGATTATGTCAATGGATTTGATCAGGCAATCCTTCTCGATTTCAATGTGGACGGAAATATTTGGGATTTGATGTAAGAAAAAATTTTACAACCATCCCTAAGAGTTTGATATGACCAATTCTTCGGGGTGGTTTTTTAGGAGGATTTTATGCGTAAGTTAATCAAAGTAATAGCTGTTCCTGTCTTATGTTGTATCATTCTATTGTTTTTCATGGTGGACTTTCATTCACATGGAGAAGAAGTTTCAGCACCCAGAGCAACGGATGTTAAAAAGACGGAGCCAGCTATTGCGGTTTGGCAGGAGGAAAAGGAAGTTGTTCCGATTGCTATTGAAGAAACGGAGGAATTAACAGAAATTATAGAAGAAATGTCGAAAGAAGATGTGGAGTTAATTGCTCTTGTTACGATGGCTGAAGCAGAGGGCGAGTGTGAAGAGGGAAAAAGACTTGTAATCGACACTATACTAAACAGAGTTGATTCTGAACATTTTCCAGATACCGTTTACGAGGTTATCTATCAGCCAAATCAATTTTCATCTATGTGGAATGGACGAGTTGATCGATGTGAGGTTCGAAAAGATATTTGTGGGCTCGTTTATGAAGAATTGGAATCAAGAACAAATTATGACGTTGTGTTCTTTACTGCTGGTGAGTATAGTGCATACGGTGTTCCTATGTTTCAGGTTGGAAATCATTATTTTTCAAGATACGAGTAAGGAAAGGAGAATTATTATGCGTAATTTTTTAGCAGTTGTGTCTTATACATTGGCAGCTATGTCTGGTATTTGTTTCGCTGGTGGAATCGCCATTCTGTCAACAGGAAAGGGGCACTAATATGGATGGTCTGGAGAATATAATATCGGTACTGGACTACGTTCTGGATACCAAAAGAAAAAGACATATTACAGGAGGCATTTTGTTGAGTGTTTCCTTTCTTTTTGGAGGATTAGCAATAACCGTAATGACAATCAAAAACGAGGAGGATGAGTATGAACAGTAAAAGGTGGGTTCTTCTTGCTTTTATTGCTGGAGCAGGGATAGGCTCTGTATGTACATGGCAACTACTCAAGCGAAAATACGAGCAAATTGCCCAAGAAGAGATTGATTCTGTAAAAGCGGCTTATGCCGCAAGAGAAAATGTAGAAAAAGCAGGGAAGAGTTTGTTAGAAGGCTTACAAGACGGTCTGAAGAAAAATGAAGCTCAAGAAAATGAAGATTTAAAAAAATATAAATCAATCATTCAGAAAGAAGGCTATACAAATTATTCTCGCAGTGTGGAGGAAAAGAAAGGAGATCCGTTCGTGGAAAAGCCGTATGTTATTTCGCCAGAGGAATTTGGTGAATTTGAGGAATATGAAAAAATAAGTCTTACCTATTATGCGGATCAAGTCTTGACGGATGAAAACAACGAAGAGGTAGACGATGTGGAAGAAATTGTTGGAGAGGAATCTTTGACACACTTTGGGGAGTATGAGGACGATTCCGTATTTGTCCGAAACGATCGGTTAAAGTGTGATTACGAAATTCTGCTTGACCAGAGGAACTATTCTGATGTTACAAAGACGATGCCACATCGAGTGGAGGAATGATGACGAAGAACGAGCTTAATGATGCATATTTTAATTGGATGTGTCAGCTTGTGTTTGATGGCAGATATTCGAAGAAATTATCGTATCGAAGACTTTTGAAGGTTCTGCATAAAATTGAGTTTACTTACAGTATTCCGATGGATGGAAATCGGGCGGAAGATGGTATTGATTTGAGGTATCGGTTTGGATATGAGAATGGATGCAGTAGCTCCATGATTTCCGCTTATTTAGACAATAAGACGTGCAGCGTTCTGGAAATGATGATTGCACTTGCTATTCGGTGTGAAGAGCATATCATGGACGATCCTGATGTGGGAAACCGAACTGGACAGTGGTTTTGGAATATGATTGTAAATCTTGGATTAGGATCTATGAACGATTCTAAATTTGACAGAGCCTATATTGAAGAAATTGTGCAAAGATTTCTGGAACGAAAATATAGTCGAAATGGTTCAGGAGGACTGTTTACTGTAAACCATAGTAGATACGATTTGAGAACTGTTGAAATCTGGTATCAGATGTGCTGGTACTTAGACGAAAATGTTTAGGAGGAACGCTATGAGCCATAGTGAAGTAATGAAATGGTTTGAATATTATTTTCCAGATTATGCGGGTGAACGAATAGACGTATTCTTTCCAAATGGAAGAAATAGTATTCGGATACGCCAGAAAAATGGTCAGGAATTTATATTCACTTACCACAGTCAAAAAGAATGGAAATTAGAAACGATTACCAGTTTTTTGAATGGAATGAAGGGAGGAAAAAAGTAAAATGTGTGAGATTATGAATTATATTTTTAGGAGTTTACATAATTCGGACAGAAGGTTAGATGTTATCTCAAGAGCTATCAGAAAACAGCAAAAATTCAACAACTGTGTTGCGGTTTTTTCTGTTCTAGTTACGATGAATTTTTTTATTGGTGAGATTGAAAGACAGGAACAGGCAGCAAAAATTAAAAAGCTTGAAAGCGAAATCGAAGAATTAAAGCGTGACAAAGGAGAGTAAAAAATGAGATGATCGACTTTTTGATGATTTCCACACGTAGTACAAAGCGTGGTGCAATTGAAATCTATCCAAAGTTCATTATTAAAAAAAGCTCCGATCTGATGATTCGAGGTGGTGACTTCTACGCTATCTGGATTGAAGAACGAGGTTTATGGTCTACGGACGAACAAGATGCTTTGCAGTTGATTGACCGTGAGCTGGATAGATACGCAGAAGAAAGCCGCCAACGCTTTGACTCTGATATTAAAGTCCTTCACATGTGGGATGCTGAATCCGGAATGATTGATTCCTGGCACAAATATTGTCAGAAACAGATGCGGGATTCTTTTCACACACTGGACGATAAATTGATATTCTCCAACACCAAGACCGACAAAAAAGATTACGCCAGTAAAAAGTTGAAATATCCGCTTGAAGCTGGCGATTTGTCTGCTTATAACAAGTTGATGTCTACTTTGTACTCCGAGACAGAGAGGCAGAAAATTGAATGGGCTATCGGTTCCATTGTGTGCGGAGAATCAAAGAAATTGCAAAAATTTATGGTTTTGTATGGAGCTGCCGGAACAGGTAAATCTACGGTTCTCAATATTATTCAGCAGCTTTTTGAGGGATACTATTCCGTTTTTGATGCCAAAGCTCTGGGTTCATCTAGCAATTCTTTTGCATTGGAAGCATTCAAGAACAACCCTCTTGTGGCTATTCAACATGATGGGGATTTGTCAAGGATTGAAGATAATACTAGATTGAATAGTCTGGTGTCACACGAGCTGATGACGGTAAATGAGAAATTCAAATCTACTTATTCAAACCGTTTTAAATGCTTTTTATTCATGGGTACAAATAAACCGGTAAAGATAACGGACGCAAAATCAGGTCTAATACGACGATTAGTGGATGTATCTCCTTCCGGAAATAAATTAGGACCCAAAGAATACAAGACAATTATGAAACAGATTGAATTTGAGCTTGGAGCAATTGCATATCACTGCCAAGAAATCTATTTGAAGAATCCTGGAATGTATGATGATTATATTCCTATCGCGATGTTAGGAGCTTCGAACGATTTTTATAATTTCATTGTCGATTCGTACCATGTCTTTAAGAGAGAAAACGGTACAACTTTGAAAGCTGCTTGGGAAATGTATAAAACTTATTGTGACGAAGCAAAAGTCGGATATCCATTTTCACAGAGAGTTTTTAAGGAAGAACTGAAAAACTATTTTCGAGACTACAAAGAACGATTCAATATGGAAGATGGCTCAAGGGTAAGAAGTTATTACATTGGATTTCGGACAGAAAAGTTTGAAGAGGAAACTATTGTAGAGAAACAGGAAGAAAAGCATTCGTTGTTACACTTTGACGACATAGAGTCTGTATTTGATAGGGAGTGTTCTGATTGTCCGGCTCAGTATGCAACGGAAAAAGAAACTCCGTCAATGAAGTGGGATAATGTAAAAACCAAACTATCAGACTTGAATACTTCTCAAATCCATTATGTTAAAGTCCCAGAGAATCACATTGTGATTGATTTTGATATTCCGGATGAAGACGGAAATAAATCGTTTGAGCGGAATGTAGAAGAAGCAAGTAAGTGGCCGGCAACATATGCAGAGTTAAGCAAAAGCGGAAAGGGAGTTCACCTTCATTATATCTATACGGGAGATGTGAACAAATTAAGTCGTGTTTATGACGACCATATTGAAGTAAAAGTGTTCACAGGCAAAAGCTCATTACGGAGAAAACTTACGAAGTGTAATGACTTGCCTATCGCAACTATTAGCTCTGGTTTACCGATGAAAGGAGAAAATAAAATGGTAAATTTTGAAGCGATAAAAAGCGAGAAAGGGCTTAGAACACTGATTAAACGAAATTTGAATAAAGAAATTCATCCAGGTACTAAGCCTAGTATCGATTTTATCTACAAAATACTGGAAGATGCTTACTCCAGTGATTTAAGTTACGATGTAACGGATATGCGTAATGCGGTATTGGCATTTGCTGCAAACAGTACACATCAAGCCGATTATTGTATTAAATTGGTAAACAAGATGCAGTTTAAATCGGCGGACCCTTCCACAGCGGGGAAAAACGAAGAGGCAAAACTGGTATTCTATGATATTGAAGTATTTCCCAATTTATTCCTTGTAAATTGGAAGATGGAGGGAGAAGGGAAGCCAGTTGTACGAATGATCAATCCAACACCAACAGAGATTGAAGAATTGATACGATTTCGATTGGTTGGATTTAACTGTAGGAGATATGACAATCATATTCTCTATGCAAGACTTATGGGTTATACAAATGAGCAATTATACAATCTTTCGCAAAAGATTATCAGTGGAAGCCCAAACTGTTTCTTTGGAGAAGCCTACAATGTTTCTTATACGGATGTATATGATTTTGCATCTGCTGGAAACAAAAAAAGCTTGAAAAAGTTGGAAATTGAAATGGGAATCCATCATCAAGAGCTGGGACTTCCATGGGATCAACCAGTACCGGAAGACATGTGGACAAAGGTTGCTGAGTATTGTGATAACGATGTGATTGCTACGGAAGCAGCGTTTCATTATTTGAAAGCGGATTGGACGGCTAGGCAGATTCTGGCGGATTTAGCTGGAATGACCGTCAATGATACCACTAATACGCTTACTCAGAAAATTATATTTGGGAATGAGCGAAAACCGCAAGACCAGTTTCATTATCGTAACTTAGCAGAACCGGTACATGATCTTGATGAGGAAACTTATTCGTTCTTAGCGGAAGCATGTCCAGAAATGATGTCCCAAACGCATGAGGAGGAAGGAAGTCTTTTACCATATTTTCCAGGATACAAGTACGAAAACGGAAAGTCTACTTATCTGGGAGAAGAAGTTGGAGAGGGCGGTTATGTTTATGCGGAACCTGGGATGTATGGGAATGTAGCTCTGTTAGATATTTCTTCGATGCATCCGCATAGTGCAATTGCGGAGGTATTGTTCGGGGTTAAATTCACCAAATCATTCCGTGATATTGTAGAAGGACGAGTCAGCATTAAACATGAGGCATGGAATGAGGTCAACCATATGCTGGATGGAAAGCTGACACCGTATATTCAGAAAGTAATTGATGGAGAAATGACGGCAAAGGATTTGGCGAACGCTTTGAAGACTGCAATCAATTCTGTTTACGGTCTTACTTCTGCAAATTTCGATAATCCATTCCGTGATCCTAGAAACAAAGATAATATTGTAGCCAAACGAGGAGCTCTGTTCATGATTAACCTCAAACACGAGGTACAGGAACGGGGCTTTACTGTTGCCCATATTAAGACCGATTCTATTAAGATTCCGGACGCAACTCCTGAGATTATCCAGTTTGTTATGGATTATGGAAAACGGTATGGCTACACCTTTGAACATGAGGCTACATATGACAGAATGTGCTTGGTAAACGATGCTGTTTATATCGCCAAGTATAAAGACGGAAAATGGACCGCAACCGGTACACAATTCCAGATTCCATATGTCTTTAAGAAACTTTTTAGTAAAGAAGAGATTGTCTTTGAAGATATGTGTGAAACAAAATCAGTAAGCAGTGCATTATATTTGGATATGAATGAGGGGCTTCCCGATGTATCTTCTTCCGAAAAGGAATTTGCAAAATTGGAAGATCAATACAAGAAAGGGCTACTCTCAGATACAACTCTTGAGAATCTTTGTGGGGAACTGCTCGAACGTATCGAAGAAGGGCACAATTATATTTTCATTGGACGAGTTGGTCAATTCTGCCCGATTAAACCAGGAGCTGGCGGCGGTTTATTGATGAGAGAAAAAGACGGAAAGTATTATGCTGCTACAGGCTCAAAAGGGTATCGATGGCTGGAATCAGAGATGGTTAGAGAATTATCTAAAGAAGATTCTATCGACCGTTCTTATTATGACAAACTTGTCGATGATGCTGTAAAGACCATATCTAAATATGGCGATTTTGAATGGTTTGTTTCGGAAGATCCTTACATTGCAAAGCCAAAACTTGAGGATTTTATGAACATTCCAGAAGACGCAGATGAAGAAATACCATTTAATTAAAAGAAAAGGAGAAATATATCATGGCTTTTAAAAATGTACCAAATATCATTATCGAAAACGCTCGTATTATCTTTCGTAATTTCAGAGGAGAAGAATCAAAGTATAATCGCGCGGGAAACCGGAACTTCTGTGTCATCATCGAAGATTCGGAGCAGGCAGAGAAACTTTCCAATGATGGATGGAATGTAAGACTGCTGGCTCCGAGAGACGAGGACGAAGAGCCGAGACATTATATCCAGGTGGCAGTCAGCTTTGAGAATATCCCGCCTAAGGTATATATGATTACTAGAAAAACAAAAACACCGTTGGATGATGAATCCATTTCCACTTTGGACTATGCGGAGATTCGGAATGTAGACTTGACGATTCGACCTTATTCATGGGAAGTGAATGGAAAGACTGGTATCAAAGCTTATCTGAAGACGATGTATGTTACTATCGAAGAGGACGAGTTCGCAGAGAAATATGCGGAGGAAGAGGGACCGGAAGAAGTTTAATTCTTCTAAAATATAAAAATAGGGTGCTTGCTATCACTAAGCAGGGTAAATGTCCTAAGGTAAAAGGAAACAGCCCTCTATTTTCGTGAAAGGAGAAAAACTATGGTATTTTGGAATCCGAAAAAGAGGCGAACCACAGCGAAACCGAAAACAACCGCTTCTATTTCTAAACCCAAAGTAGGTAGCGTAAAACAAGAACTAAATATTCTGCCACAACCTAAGAAAACAGATAACCCAAAGCCTAATAAAGTTCCTAAAAATGAAGATGTTAAAAAGCAATTTCTAAAAACATTTAATCAGTTGACTTACCGGCACCGATCATGGGATGTATGGCGGGATTTCATCATAATGTTTGCCTGTTCTTTATCGAATCCAGTGGATAAATTCCACTATGAAGAACGGGAAAAACGATATTTGAAAATTATTAAAAAATACAATAAGCGGGAGCAAGAGCAGTTCCCGGAATTGGCTGCCTATGTAGTTATGGCTTTGGAAGAAAACCCAGAGCAGGACTTTCTAGGCAGTATTTTTATGGAATTGAACTTGGGTGACAAATCCAACAGTCAATTTTTTACTCCATATCATGTGTGTGAATTGATGGCAAAAGTAACCGAAGAGGATGTTGCTGCTGTTGTGAAAGAGAAAGGATATATAACTATTAACGATTTTTGTTGTGGGGCAGGAGCTACTTTAATTGCAGCAATCAACGAAGCAAGAAAACAATTAGAAAAAGTTAATCTGAATTTTCAGAATCATGTATTGGTTGTGGCACAGGATATTGACGAAATTGTCGCTTTGATGTGTTACATTCAGCTTTCTCTTCTTGGAGTGGCTGCATATATCAAGGTGGGTGATGTATTTACACAACCGATGTCTACGGATGATAATGGAGAAAATTACTGGTTCACGATGATGTATTTTTCGGATGTGTGGACTATGAGAAGAGTGTTTCACAGCTTATGAAAGGATGACAAATATGATTAAAACAGTATCGTTGAAGAAAGAGGACTGTTATTGCGATTTGGCTACTTTTTATGAAAATGTAGCACGAAAAATATCGGCAAGAATAACAGATAAAAGCAAATTTGATTGCCGAAAAATTTGCGTTACGAAAGACGTTCAAGAAGTGTTATGGTCTTATTATCGTGAGGAGAAGAACCAAACTGACGAGCAGATAGCATCTATATTGCTGATAGGTGGACCTAAAGCGAATTTGGAGGAGTATGGGATTCTGGAGTATCGAGCAGAAGTTGAAAACGGATTTGTATCTTGTGGGGAGAATCCAGATGGCTGTTAAACTATATGATTATCAGATAGCAGCAGTAGAAAAAATGCAGAATGGATGCATACTTTGCGGGGGTGTTGGAAGTGGAAAATCCAGAACTGCTTTAGCTTATTACTATCTTCAAAACGGTGGAGAACCGAGCTGTTTGACAGGAACGGAGGAATATATTCCAATGGAAGATCCTCCAAAAGATTTATATATCATTACAACAGCAAGAAAGAGAGATACGATGGAATGGGAGGGGGATCTTTCACCCTTCCTTCTCTCCATTCATAAAGATGTCAATTTATACTCCAATTTAATTAAAGTGGATTCTTGGAATAATATTGGAAAGTATGCAGATGTGAAAAATGCTTTCTTTATATTTGACGAGCAAAGAGTAATTGGGGCAGGAGCATGGGTAAAAGCATTCCTAAAGATAGCAAAATCTAACCAATGGATTCTGCTATCGGCAACTCCGGGGGATACATGGCAGGATTATATTCCAGTGTTTGTTGCGAACGGATTCTACAAAAACCGAACAGAGTTCATCCGGGAGCATGTGGTATATAGCAGATTTAGCAAATTTCCAAAGATTGACCAATATCTAAACACTGGACGATTGATCCGTCTAAGAAATCGAATTTTGGTGAATATGGATTTCAAGCGACAAACAGTTTCACATCACGAAGATGTGTTTGTGCGGTATAGTATCGAGCAATATAAAGATGTGGGAAGAACCAGATGGGACCCGTACAAGAATGAACCGATTACAAACGCAGCCGGTCTTTGTTATATATGGCGAAAAATTGTGAATACAGACGAATCAAGACAACTTGCACTGCTGGAAATTGTAGAAAAGCATCCAAGAGCCATTATATTTTACAATTTTGATTATGAGTTGGAGCTTTTAAAAGAATTGTTTATTCCACATGCAGATACTATGTATTTTGAAATCGCGGAATGGAATGGCCATAAACATCAACCTATTCCAAAATCAGAAAGCTGGGTGTATCTTGTCCAATATAACGCAGGAGCTGAAGGATGGAATTGTATTAAAACTGATACGATTATATTCTATTCGCAGAATTATTCCTACAAAATCATGCAGCAATCTGCGGGGCGAATAGACAGGTTGAATACACCATTCAAAGATTTGTATTACTATCACTTGAAATCTCGGAGCGGAATCGATTTAGCAATCAGTAAAGCATTAAAGGAGAAGAAGGATTTTAACGAAACAAGATTTGTGAAGTGGTAACAATCTTATAGCAATACCGCCAAGCTTGTGTTAATATTAAAAATAGGAGGTATCAAGAATGTTTGATATTTTACAGAAGGCTGGGAGGGGTGTCAAGAAGTTTATGAGCGAAAAAATCAACACTTGTAAAGAAATTTTATCATCTGCTCAGAACAGATTGATTATTGGTCTTGTGATGATTGGTACTGGAGTAGGCTTTGTTGCTTCTGCTTATATTCGTGTACCGAAGGAGCAAATCTAATTTAAGAAAATTCGCAAAAATAACATGCCCTATAATGAAAGGTATATTTACCTTATCTTAAAAGAAAGGGCTTGCTAAAGGAGGCAGGTAAATGGAAGACAATATGAAAGAATTTGTTGCGTTTAGTAGAAAACTTTTGAGGGTTCTTATCGAACTCAGAGAGTTGCTGGAGGAAGGGGAATACGAAAAAGTCAAATCCAAACTCGATGGGTTGATTGAGGACACTCAGAGGGATATCGAAGCGTAACCAAGAAGCAATTATGTCAGAAAGGACCTGTGGTTGAAAAATCGCAGGCTCTTTCTTTTTTTATATCAAATGGGCGGTTTATTATGAACGAAGAGTATTTAAAAGAGTTAATAGTAGGTATTCGAGTATTTTTATGGATGTTGTCTATAAAGATAAAAGCTTTATCATTGACAGAATTTTGGAAATTGCTAGAAGGTTGTAGTTCTCAACAAAAACTTTATGCAGTATGGCTTAGATACTATTTTTAGAAGGAGCGATGTTATGAAAATCAAGGAAGTAAATACGAATTATATCCTTTTTGATAATGGTTCAAGAATCACATTTGACCACGAACAGGATTGTTGTGAAACAAATTATGCAGATTTTGAGCAGCTCGAAGATTTGGCATTAGAATACGAGTTTGAAAATGACTTGATATTCGAAGTGGTTCCAGAAAATGGCTTTAGATTTGGAAGCAAAGGAACACCGATGTTCTTTATCCCTTGCTATTCGGATCAGAATGGTTACTATTCCTCAGATATTGATATTTTCTACGATGGAAGGCATGTGTTCAATGTAGATTGTGAAGAAAGGATTTATTAAAACTATGAACGAAGAGTATTTAGAAGTTAATTTTGAAAAATATTGCAAGACGTGTCAGCACAAGGAATTGGAGGAAAAATTCGATCCTTGTAATAGATGCTTAGAACACGGTTGTAATCTGAATTCCCGTAAACCTATTATGTGGGAGGAAAAGAAAAAATGAAATCGACAGATAGTGTTATTGTAAGTTGGGATTTTTCTCGTGGAAAAGATGTTGGTGTTTTAATTGTTGGTAGTCAGAAAAACGGGCGAGTGGATGTCATCAATGCCTATCAAGGAAAGGAAGCATACGAGCTTTATCGAAAACTTACCATTCAGAAGAAAGGAGCGGACAAGTGAGCTTTCAGTACGATCAATATTTAACTCAGCATCGTTCTAATGTAAAAAGAGGATTTGACTGGATTGCTGAAAATCTTCCAGAACTTCTAGTCGATGGATTCGATTATGGATGGCAAATTGAATTTGCACATGATAAATCCAAAGATGAACAGGATGAATATGAGGCTTACGATGCGTATTTTTATGGAGGAAATCGTTCTTATGCGGTTATGCAAAATTATCAAAAAGCTTGGTTGTTACATCTGCATAGAAACCCTCATCACTGGCAATATTGGATTTTGATAAATGATGATCCGAAAGAGGGAGAAATTATTTTGGAGATGCCATACAATTATATCATCGAGATGATTTGTGATTGGTGGGCATTTAGTTGGCAAAAAGGAAAGCTGGATGAGATATTCGGCTGGTACGATGAGCATTGTAAGTATATGAAGCTGCATCCAAAGACTAGAAAGACCATTGAAGATATTCTGGAAAAAATGAAAACAAAGTTGGATGAGATCAAAGAAAAAAAATGAACTACAGAATTAGACATATTTTGGCTCGGATTCTTTTTAATTAGTGAATTCGGGCTATTTTTATGTCTTTTTGAAGGAGAGGAAGATGAAACAACCGAAGAAATTAACCCGTGAACAGAAAGAATGTCTGTCTGCTCATTATCTTAATTGTAAAGATTGGATGCTGGTGGAGGAAACAGATTTTTATTATCGCATTATCAATAAGAATACCGGTGTGATAAAGAGCGTAGATAAATTCAGAAGAGTAAGAAGGAGAAAATGATATGAATTCTAAAATTATCGCAGTAGATTTTGATGGAACTTTATGTGAAAACAAGTGGCCAGAGATTGGTGAGGCAAATGAAGATATGATTTACTATCTTAGAAAAAGACAGGCAGAAGGGGACAAACTAATTCTTTGGACCTGTCGTGTTGGTGATATGCTTCGGAAAGCAATCAATTGGTGCTACAATTATGGTTTGATTTTCAATGCAGTCAATGAGAACCTTCCTGAAATCATCGATAGCTTTGGCTCTGATACGAGAAAGATATTCGCCAACGAATATATTGATGATCGTAATCGTCTTATCAGTTTCTGCCGAGAAAAATCGAATATGGAATTATGGGTAGAGAATGAAGTTCGAATCGCCTGTGAACATGAGAGAAAAGCATCCGGAACAAAAGAGGAAGAACAGGATTATGGTTGTGCTTGCTTCGAAAGTGCCTTAAAAGCATATCGAAGCCTTCTGGAAGACGGTCATTCTGGATTTAGTATCGGTATGACAAAGTATATTTTGGTTCGCATGATTGAAGGAAAACCGCTCACCCCTATTGTAGATACGGAAGATGTCTGGAGCGATGCTAGAGATCGAAGTGGTCATCGAGGAGAAGTTGTCAATTATCAGTGTAAGCGCATGAGCTCATTATTTAAGTATGTGTATGCTGATGGGACGGTAAAATATCGAGATGTAGACCGGTTCTGCGGTATCAATTTGGATAACCCAAATGCTTCGTATCATAGCGGTTTAATTGATCGTGTGATGGAGGAAAAATTCCCGATTACCATGCCATATTTCCCTGAAAGTAAGCCTTTCAAAGTGTATTGTGAAGATTTCCTCGTCGATTCTAAAAATGGAGATTATGATACAGTCGGAATTCTGTATGCGATTGTACCGGAAGGATACAAGGTAGAAATTAACCGATTCTTCAAAGAAGAAAACAATAAATTTGTTGAAATAACGGAGGTAGAATACAACATGAGAAAACATTGCCGCGAATATTTTGGAGCATCAAATAATGATTGTCAGAGATGTGATGTTGTGGAGGACGATAAAGAAAATGAATCGAAGTAGATTTATTCAAGGACTAAAAGGTGATATTCAACTTTCTGAAAAAGAAAGGAGACGAATCATTCGAAAGAGTCTTCAAAAGTATTCTTGGAAGACGAAATGTACGGTAGCAATGGAGGAATTTGCAGAGCTTCAGCAGCAAGTCAGCAAACAGGTTCGTGGTTATGGCGACAGAATAGGACTCTTGGAAGAGATGGCAGATGCGTATATTTGCCTAAACTTCCTGGAGTCCATTTTTGATATTAAGCCGGAAGATTTGCAGAAAGCGATTGATGTGAAATTGGAGCGAGAAAGGAGAAATTTGTAATGATTTGGGGTGACGATATATCTTTTGAGGGTTTTCAAAGGATAGTGGACGAATGGTATAGGGATAAAGACTTTGAATTGTGTGATCCAACCGATATTTGTTTTTGCGATGAAGAGAATCAGATGCTATCAGAAATGGAGAAATTCGAAAATGAATAATGACATACTCATTATAATTCACCGAGATAAGTGTAAAGATGTGCTTGAGGCAATGTATGATTTAATCAACTATCTTCCAGATATTCGAAAAAATATGTATGTTGACAAGCATCGAGCAGTCATTGATATATGTAATCATATTAGGGTTTCATTCCGGTGTGGTGATGTATATAAAATGGCAGGGATAAGACCAAACTATTATGAAACTTGGAGCTTAGAAGCTGATGAATTTCTCGCTCAGTCGGCAGCAAAGTGCTGTGGGAAAAAGTTGGATTCTTTACAGGATATTGCTCGTGTCATTCAAGAAGAAATAAAGGAGAAAGAATTTAATGATCAAAATTGAAAATGTAGAAATTATGGGATGGGAACATGTCATCAGGGGAATGCGAAATCCGATGAATAGTTGGCAAAAATCGGATAGCGGTATCTGTAAAGGCGGAGATGATGGTATTGGATGTAAAAGTTGTGCTGCTTATGATTGCGAGCATACATATGATCATTCGTGGCAGCTTGGTAAAGCAGACCATGATTTGATGATGCGACTTGCAGCGGGTGGTCCGACTCACGCAAAGTATCGCCGAATGATTACCGTCTATATGGACATTACAGCTCCGCTTTATTGGTGGAAAGAGTTTGATACTTACAAAGTTGGTACCGTTGCAAATTCTTGTTCCACCATGCATAAGATTGCGGAGAAGAAATTTACAAGGAATGACTTTAGCTGGGAGCACTTAACTGGAGATGAAATCGTTCCGGATCATGCCTGTATATCATCCACCTATATTCTCGACCAGATAATAGAATCGTTAAATTTCTGGAGACATGAATATTTAACCGGAGAGGAATCGGGAATCAAGAAAGACAAAAGAGCATGGTGGCAGATGATCCAGCTTCTCCCCTCTTCTTACAACCAGAAGCGGACAGTCATGCTGAATTACGAAGTGTTAGCGGGAATCTATCCGATGCGGAAAAACCATAAACTCGATGAATGGGTAGAATTCTGCAAGTGGATTGAAAGCTTACCATATTCAGAAATTATTGTTGGTAAAAAGCAAGATGATTAAATATTATGAATCGGTGTTTTACAACACGTTGGAGGAATTAAATGCTACCTATAAACATAACCATCCAGATGTGTTACGCCTCAAAAAAAAAAAAACAATATGGGAATGGTGTTCAGTTTAGCAGAATAATGTATCCGGAAAAGATTATGCCGCGATTTGAATTATCTTGTTATAGGATTTTGGAGGAGGATTGAGTGTGTCGATAAAGGTCAAAGATTTATTACCTCTCATATGGTACAACGATATTCGTTTAGTTGTTGGTGCGAATGAAGAAGTTTGCTTAATACGAAAAGACTTCAATAAAAAAATACTTTCCGACGAGTGTCTCAATATGGAAGTAGAGTGTATTGAAAATGATGAATGCATTCTTGATACTGTAAACATTCATGTGAAGAAAGTATAGAGAGGAGATTATGATGTCTAAAGTTCCATTCGCTGAGTATAAAATTGGTTTTGAAAAATTTCTAAAAAGTGAAAGCGGAACAATTTATGTCCAGTGTAAGACATTTAATGAAGCTTTATACGAATTACAAGAATTGATGAAAATGGTCGACTTCGAGAAATTCCACGCTTTATCTTATTCGACTTCGGATAGACTTTACTATTGGAATTTTTATAAAGAAAATACGATTTTCTGTTTAACAGACAGAGGCAGTACCTTCACTCATATTAAACATGTTCGGGAAAAAGGGGGAAAAGTTTTCTCTTGTAAAGGATTTGAAAAGCGAATGAAATATTTTATGTATATTGATGGAAAGGAAGGTTCGACAAAATGATATTTACTTTTATTCAGCTACTTATCATGTTCATCACTGTTTACTTATGTGTTTATTCGCTGATTGACCGAGTGCTGAAATGCATCGAACACTGTGCAACAGCGAAAGCATACGGAAAATTCCGAGAGGCGGGAATTATGACAAAAATGGAAGCCGTTGAAGAAAATATAATCAAATCAACAAAGGAGAAGGACAATGTGGAAAAAGGAGTTAATTAAAAATAAAATATATGCAGTCATTTTAATGTGTGGCGGAGCGTTGGCAATCCCATGGTGTGATGGGGATGCAACGTTCTTTTTATTTTCCCTGATGATGGGGATACCGCTGTTCTTTGCAAAAGAAAATTGGATTTATGAGGGGGAAGAAGATGATGGGACGAGCAGAGAGGAGACGTACTCAGAAATTAGAACAAAAAGCGAAAACCGCCACATACAATCTCACAAAAGAGCAGCTCAATATAGCGGTACGAGAACAAGTAGGAAAAGAGCTTGAGCGTATTAAGCAGGAAGCCACGGATGATGCCGTAAATACCGCTATGGTTTTACTCCTGACTCTCCCTTTGGAAGTGTTAATGGATCATTATTGGACAAAGACCTACGCCAAGCGTATTCCGAGATTTACTGAATTGGTTCTGGAATATTACGAACGCTGGCAAAATGGAGAGTTGGATATGGATAAGTTAAAAGAAGATTTGTGGGAGTATGGCGGTGTTAAATTAGTAGAAGGAGAGGGCGAAACAGCATGAAATATATAATCGGAATTGTGTGTCTGGCGGGAGTAATAGCATTAAAAGCAATTAGTGCGTCTACAACCTATATGGATGACTCTTTCCGATGGGGAGGACGAGATGGGTATTAAAAATGATTGTCGAAGAAATGCAGAGGGATATTCAGACCCGACTGCCTATGAAGCGCTGAAGAACATGGAACAGGAAGACGAACGGTTTCACAAATTATTGGACACTATCTTTGCTCTTTGTGAGTTGTCAGATTTTCATATTGAGGAACGGATCGTTATCAAGGACAAACGAACGGGACGAATTTGGAGGTGATATATAAACATGAATGATTTTCAGAAAGCAATTGATACGATTACGAAAGCATTTGAAGAATTTGCCGCCAAGTTAAAAGAGATGGCGGACACTCTGAACAAAGCGTTTGGATTATCGGTGCCCGAGAAAGAGAAGAAAAAGAGTCTAAGCTCTCCGGCTCGATATGGGATGTCTTTGAAAAAATTCCGAAGAGAATCTTTCATTAAACAATATTCTTACCGTCCGATTGCTCGGAAACATTTACCTTACCAGAGGAGAAACTATTAAAAACGTCTGTACAAAGCTTGAAGGTGGGTGAAAATTACGCCCACTTTTGAGTTTTGAAAAACGGGCTTTGGTCACTTTTATTTGGGCTTTTTGGAAAATGAGGGGAATTTTGGGGAAGGATTCGGACGATTTTGGTCAAATTTGTGGTCATTTGCCCACTTTGTGCCCACTTTTAAAACCCCGATTTGGTCAGTAAAAACCCAGTATTTATGCGGGTTTGCGGGCTCAAAGCCCACTTTCCCACTTTTTTTCTTAAACTATTATGATAGAAAGTTTAAATATATATAGTAATAGCGAAAAAAAAGTGGGTTTTTGACCACGAGTAAAAAATGGAGGAAATCATGAGCAAGATTAGTTGGGAGAGTTTATATGAAAATTTCAAGTCAATTTATCCAAGGTTGTCGCGGTCATCCGTATATTTTCGTCCGTTTGGGTATATGAGTATATTAGTGTACTTTGAAGATGGGATGAGAATGGTTTATGACGATCTCAGAAAACAGGCTCATATCACAGGTTGAAGAAAATGTCAAGAGCTAATAAAAAAATCTTTTCTTTATCAACGGTTTATGGTATAGTATAAGTGCCACACAATCAAATATCGCAAATTCGTTTAAGGGAATTCATTTTGGTAAAAAGTGTATTCTCTCTTTACTCATACCCTTAAACGGAGCGAGATTGTGTGGCAACAATGGGAGATGCATTTTTTCGGTGCGTCTTCTGTTGGAGGCGCACTTTTTTATTGCCCATATATTATTTGATTGAGAGGGATATACATTGGGAACGAATAATACGAATAAAAATAATAAAGGTTCAACAGATGTTATCGGTGTCATAAGTGCACTTGCTGGTTTGGCAACCGCGGCAACACCTTTGGTGGCAAATGCTATCAATAATGCAAAGAATAAATCTTCTGAAAAAACAGAAGAAAAGATTAAGATACCAGAATTATATCATAAAGGATTTCCAATAGATCTGGAACAAGCAGTGAGGATGTTAGAGGATTGTGGACTAAAAAGTTCTACAAGCAAACTAACCATAAAGGAAGCAAATCCACGATATAAGGACTGTTTTGATTCTCAGGTTATAGGTTCGAACCCTAAACAAGGAACCGTCGTTAAAATCGGCTCGACAGTATGTTTAAGATACATACCAGATGAAGTTATTATTGAAAGTCAAAAAATATTTGACGAACTGCAACGCAACAAAAAAGAATCCAAGGAACGCACTAGAGAAAATCTTTCGGTTGTTGCGAAAAGGACAAAACAGAGCGTGACAAAAATCTTTAAAAGAAATAACAAAGAAAAAATAATAGGGGAGGATATGCCAAATGAGTAAAAGCGGAAAAAAGAAGAGGAGTACAGCCGGATTGATATTGGATGTAATACTCACGTTATGTACTGGTGGATTATGGTTAATCTGGATATTGATACGGTATCTCAGAAATAATAGTTAAAATTGAATATTGGTTAAGTGAGACAGAGATTCTTTAACGAGTCCCTGTCTTTTTTATTTTCATTTGGTATTTTTTTGCGCGCGAAAAAAACATAGACTGTTATGAAGAGAGAGGGTTAAAACAGCCATTCTCTCTTTTATTTTGGAGAAAGGAGGCTCATCTATGCTTGAAAGTGAATTTCAAAACAAATTGATTCAAGAGTTAAAAAGAATGTTCAAAGGCTGCATAGTTACAAAACTCGATGCCAGTCATATTCAGGGTATTCCTGATTTGTTAATTCTTTATAACGATAAATGGGCCACCTTAGAATGTAAAAAAAGTGTACGCGCCAAGAAACAACCAAATCAAGAATATTATGTTGGACGAATGAATGAGATGTCATTTTCAAGATTTATTTGTCCGGAGAATAAGGAGGAAGTGTTATATGATCTTCAACAAGCATTCCGCTCTTGAAGGGCAACACGCCTTTCTTGGTGCGAGTAAATATCATTGGATCAATTATGATGAATCCAAAGTTGCCGAGTCATATTCAAAATTTTTGGCAACTCAAAAAGGAACTGAACTTCACGATTTTGCAGCGAGATGTATTACTCTCGGTCAAAAACTTCCAAAATCACAGAAAACATTAAATATGTATGTGAATGATGCCATTGGTTTTAAAATGATTCCAGAGCAACCCCTGTTTTATTCGGAGAATTGCTTTGGTACAACCGATGCAATCGTGTTTCGAAATCGGATGCTTCGTATTCACGATTTAAAAACAGGTGTCATTCCAGCACACATGGAGCAGCTTGAAATATATGCGGCTCTTTTTTGTTTGGAGTATAAAATTAAACCGGCTGATATCGACATAGAGTTGAGAATTTATCAGAGCAATCAGATTTTATATGAAAATCCAACAGCAGAAATCATCGTTCCAATCATGGATAAAATTATTACATTTGACAAAGTAATTAACAAAATCAAAGAACAGGAGGGCTAAATTATGAATCCAATTGCGGAAGAAATTTTAATGCATTATGGAATGCCTCGCCGTTCTGGACGCTATCCATGGGGCTCTGGTGAAAATCCATATCAGCATAGTGGAGATTTTCTTAGTCGAATAGATGAGCTGAAGAGCCAGGGAATGAGTGATACGGAAATTGCAAAAGCTATGGGATTAACCACCACACAATATCGTACACAGAAATCATTGGCGAAAGATGAGAGGCGTGCACTGGATGTGGCAAGGGCGAAGTCTCTTAGGGAAGACGGACTAAGTCTAAATGAAATTGCAAAAGAGATGGGGTTTGCAAATGATTCATCTGTTCGTTCTTTACTGAATGAAAATTCCGAAGTTCGCATGAACCAGGCGAAGACCACTGCTGAATTTATCAAAAAGCAAATTGATGAAAAAGGTATGATCGATGTCGGTGCAGGTGTAGAAAGAGAACTTGGCATTTCAAAAGAGAAATTGAATGAAGCTCTCTATATGTTGGAGATGGAAGGCTATCCTGTTTATGGAGGTAGAGTGGATCAGATAACAAATCCGGGTAAAAAGACTACTCTTCGGGTAATCTGTCCTCCTGGAACAGAGCATAAAGAAATTTATGATTTTGAGAATATCAATTCTTTGAAAGATTATGTGTCCCACGATGATGGAGAAACCTTCGATCCTAAATTTGTTTATCCGAAAAGTATGGATTCTAAGCGACTTCAAATTCGCTATTCCGAAGATGGCGGTGAATTGAAAGATGGAGTTGTTGAAATTCGTAGAGGTGTTGATGATTTGTCTTTGGGAGAATCGCATTATGCACAGGTACGAATTTTGGTTGACGGAAGTCATTACATTAAAGGTATGGCGGTTTATTCCGATGACTTGCCGGATGGTGTAGATGTTGTGTTCAACACCAATAAGAAAAAAGGAACTCCTAAAATGGATGTTTTAAAACCAATCAAAGATGATCCGGATAACCCGTTTGGTTCTTTGATTAAAGAAGGCGTTAATGATCCCGACAACCCGACTTCTGTGAAAGGCGGTCAGAGCTATTACTATGATAAGAATGGTAAGAAGCAGCTTTCACTAATAAATAAGCGTGCGGAAGAAGGAGACTGGGGAGAATGGGCGGATAAACTTCCATCACAGTTCTTATCTAAACAGAGTCGAACCTTAATTAAGAAACAACTTAATCTGGCAGCAGCAGATAAGCAATCAGAATTTGATGAGATTTGTTCTTTGACTAATCCGACTGTAAAGAAAGCTCTTCTAAAATCTTTTGCTGATGATTGCGATGCAGCGGCAGTCCATTTACAAGCGGCAGCTCTTCCTCGTCAGAAGTATCAGGTTATTCTTCCTTTAACTTCTATTAAAGATAACGAAGTTTATGCTCCGAACTATAAGAATGGAGAAACTGTGGCTTTAGTTCGTTATCCGCATGGAGGAACCTTTGAGATTCCCGTTCTGACAGTAAACAACAAACAAGCTGAGGGAAGAAGAGTTCTTGGGAACACGCCGGCGGATGCCATCGGAATCAATAAAAAAGTAGCAGATAGACTTTCTGGAGCAGATTTTGATGGTGATACCGTTATGGTCATTCCATGCAACTCATCCAATAGTAGAGTGAAAATCACATCGACTCCACAGTTGAAAGGTCTTGAGGGATTCGATCCTAAAATGGCGTATGGAACAGTCAAAAAGGGTGGTGACTACTATAACGAAAGCGGTCAGAAGATTAAGATTATGAATAATACTCAGACAGAAATGGGTAAAATTTCAAATCTGATTACTGACATGACGTTAAAAGGAGCTACTCAGGATGAATTAGCAAGAGCGGTCCGCCATAGTATGGTTGTTATCGATGCCGAGAAGCATAAACTCGATTATAAAAAGAGTGAGCAAGATAATGGAATCACAGCCCTGAAGAAAAAATACCAGGCTCATGAAAATGATGATGGTTATGGTGGAGCTGCTACGTTGATTTCAAGAGCAAAGTCTGAAACCTCAGTGTTAAAAAGAAAAGGAAGTCCGATTATCGATAAAGAAACCGGTGAGCAAAGCTGGAAGACTGTTCGAGAGGAGTATGTGGATAAGAATGGGAGAACCCAGGTACGAACTCAGAAGAGTACCAAGATGGCAGAAACCAGAGATGCTCGGACACTTTCATCTGGAACTCCTCAGGAAGAGGCGTATGCGGACTATGCTAATACCATGAAGGCCCTGGCTAATCAGGCTCGTAAGGAGATGATTAGTAGTGGGAAAATAGCTTACTCCGCTTCTGCAAAACAGACTTATCAAGTTGAAGTGGACTCTCTTATGTCAAAGTTGAATGTTGCTTTAAAGAATGCCCCTAGAGAACGTCAGGCACAGACCATGGCTAATTCTATTGTGGCTGCTAAAAAGAAAGACAACCCAGACATGACAAAAGCCGAAATCAAGAAGGCTAATCAACAGGCTCTTACTGCGGCTCGTACCGCTGTTGGTGCAAAGAGAACGCCTATCGAGATTACAGATCGTGAATGGGAAGCAATTCAAGCGGGAGCTATTAGCGAGAATAAACTTACCCAGATTCTTAACAACACAAACATAGATACTGTCAGACAAAGAGCCACGCCTCGTGTGACAACAACACTAAGCCCAGCAAAAGCAAATAGAATCGCAGCCTTGAATGCTTCGGGTTATAGCACTGCTGAGATAGCAGAAGCTTTAGGTGTATCGAGTTCTACAGTGTCGAAGTATCTGAATGGAAAGGAGTGAACAAAGTAAAATGGCAAGCAAATGTATGCTTACAACTGTTGATAATCCTTTTGATCCATTTGAACAGTTCACTTCATGGTTCATGTTCGATGAGGAAAAAGGTTATCATACATGTTCGTATCTTGGAAGAATTGCGAGAACATCCGATCAACTTTCAGAAGAAGAAAATGAGTTGGAAAATGAACGAGCAATTGATGAAATTTTGAAATATGATTTTCGGAATATCTATAAAAAAGTTGTGCAAAAAACATAATCATATTGCGGTGTAATGGTATAGGGGGGTGTCGCAAAAAATGCACCCCCTCCGTCATCGCGGCGGTCTTTGAAAATTCCCCGGGGGTATTTTTCGGAGAATGTTTTTACCTTCCGGCAGTATTTAACAGAGCTCATAAGGTTGACTAAGTAATAAGCTGTGGTTCTTTTTACTCTTTTTTCTCCTTTCGGTAAAAAAGTTGCAGTCAGCTTTGTGGGTTCTTTTAAATACTGCCAGAAAACTTTTATGAATCTATTGAAAAACACATGGGAAGGAGACAGTAAATGGCTAGAAAAGTAAAGAGTTCCGAATCGACAAGCTCTTCCAAAAAGATTCGCCCTGCTTTGACTCCGGAAGCAAGAGAACTTCAAATGATTTCTCTGGCTGTTGACTTGGCTGAAAAGCAATTACTGGAGGGGACTGCTTCTTCTCAAGTCATTACGCATTATCTGAAATTAGGATCTTCCAGAGAAAAGCTAGAACAAGAACGACTAGCAGAAGAGAATAATTTAGCCAGGGCAAAAGTGAGGGCTATTGATTCCACTGACGAAATTAAAGATCTCTATAAAGATGCCATCAATGCATTTCGTATATACAGCGGACAGGGTAACGACGATGATTAGGACATATGCAGAACTATCAAAATTGAAGACTTTTAAAGAACGATACGAGTATCTTCGTTTAGGCGGAGTTGTCGGGACAGACACTTTTGGATTTGACCGATATTTGAATCAGATTTTTTATCGGTCTACAGAATGGAAGTCAGTTCGTGATTTTGTGATTGTGAGAGATAATGGATGCGATCTTGGAATAGAAGGACATGAAATATATGGGAAAATATTGATTCATCATATGAATCCAATTTCCGTAGAGGATATTTTAAAAAGAAGCGATTTCCTTTTAAATCCCGAATATCTCATCTCAACAATTCTTACAACACATAATGCCATTCATTACGGAGACGAAAGTCTTCTCATTACAGAACCTATTGTTCGAAGCAGAAATGATACATGTCCCTGGAAACGTTGATGGAGAGGAGGTTATGGAGATTATGGAAAGCGTACTTACATCAATAAAAAAAATGCTTGGTATTACAGAAGAGTATGAACACTTCGATTCAGATATTATCATGCATATCAATTCGGTGTTTATGATTTTGACTCAACTTGGCGTTGGTCCGCCATCAGGATTTTCTATTCGAGATAAAACTTCCACGTGGAAAGAATTTATTTCTGATGAAACAAAGCTACAGTTAGTAAAATCTTATATGCATATGAAAGTAAAATTGCTATTTGATCCCCCTTTGAGTTCTGCGGTAATAGCCTCAATGGAAAAGATGATTGCTGAAGCGGAATGGCGATTAAATGTAGCAGCGGAAACTGATATCGAAAAATCGGAAGATCATGAATCATACGATGGTGAATACAAGATAACACCGAAAGCGTTCGATTCTCAGACATTGGATACAGAAAATAAGATTCTTGAGCGAAACATTGTGATAACAGAAGTCCCATATTATGAAACCGGAAACGAAGCAAATGGAATAACATCTTACATTGCAAAGGAGGGAAATTCAAAATGAGTGATGAAGAAATGCTGCAACATTATGGAATCCTCGGAATGAAATGGGGAGTTCGTAGGACACCAGCACAGCTTACAAGAGCGAATGGGAGAGCTGGTAAAACGGAAAGTTCTGATGAAATAAAAAAGATGTCTGATTCAGAACTTCGTTCAAAGATTAACCGTCTCCAGATGGAAAAGCAGTACAAGCAGCTAACCAGTTCAGAAATTTCAGTTGGAAGAAAATTTGTTCAGGATGTTCTGACAAATGCTGCAAAGCAGACCGCTACCAATTATGTATCAAAATACATGACGAAAGGTATTGATGCGGCTATTAAGAAAGCAACAGGCAAGTAGGTGATTTAATTATTATGGCATTATCAAACACAGCCGTTCCCAAATACTACGGCATGTTTCGAGATGCCGTAATAAGAGGGGAGATACCCGTTTGCAAAGAAATCTCTATGGAGATGAATCGAGTTGATGATTTAATAGCTAATCCAGGTATTTATTACGACGATCAAGCGGTCGAGGGATGGATTGCTTATTGTGAATCGGAACTGACATTGACGGATGGTTCTGACTTGAATCTGCTTGATTCGTTTAAATTATGGGGAGAGCAGGTTTATGGATGGTATTACTTTGTTGAGAGGAGCGTATGGGAGCCAAGTTCCGATGGGCATGGTGGGCGTTATGTAAATAAAAGGATTAAGCAGCGATTGATAAAAAAGCAATATCTTATTGTGGGGCGTGGTGCTGCAAAATCTTTGTATGACACATGTATTCAGTCATATGGATTAAACATTGATCCTTCTACAACACATCAAGTTACAACTGCGCCTACAATGAAACAGGCTGATGAAGTAATGTCGCCATTCCGTACAGCAATTACTCGATCACGAGGTCCTTTATTCCGGTTCCTCACAGAAGGTTCTTTGCAGAATACAACCGGTTCTAAAGCGAAGCGAATGAAGCTTGCTTCTACCAAAAAAGGTATTGAGAATTTTCTCACTGGTTCGCTTTTGGAAGTAAGACCGATGTCCATAGCAAAGCTTCAGGGATTACGTCCTAAAATTTCCACAGTGGACGAGTGGTTATCAGGAGACACGAGAGAAGATGTTGTTGGTGCTCTTGAACAAGGTGCATCGAAGCTGGATGACTACATTATCGTTGCTACGAGTTCTGAGGGAACTGTAAGAAACGGAGCAGGCGATACCATCAAAATGGAGTTACTAGACATCCTCAAAGGGGAGTATGTTAATCCACATGTGTCTATTTGGTGGTATAAATTGGATTCCATTGATGAAGTTGGAAATCCAGATATGTGGTTGAAGGCGAACCCCAATATCGGTAAAACAGTAAGCTATGAAACATATCAGCTTGATGTGGAGAGAGCTGAAAAATCTCCCGCCGCGAGAAACGATATTTTGGCAAAAAGATTTGGTTTACCGATGGAAGGTTATACCTATTATTTTACATATGAAGAAACACTTCTTCATAAAAAGAGAAGTTATTGGCAGATGCCGTGTTCTTTGGGCATTGATCTATCACAAGGTGATGACTTCTGTGCTTTTACATTTTTATTTCCATTATCAAATGGTTCTTTTGGAATCAAAACCAGAAACTACATTTCTTCATCAACTCTGATGAAACTTCCAGCAGCAATGAGAATTAAATACGATCAGTTTATGGAAGAAGGGAGCTTGATTGTTCTTGAAGGCACCGTTCTCGATATGATGGAAGTGTATGAGGACTTGGATAATCATATCACTGAATTTGGATACGATGTTCGATGTCTGGGATATGACCCGTATAACGCAAAGGAATTTATTGAGCGATGGTCTTCTGAAAACGGACCGTTTGGAATTGAAAAAGTGATACAGGGAGCTAAAACAGAATCCGTTCCATTGGGAGAGTTAAAGAAACTTTCAGAGGAGCGGATGCTTCTGTTTGATGAAGAACTTATGACTTTTGCGATGGGGAATTGTATTGTCATGGAAGACACGAATGGAAATAGAAAATTATTGAAAAAGAGATACGACGCAAAGATTGATGCCGTAGCAGCGATGATGGATGCGTTCGTTGCTTTTAAATTAAATCGAGATGCTTTTGAATAAGGAGGTGACGAATTCAAAATGGAAGTTACAATTGGTTCCAGGATTAAACATGCCTGGAACGCTTTTTTAAACAGAGATCCAACAAGTTACTATAGAGACATAGGAGTTGGATATTCATACAGACCAGATCGTCCGAGGCTTACAAGAGGTAATGAGAGATCTATTGTTACTTCTGTATATAATCGGATTGCGTTGGATTGTGCTTCAATCAGTATTCAGCATGTTCGTTTGGATGATTCGGAAAGATTTCTTGAAAAAATTTCATCGGGATTGAATGATTGTTTAAATCTATCAGCCAATATTGATCAGACTGGTAGGGCTTTTCTTCAAGATATTGTTTTGTCAATGCTTGATGAAGGATGTGTAGCGATTGTTCCGGTAGATACTGATGACGATCCGGATATTACCGGTTCGTATAAAATCGAATCGATGAGAACTGGAAAAATTATGGAATGGTTTCCGAGTCATGTTAAGGTGAGGGTCTATAACGAGCGAACAGGGTTAAAGGAAGATATTGTAGTCCCTAAAGACACAATAGCAATTATCGAAAATCCGCTTTATGCAGTTATTAACGAGCCCAATTCAACCATGCAGCGTTTGATAAGGAAGTTGAATTTGTTGGATGTTGTTGATGAGCAAAGCAGTTCGGGAAAACTTGATTTGATTATTCAGCTTCCCTATGTAATAAAAACAGAAGCAAGGCGTCAACAGGCTGAGAAGAGGCGTGTCGAGATCGAGCGTCAGTTGGCCGGTTCTAAATATGGTATCGCATATACCGACGGTACGGAACGGATCACACAGTTGAATCGTTCTGTGGAAAATAATCTAATGAAGCAGATTGAATACTTGACGAGTATGCTTTATAGCCAGTTGGGTATCACTCAGAGTATATTGGATGGTTCCGCAGACGAGAAAACCATGTTGAATTATTATAACCGTACCATCGAACCGATTATTGCAGCTATCGTTGACGAATTAAAACGTAAGTTCCTTACTAAAACAGCCAGGTCTCAAAAGCAATCGATTCTGTTCTTCCGTGACCCCTTCAAACTTGTACCAGTAGCTGATCTGTCAGAAATTGCTGACAAATTCACAAGAAATGAGATTATGACATCAAATGAAATTCGCCAGATTATTGGTATGAAACCGTCTGATGATCCAAAAGCTGATGAGCTCAAGAATAGCAATATCAGCGAGGCCAAATCTGAGCCTTCAAATGGTAGTTACGATGTCGAACCCAACGAAAGTGATGCTGGAGCCGATTATGACAGCATAGTGAACGAGCTGCTTGACGGTCTTGAAAAGGAGATTGATGAAATTATAGGAAGCTATGTTTCGGATGATGAGGAGGAGCCCTAATGGATATTAACGAACCTCTTCAACACTATGCGTCTCCTTATTACGACCCAGTGAAAGCTCATGAATATTATATGAGAACCAGAGAACTCAAAGGGCGACGTTCCACAACAAAGCTTAATGATGAGGGAAAGAAAGTCTGGGCTTATACAAAAAATGAGATTTCTGGTAAGAAGGAAAAGGTAAAAGAAGAACAGGAAAAACGGAAACAAAAAATTGCTGAGCTGAGAGCAAAAGCCAAGGTGACCCGAGAGCAGATCTCAGCTAAATTAAAGGAACTGAATGCTCAGCTTACCGAGGAATCTTCGTCGAGAAGGAGTAGGGTTGATTCTCGTAAAAAATCTGATTTGGAGGATATTGGAGAAGAAGCAGAAGACCAGAAAGAGCGTATCGATGAAAAGAAGAATACCGAGATTGAACGCTTAATGGCAATAGAAATTCCATCCGGGTTATCCAAAGAAGAAAGGGCAAAGCGAGTAGCGGAGCGAAATGAGAAAATCGCAAAGCTTCGTGATGATGCCAGCGAGGATAAATCTAAGGTGAGTGAGCAGGCGAAAGCTGAAAAAGAAGAGGTGAGAACTTCCGCAAGTCGTAAAAAGAAACGAATTACTGAAGACACCAAAGAAGAAAGGGCTGATAATTCTGCGAATGCTAAATCAGAAAGAGAAAAAGTTAGTGCAGAGTTAAAGGCTGCCGTTACCGCTGCAAGGGAAGCTTATAAAGCAGCAAAAGAAAATCTTGATGCCACTTATGAAGATCTTTATCAGCAAGAGTTTGATAAGATAGCTTCCGAATATAAAGCAGTAAAGAAGAGGAAACGGAGGAAGTAGAAATAGCTTTCGCACAATACTGATAGAAGGAGTGATTTTCAAAATGGAGAAATATGATTTTAGTGGCTGGGCTACTAGAAACGATCTTCTTTGTGTTGATGGTCGAACCATCAAAAAAGATGCGTTTAAAAACCAGAATGGAGAAACCGTTCCGCTGGTTTGGGGGCACACCCATTCCGATCCTAATCGCGTGCTCGGTCATGCGGTTTTGGAAAATCGTGACGAGGGTGTTTACGCTTATTGTAGTTTCAATGACAGTGAATCTGGACTTGCTGCAAAGAAATTAGTGAAGCATGGAGATGTTCGTTCACTTTCCATTTGTGCCGGTCAACTTAAACAGGCAGGAGCAAATGTAGTACATGGCGTTATTTATGAATTGAGCCTTGTTCTGGCTGGAGCTAATCCAGGCGCATTCATTGATTCTGTCATGGAGCATGGTGACGCTTCGGAAGATCGCATGATTATTGGATATGATGAGAATATTATGATTTATCATTCTGCGGATGAAAAAGAAGAGAAGTCCGAAACGCAGGAAGGTAAAACTTCTGAAGAGAAAACGGAAGAAGATGAAGAAACAGTTGAGCAGATATTTGATACGCTCAGCGAAAAGCAGAAAAATGTAATCTATGCAATGTTCGGACAGGCTTTCGGGGAACCGGATAAGCCCGAAGATAAAAACGATGATTCTAAAGGAGGAAAAACCGAAATGAAGCATAATGTGTTTGACAATGAAAAGAAAAACGAAACGGGTGGCTTTCTGGCTCATTCTGCCCAGGAGGATATTATCAAGATGGCAAAGACCAGTCAGGTTGGCACTTTCCAGACTGCACTTGAGATTTATGCAGAGCAGAATGGTTTTCAGCATGATGCGGTAAGCGGTGGATTTGTTCAGGCTGACGAGGGTAATGTGACGGCTCTTTTCCCTGAGTATCAGGAAGTTCGTCCAGGTGCCCCTGAGCTTATTACCAATGATCAGGGCTGGATTTCCAATGTGATGAGAAAAGTACATAAGAGCCCTATTTCCAGAATCAGAACCAGCCAGACTGATATTCGTGGTATCGATTCTCTGCGTGCCAGAGGTTATAAAAAGGGTAAAGAGAAGAAACAGGCTGGAAACTTCAAATTGGTTCGCAGAACGACAGATCCGCAGACCGTTTATGTAAAGAATGCGTTACATCGTGACGATATTGTTGATATCACAGACTTTGATTATGTTAAGTATCTCTATGATATCGATCGTTTGATGCTCAACGAGGAACTGGCAATCGCAATGATGCTGGGAGACGGTCGTGAAGATGGCGACGAGGGTAAAATTGATCCGGATAAAATCAGACCTATTTGGACAGACGACGATTTGTACACCATCCATGCAGATTTAGATGTAGAAGCCGCAAAGAAAGAGCTTCAGGGAACCAATACAGGTGCAAACTTTGGTGAAAATTATATTCTCGCCGAGGCTATGATCAATGCGGTTCTGTATGCAAGAGAGAATTACAAGGGAACTGGTACACCAGATATGTATATCACACCGCATATGCTTAATGTGATGCTTTTGGCTCGTGACATGAATGGTCGCAGAATCTACTCTTCCAAGGCGGAACTTGCATCTGCTTTTAACGTTGGTGAGATTCTTACCGCTGAGCAGTTTGAGGGCAAGACCCGTAAGACGGACGACAGCAAGACCAAGAAACTGCTTGCTATCATTACGAACCTGAATGACTACTCTCTGGGTGCCACAAAGGGCGGCGAAGTTACCCACTTCACACAGTTTGATATCGACTTTAACCAGGAGAAGTCCCTTCTGGAAACCAGATGTTCCGGTGCTCTGACCAGAGTGTACTCTGCCATTGCAATCGAAGAGGATGTAACTGACCTCCCTTAATCGGCTTCTCCGTTAATCCCGAAAATGGGGAAGCCAATCTGTTCGGGAAAACAGTAGATTCGTTACAGGAGAATGTTGTTGTCTGAGAGGCTGAGATTACCGGTACGCTAAAACATGTTACCGGGTACACAGGATTCAGTAGCAATGTTTCTGAGCAAGAAGGAAACTATCTTGCTTTGAAAGTGGATTCCGATTCTCAGGATGCAGTTGTTACTGTTGAACTCGTAGGCGGAACAAAAGGACCAGTTACACTCGACGAAGACAGAAACATCGTACTCCTTATCAAGAATAAGGATACTCAGAGTATTA
>OLGL01000312.1_pt1 | contig 61623 bp, 53 predicted proteins | sample 1605041 | NCBI WGS metagenome assembly OLGL01 (sample SAMEA3888905, study PRJEB22519) | human gut metagenome | biome: human gut; feature: human-associated habitat; material: faeces | place: Denmark | collected 2010 | reverse complement strand
GAGCAACTGACTCTTAATCAGTGGGTCCTGGGTTCGAGTCCCCGATGGTGCACCATACCAAGCAAATCCGAACGTACTTCTTTTTGAGGGTGCGTTCGGATTTGTTTTTTATCTGCAGTCTATGAATATGAAATAGAAAGAGCCTTGCAGCGGGAAATTTCTCGCTGCAAGGCTTTTGCTGTTTCAGAAAGCATTCTGTATTTACGAAAAGCTGGATCTGTCCAGAACATGATTATTACGCCACTCCACCACGAAGGTGGCTCCGCCTCCGGGCGTGTCCCGTACACGCAGGATCGCTCCGTGCAAGGAGGCAATTTGACTGGCAACGGCCAAGCCAAGGCCGAAATGCGTTTTGTCGGTCCGACTGCGGTCTCCTCGGGCAAACCGATCAAAGATACGGTGTTTTTCTGCGTCGGGGACCCCGGGGCCGTGATCCACTACTGCGATGTGCAGACCACCGGAAGGCGGCAGCTCCGCAAGAATTTCCACGGGAGTGCCAGCAGGGGAATACTCAAATGCGTTGTTTAACAAGACGGCGAACAGCTGCTCCAGCCGTTGTGCATCTGCGTGCAGGGCGGGCAAGGGATTGTCTGGCAGGTGGAGCGTGAGGGAGTGGCCGTGGTCACGCGCTACCGGGACAAATCTTTCATAGAGTTCCACCAAAAAAGTGTCCGTATTGATTTGGGCCAGGGAGGTACGCAGTACCCCTGCATCACCGCCGGCCAAAATCAGCAAATCCTCTGTCAGACGGGAAAGCCTGTCCACCTCCGATGCGGCATGGCTTAAAAATTGAGGAGCCAGATGGGCTGTTTCGGGAGCCTGCGCCGCTTGCAGACTTGCCTTCAGCACAGTCAGTGGGCTGCGCAGTTCATGGCCCGCAGCTGCTACAAATTCCCGCTGTTTCTGCATTGCCTGGGCGGTTGGGCGCAGGGCACGATCCACCATCCAATGGGAGAGAAATGCCAGTATCAAGGCACCCGCAGCCCACAGGGCTGTATATTGCCAGACCATGGCCCAAAGGCGGTCATGCAAGGGGCCCATATCCCGGATAATGTACAGAAGAACCGCACTTGACATCTGTTCACTGGGCAACAGCATTGCGGTACAGGTGTAGGAGCCGCTGAGTTGTGCGCCGTTCAAGGAAAAGTTTACCTTTTGCCGGTGCAGTCTGTCCGGATTCAGCCCGGCAGAGACTGCCTGTTCTCTGGCCAGCGCCACCAGTGTGGTGCGCGCATCGGCAGGTGTCCACCCACCGGAGAATACAAGGGGGTGACCATTGTCCTCCATATACAGAACCAAGCGGCCAGCGGCTTCCTGACTCGCCAGCCAACTGTCACGAACCAGATTGTTCTCGGTTACAGCATCTTCAATTGCCGAGACGGTATTGGCAAACACGAGGTCCGCTCCGGAAACTGCTTCGATTTGGGCCATGCGGCAGGTCGCCGTCAGCGCTGCCGCCAGCACAGCAGCGGTGAGTATACTGAACAGAATTGTCAGGCGGCGTCGGAGGTGTTTAAGCATGAGCGTTTTCCTCACCATCAGGCAAAAAGCGGTAGCCTGCGCCTCGTACCGTCCGTAAGACTGCCCGGCTGCCGACGGCAGTCAGACGCCGCCGGATGAAACGGATATAACTATCCAGACTGCAATCCTCAATCTCGGCCGCCGATCCCCACACGCTGCCCAACAGGACTGCCCTTGCCCGAAGCAGGCCGGGCGCACGACAAAATGCCGCCAGCAGGTCACATTCCCGGCGGCTGAGCGTCACAGTGGAGGAAGGCCCCGTCAAAGTCAACTGGGCGGTATCCAGGACAAGATCGCCACAGGCAATCCGGTGGGCGGTCTCATGCAGATCCGCCGGCCGGCGGACCAGCGCACGCAGCCGGGCCAGCAGTTCACGGTTATCAAACGGTTTTGCCAGATAATCGTCAGCACCGGCATCCAGACCTTCCACACGGTCACCGATCTGCCCCAAAGCAGTGAGCATAAGAACGGGGATGGATACGCCGTCGGCTCTGGCACTTTTGAGCAGCGTAAGGCCGTCCAATTCCGGCAGCATCCTGTCCAGGATGCAGGCATCGTAGTATCCGGTTTTGAGAAGATGCAAACCATCGGCACCTGTATGGCAGCAATCGGAGGCGAATCCTGCTGCCTGTAATGTGGGCTGTAAAACTTGGCAAAGCGCCTTGTCGTCTTCAATCAGTAAGATTCGCATGGGTATTTCCTTCCCGCCATAACCGTCGTTTCTATCAATCCAGTATACCTCTATTATATGAACATTCTTAGTCTACACAGCCAGTCTGAAAAAAACCTGAAAACACTTTTCAGGTTTTTTCCAGATTGTTTTGCTACAATGCCGGTATTCCAAAATCCACACAATTGTCGGGAGGCAACCATGAAATCTGTACATACGATTCTATCCTCGCTTCTGGCAGGCATGATGATGTTTTCTCTTGCCGCCTGCACCGCATCCGGCACAGGTGCATCCGGCTCCGATTCCAGCGCCGTCCAGACGGACGCGGTCCCCCAGGGACGCTGGGTGGAACGGCAGGCTGACGGAATTTCCTCCGGATTGGTACTCGGCGCGGCGCCTGCCGCACTGGCAGATGGCAGTCTTGTACTGTATGCCCGGGATGAGAGTACCGATATGCCGGTCACTGTCCGTCTCAACTCCACGGATAATGGTGCCAGCTGGCAGTCTGAGACTCTGGACTGGGCCGAAAAAACAGGCACACTGGCACGCTGGGCTGCCCGCCAGGACGGCACCGTGGCGTTTACAACCACCGACTCCACCCTGTGGGTCGTACAATCGGACGGCAACCCGGTTCAGCTGGACCTGGGCGTGGACGGGGGGAATTTCTATCTCAACCAGATGGGGTTCCTGCCCGATGGCACCCTGGTGGCTGTCCCGTCAGGCGGACCGGGTGTTTCTCTGCCGGGAAATATTCTGTTTTATGATGTGGATGCCCAAAAGGTAAAAAGCTGGGTACAGGTAAGCAGCGGGAACCAGAGCTGGATGGGGGCGGGAGCCGATGCATCCGGTGAAAACTACTATTTCGGCGACAATGACATTGCAGGGATCCTGCCGGCCGGTGATGAAAACGGTTCGTTCCTCTATTATTTCTCTTCCAACGGAGATCTTTGCCGGGCGGATCAGGACGGCACCACCCAGACGGTGCAGACAGGATTTCTGTCGGACCCGTACAGCGCCCAGGCTGCCATGGGAACGGATGGCTCCATCTGTTATGCCGACAGGACCGGCATCTACCGGCAGGCACAGGGAGGCAGCCTGCGTGAGCAGGTAGTGGACGGCACCGGCACGGCGCTGTCTCTTTCCAGCAATTACATTTCTCAGCTGTGCTGCGCCCCGGACGGCAGCTATCTGGCCATTGTCAGTGACGGCTCCATGCAGACAAAGCTGTACCGGTATTCCTTTGATCCGACGCTCTCGGCCCCGGCCAACACGCTGGAAGTCTGGAGCCTGGAAGAAAATGCTACCGTCCGTGCTGCGATACAAACCTTTACCCAGCAAAATCCCGATTGTGCAGTAGAGTATGAAGTGGCCCTGCAGGAAGGCGCCGGACTGACGAAAGACGATGCCCTGCGGACGCTGAACACCGAGCTTCTGGCGGGGGAAGGCCCGGATCTGTTGATTCTGGATGGTGCGGATCTGGAATCTTTCTCCGGCAGTGGCTTGCTGTTGGATCTGTCCGGGATGGTGGATACGGGCAGTCTCTATGATTTTGTGACCGATCGTTATACCGATGCGGACGGAAAACTCTTTACGCTGCCCGCTCGCTTTACGGTTCCGGTCATGCATGGCGCAGCCGGCACACTGGATGGCGTCTCCACCCTGGACGATGTGGCGGCCTTGGTACAGCAATATGCACCGCGCCCGGCGGAAGCAAGCTGGGCACCGCTGGACGAGTCCCAGCGGTATGCCCTGGGCTTTGACAGCGTGGACAGCCTGGTGCAGTTCGCCCTGCAGACCTCCCAGCCCGCGCTGTTCACGGCGGACGGCCTGGATGAAGCGAAGCTGCGCGATCTGATGGCGTTCCTCCAGACGGTGGGAGAGGATTACAACATGGCGGACTACCCCGAGCAGGATACCATGAGCGGTACGGCAGGTAATTTCGGTGGTCTGGATACCATCGTCTGGTACGCGGGAATGTCGGAATATGCCCAGACATCCCGGGCTGTATTCGGCTACGGCAGCATGACGACCCCCTCCTGGCTGGGGGCCACCGACTCGGAACAGCGTGCTTCCGGACAGACCATTCTGCAGCCGGGACTTTGCCAGGGCGTCTACCTGCCTTCCTGCTTTGCGGCGGTTTCCGCCAACAGCGATCAGACGGACTATGCGGGGGCCTTCCTGAAAGCCTTGTTCAGTGACGAGGTGCAGGGCAGTTTCCAAGAGGACGGCATGCCGGTGACGAAGGCAGGCATGCAGATCTCACTGGATCGCAATATGCCGGCCATGCAGGATAACGGTTATACCGGCGGCTTTGAAGAGCTGCTGGCGCAGCTTTCCACCCCTGTGGTGGTGGACGAAGCCCTGCAGGACAGCCTGATTGCCCACACCAAGGCGCTGCTGTCCGGCAGTGAAACGATGGATCAGGCGGTGGAAGGCGTAGTCGGTGATCTATCGCTGCGGTTTGCAGAACAGGGATAAGCCATGAAAAAATCTGCGAGCAATCTCCCCGCCTTGCCGCCCCACAGGCATACATGGCGGCATACCATACCCAGATCCCGCCGCAATTCAGATGGCCCGGCCGCTATTTTGTTCCTGCTGCCCAGCCTTCTGGGGACCGCAGCCTTTATGTTGGTCCCCTTTGCAGAAACGGTCCGCCGCAGCTTTTGCGATGCATTGGGAAAAAGGTTTGTGGGGCTTGCCAATTATCAGTCGGTGCTGGAAAACACAGCCTTTCAACTGGCAGCCCGCAATACGGTACGGTTTCTCTGCACCTGTGTGCCGATCCTCCTGTTGTGCAGCCTGTTTCTGGCCCTGGGCGTGCAGGCGGTGGCCAGGCAACGGAATGGCAGGGATACCCGGCGCGGCAAAGTGTTCCGCACCAGTTTCCTCCTTCCCATGGCGATCCCCGTGGCAAGCATTGTGATTTTTTGGAAGGTATTGTTTGCCAAAAATGGTCTGGTGAATGGGCTGATTTGCTCTTTGGGAGGGCACGCAGTGGATTTTATGGGCACGGAGGCTGCCTTTTGGGTATTGGTGTTCACCTACGTCTGGAAAAATGCCGGTTATGACATGATCCTTTGGCTGGCAGGACTGGACGGGATTTCCGCTGACCTGTATGAAGCTGCTTCCGTGGACGGTGCCAATGCCTGGCAGAAGTTTTTTTACATCACACTGCCCAACTTGCTGCCCACCTTGACTTTGGTAAGTGTGCTGAGTCTGCTCAACAGTTTCAAAGCCTTCCGCGAGGCTTTCCTGGTGGGAGGAAACTACCCCCACGAAAGTATGTATCTGTTGCAGCATCTGTTCAACAACTGGTTTCTGTCCCTGGATCTGCCCCGCCTGACCGCGGCCGCTGTGCTCATGGCGCTGGCCCTTTCCGGCCTGATCCTGGCCTTGCAGCGGATCTGGACCCGGGACAAATAATTCCCTAAAGGAGGATTGGTTATGAAGGAATTTTCTGTTTTTGTGATTACTGCAGCTGCCTGCGTATTCTTTCTGACTGGCTGTGGGGTTGCTTCCGACAGCACCTCTTCTGTGGAGCCGGATACGCCTCACACAGAGAGCACGGCTCAACCGACGGCCACGCCAATCATCACCCCGGCACCGGATGCGGAATCCTCCGAGGCTGTGGAAAAATCCCTTTTTGACCCTGCGTCGGCAGATTACACCGGGTCTGTGGTGGAGATGACGGATACAGGCTTTACTCTTTCTCCGACGGTTGTCCAGCGCCAGGGTGCGGATGCCAGCGCAGCGGTTATGGCTGAAGCAGGAGCCTCCTCCTCCTGGTTTTCCGTGATGTGTACCGATGATACCCGGTATATTGCCATTTATGCAGACGGAAATGGCAGTTCCAGTCAGGCGGAAGGCTCCGCCGATATGGTGCAGGCAAAGGCCTTTGTGTATATCACCGGCATCAATACGGACAGCGGTTTCACGGCGGATACCGTTGCCATTCTGAACCCGTGAAACCCGCAGTGACCCGTGCGCTGCTCACGGTTTCGCTGGGATGGATGGCCTTGAGCGTTTGGTGGCCGCTGTGGTTTCTCTTCTTTGGGGCACTGACCCCGGCGGATGAACTGGCGGCAACCATCGGCCCGGCTTTGCACGACGGCGCAGCCCAGGCGGTGCGGTGGAAACTTCTGCCCAGTTGGCCTACCCTGCAGCCTTTGGTTGAATTGCTCCTGGATACGCCTCAGTTTTTTTCCATGTTCTGGAATAGCTGCATCCAGGTGTTTCCCCAGCTCCTGGGGCAGCTCATCTTCTGTACCCCTGCGGCCTGGGCCTTGTCCCGGTTACGGTTTCGTGGCCGCCGGATTTGTATGAACCTGTACATGATCCTGATGCTGCTGCCTTTTCAGGTTACGATGGTACCCAACTATCTGGTACTCAATAAGCTGGGGCTGCTGGATACGCACTGGGCTTTGATTCTGCCTGGCTGCTTTTCCGCCTTTACAGTATTCATTATGGCACGAGGATTCGACGCAGTTCCCATGGTTTTGCTGGAGGCTGCGGCTTTGGATGGTGCCGGCCCGTTTCGTACATTCTGGCACGTCGGACTGCCTTTGGGAATGCCAGGCATACTTTCCGCGATGGTTCTGGCATTTCTGGAAGGGTGGAACGCCATCGAGCAGCCCATGACATTTTTGAAAGATCCGTCCCGATGGCCGCTGTCCCTCTATCTGGCCTCTTTCAACGATGCCAATGGTCAGACGTTGGCCACCGCCATGGCAGCTAGCCTTATTATGTTGGCACCTGCTGTACTGATTTTCCGCTTTGGGCAACAATACCTGGAACTGGGAATTCAGGCAAGCGGCTTAAAAGAATAATACAAGGATTGCAAGGACATATTTCCATGAAGTTTCGATTTCCGTTCTATCGTATTCGCACCGCGTTCGCCGCGTGGAAGAACAGCGATCCCAAGCAAGCCGGGCGCCTCGGTACGGTGGTCAGATTCTTTGCCGTTATGCTCATCCTTACGCTTACAGCTCGGGGGATCGCCGGAGCCAGTATGCCCAAAGTGACTTTGGGACAGGCAAGTGCAGGCTCGATCACCCAAAGCAGTACGGCATCAGGGACCATTTCTGTGCAGGGAGGTACACCTCTTACTGTCCCGGAAGGTCTGTTGGTGGCACAGGTAACGGCCACAACAGGGCAGACCCTTTCAAAAGGAGATGCCATTGCCCGCTTTGATGAGGTCTCCCTGGCGCAGGCATTGGCAACCAAACAGGCCCAAGTAAAACAGCTGGAGGTCTCCGCCATGCAACTCTCCGATCCGGACAAAGCAGATGGTTTTGCGCTCCAGCAAGCCCAACAGCAGCTGGAACGAGCCTATTCCGATGCACAGAAAACATGGCAGGACGGTGAAAATGCAATTGAAAAAGCGCGGCAGCAGCGGGATGCGGCCCAAAATGCCCTGAATGCCCTGCAGAACCAGCCTGTTGCTACTCCCGAAAGTGCAGAGGCGGAGCGGCAACAGAAAATTGCAGAAGCCAAAGCCGCGCTGGATGCTGCTGAGTCGGCCCTTGCCGCGGCACAAAAAAATGCTGAAGACGCCAACGAGGCAGCAACAGACACTGCCCAAAGTTATGAGGATGCCCGCAACAGCGCTGCACATACGTATAGCCAGTCCGCGGAGGACGTTGCCAAGACAAATGAGGCAAATCAGGCACAGGCTACGGTGACGCAAGCACAACTGGATATTGCACGCGCGGAATTATCGGCCCTGCAGTCATTGAAAGCGGCGGATTGTGTTCTTTCCGCTCCTGAAGATGGAACACTTACCCAACTGAATCTTGAGGCAGGGCAAAACAGTTCATCTGTGGCAGGTCTTCTTGCAGATCAGAACGCTGCCAGTGTACTGACCTTTTCTTTGGAACAGGCGTCGGCCCGCCTTGCCACGGTGGGAACACAGATCACTGTGAAGCAAGGAAGCCAGTCTATGCAGACAACCATTACGGCTTTGTCCGATCCATCGGAAGAGGGAAGTATACAAATTACCGCTATGTTACACTCCGGCGATTGGAAGGCGGGAAGTGCCACGGTGGAAATCAAACTGAACGCAGGGCAGTACGAACAATGCCTTCCAGCCACCGCCATTCAAACAGACAGCTCTGGTATGTTTGTCTACCTGGTGGAAGAGAGAGCCACGCTGTTGGGTATACAGAATGTACTGATTCGTCTGCCGGTAACAGTGGAGGCACAGGGCGATGGCATGGCTGCTGTTTCCGGCAGCATCAGCGGACAGGTAGTCACCGGTGCGGACAAACCGCTCTCGGAAGGTTCCTGGGTTCGGGTGGCATCATGAAAAAACGGATATTCACGATATTGGGGTGGGCGTTGATTGCACTCGCAGTGGGGGGACTGTTTATTTTAGCGGCAGATCTTCCCGCAAAGGGATATGAGCTGCGCTTTGAAGAGCCGCTCTCTGTTTTGCAAGCTAACTCACTCAGCAAGGCAGCAGAATATCTCGGCCTCAATCTCGCACTCTGGAAAGAAGATTCAGAAACAGTTACAACGGATTTGGAACGAAGTTCTGCGGCACAATGCATTTCTGTGTATGGCAGCCCGACCCTCTGCTTCCCGGCGGCCTGTCTGTACGGGAGCGCACCGGGGGCAGGCCAGTGGGATGGATGTGCGGTCAGTGCCGGTCTGGCCGATGCACTTTTTGGAAGTCGTGAAGTGACAGGATTGGAGCTGATGGTGAAGGGAGAAAAACGTCGTGTCACCGGTGTGGTGGAAGGAAAAGAATGTTTTCTGATCTGCCCGGATGTGACTGCTTCGGATGCTGGATATACAGCCGCTTCCCTGGAAATCGAGAACGGAAACAACCCCCGCGGAACAATACAGAATCTTCTGCAAAGTGCCGGACTTTCGGAAGACGACACAGAGCTGCTGCCAACTGGCACATTGCGTCAGATCATAAATTCTGTCGCATGGATACCATTGGCGATTGCTGCACTGCTCTTCCTGCATCAGCTGTGGAGACTGGCTCCTCTTGGAAAGATGGGACGTCAGGTGGCTGCATTCGCTCTGCTTCTGATGGCAGCGCTGGCGCTGCCGGATCTTTTGGCCGCTTTGCCTCGCTGGTTGGTTCCCAGCCGATGGTCGGATATGAATTTCTGGATGGACTTGGGCAATCTTGTTCAGCAAAGTCTGATGGCATTTGTATCCTTGACAAATTCGATTCGGGATCAACTGCTCGGCGCCCAAATACTTGCGTTCGGCGGCTGCCTGCTGGGGCTGTTGGCAGGGGCGCTACTGCTGGGACTGAAAAAATTGCATTGAAAACCGTTGCCATCATCCATAAAAGGAGAAACTTTGATTCTCCAACAAAGAGAGACATTATAGTTCGCTGCGAATAACCTTTTCGAACTCCTCCCAACTTATCTCTCCCAACTGGTACTTACTCAGCGCCATCTGAGCCTGTTTGCGCCAGGCGTTGTAGTCGTCCCGCATTTTCTGGTTATCTGGGGCTCGGGAGCAGCGCATCTGGTAGCGGTTGCGCATCTTGTTGTAGAGTTCTTTGGCTTTATTGGCCTTCAGCTCCTCGGCATAGGCCAGCTTGGCGGCAATGTCCTTGCAGGTGGCGCCGGTTTCCGGGTCCAGCACCCGCTCGCAATACTTGGCGCGGCTGGAGAAGGGAATAAACAGCCGGTGGCAGCTTTCACAGACAGCAACCGGCAGGTCCTGGGCGCACATCTGAACAAATTCCAAAAAGAGTAACGCGGGCAGTGTATCGCTCGCGTAGAACGTGGCGGCAGAAATGCCGCCTTTTTTGTTGTCTGTTGGACGTTTGTAGCGGGTCTGGATATGGATGTCGTCCTCCAGCTCGTGATATTTCTGGTAGGTCGAATCGCCATTTTCGGCCAGTTCCACCAGCAGCTCCGAAGGGCGCTGGTCATGCTCTGTTCTGGGGCGTCCGTCCTCGTCCACCAGTGTGGCCTCGATCAGCTGGCGCAGATCCGTTTTTCCGTCCACTAACTGTTGCAGCAGCGTCACAAAGGATTCCAATACCGATAACGCTGTCCGGCACAGAGAGGCATCCCCGGTATCTCGCTGGATAAAGACCTTCATCTGGTCGGTGTACTCCGGAAAGTTCCGGCAGAACCCTTCCATGATGTCGCTGGTTATGGCCAACTCGCCAAAGTGGGACATTCTGGTACGCAGTTCATCAAATGTATACGAGCTGTCGTTTTTTCCAGTCTGTATAAATTGCCACAGGCAATGTTGGGTCGCTTTCAGCTCTCGCTCATTTCGACGGAAGTTGGCCAGCGCGTAGCCTTCCACCAAATCAAACAGAGCAGGGGAAACCTGCTGCACGGCGGCAGCAAAATCATGGTAAAAGGAAGCCACTTGGTAATATACACAAGTGTCAGGGGCTGCCAGGCTCTGCTGCATGGTCTGATCTTCCGGGAACTTTACGCCCCGGAATCTTTCCAGCAATGCGAGGCCCCGTTCCAGATAGGGGGCGGCATCCAAGTCCAGTACACCGAACACCAAAGATCCCAGCGGATATGTATGCTGGGGCGTGTCGTAGCCCTGGATATATTCGGTGCGGCCTTCAAAGAAAAGGTACGTCTGGTAGTTCAAAATTCGTCACCATCCTGTGTTGGAGCATAGTGGGCGGAAAATGGCTCTGTGTTTTTCTGTGTTTCAGGAACAGCCGGAAAAGTGTGTGAATCATCCAACATGAAAACAGTCTAACACATCTTGAAACTGACTGCAAGACGTTGTATGCTGTATGTGTCGGAAGAATCTATGATGAAATCATCAAACATTTTCCAAGGGCAAAAACAACCGAAAAAGGGGGATGCCAGAAGCCAAAGTCCGCAACCAACCCATGATCTAAGGAGGCGCCATCTGAACCATGAACTCGTTCCCGCAGAGGAAAACCTGAACCGCATCGACAGCTTTCTGATGATCCCGTCCAGCCTTCTCTCGGAAGAACCTTACCGGGGACTTCCCGGCGAAAGCAAGCTGCTGTACGGCCATTTGCTGGGGCTGCTGCGGTTATCAGCCCAGGATACCACCGGGCGCTGGAAAGCCGACGGCAGGCCCTGTGTGAGCCTTTCACGGGCCAGTGCCGGACGGCTGCTGCACTGCCAACGGGAAAAAGCGGCCGGATTGTTTGCCGCACTGGAACGCTGCGGTTTGCTGGAGCCGGTGCCAAGGCAGTCAAACGGGAAGGCACGGCGGTATTATCTCAATCTGCCCCGGCCCAAGGAACCCAACGAGCTGTAACCACCCGTCGGAAAATCCGGCCTGACCTGTCGGAAAAAAGGACAGGCAGTTGACGGTTTTCCCGACACTGACCCGCCGGAAAAACCGACACGATAAAGATAGAATGAACTATCTAACTAAAAGAGAAATAGAGAAAGAATTCCACACCCCGCGTTTTGCAAAGGGTGGACGAAGGCTGTGGTACCTGGCTTCCAGAGGCAACCGCAGACACGGTAACCGTTGCGACGGCGGCCCAACCGAGAAGGATGGCACACCGATTTTGGTTGGCAGCCGTATCCCAATCCCTCCCGCCGCAGCGGGCCCACTGGCACTTTGCCGGCAGCGCCGGAAAGTGTCATAGTGGGTCAGATGCTTTGCAAAGCATCTGCGTACCCCATCCGCAGCAGAACCGTACCCAGGAAAGGAGTCGCTTATCAGCAAAATCCATCGGACCGTGGTGCGCAATGAGCGCTACCGTAAAAATGCTATCTCGGTGCGGGAACGGCACAACGAACGCAAGAACGAAGTGTACTCCAACCCGGATGTGCTGCTGGAATACAGCCACAACAATGTGACCTTCAAGGCCTGCGAGGCAGCTACTTACGCCCAGCAATTTGACCGGATGGTGGAGGAAGGCGTCGTTTCCACCCGAGGTCTGAAACCGGATGCCTACGTCTTTGATGAGCTGGTGTTTGACGTGAATACCGACTATTTCGAGACCCACGGCGGCTATGAATACGCCAAGCAATTCTACGCCGAGGTGTACGAGCTGGCCAAGGAAATTGCTGGCGGGGAGCAGTATATCATCTCGGCGATCATGCACGCCGACGAGCGCAACAGGGAAGCCAGTGACCGACTGGGAAGGAATGTGTTCCACTATCACCTCCACGTTGTCTACCTGCCGGTGGTGGAAAAGCAGATCAGATGGTCCAAGCGGTGCAAAGACCCGGCGCTGCGGGGTACCGTGCGGGAAACGATCATGCAGGTGAGCCACAGCAAAAAGTGGCCAATGGTCCCCATGACCGATGAACAGGGCCAACCGGTGCTGAAAAAGAACGGCAAGCCCCGGTTGGTGAGCTCTTACAGCCTGTTGCAGACCCAGTTCTTCGAGCACATGCGGCAGGCGGGATTCACCGACTTCGAGCGCGGTATAGAGGGCAGTGATGCCGAACACCTGAACGTACTGGAGTATAAGGTCCAGAAAGAGCGCCAGACGGTGGCAGAACTGTCTGACCAGACCAAACAGCTGCAAGGCCAACGGAAGGAGCTTATCTTCCAGGTGAAGAACATTTCCAGGTCGATCCGCGATGTGGCGGACATCGAGCAGAGGGCCAAAACCAAAGGTGTGCTGGAAAAGCGGGTGGAACTGCCGGTGCAGGATTTTCAGACGCTGTGTGAGATGGCAAAAGCCAGCGGCAAACTACAGGCAGAAAACCGCAGTATGCAAATGCAGCTGCAGCAAAGCACAGTGAGGGAACAGGAGCTACGCCAGCGCCTCAACCGCTGCGAGGAACAGCTGGATGCGGTGCTCAACGAGACACGGCCTTACCGGGAAGCCATGCGGGTGGCACCGGAGCAGGTGCGGGCGTTTGTGTTGGGCATCTGCCGCCGCCAACAGGAGGAAAAGCGGCTGAACCGTCAGCAGCGCCGCCAGCGGGCCAAGGGACAAGATCGATGACAAAACACACCATAAGGCAGCAGGGGGCAGCCCTGCAGAAAGGAGCCGCTACGGAAGATCGGCAGGAGAACACAACATCACAGGCAGCGGCGTCCGCTAAGAACCGGGAGGACGGCGTACCCCAGCAGGAGCTGGAGCGCTTCGCCCGGTTCCTGCTGCCCAAGATCCAGGCGTTTTACCAGTCGGAAGAGGGACAACGGCTGTTTGAGGAGTGGAAGGAAAAACGCCGGTAAGAGAAATGCCCGACGGCAAAAAAAGCGTTGCTTTATGGCAACGCTTTTGCTTTCGGAAAACAGATGGTGAATGTCGTTTCGTGGTCCGGAAAACTTTGTACCTGAATGGTGCCGCCCATAGCAACGACCAGTTCCTTGGTAATGGAAAGGCCAAGACCGTTTCCGGGGGTTGTGCGGGAAGGATCGCATTGATATAACCGGTCAAAAACATGAGGAAGATCGTCGGCAGAAATGCCTGTGCCATTGTCGGAGACACGGATCGTTGCCTGTCGGGCGTCAGGGATCAGACAGAAACGAAACTGAGTGCCGTGACTGTGCCGGAGCACATTCTCGCAAAGGTTGTTTACGATACGCTTGTAGGCGTTTTTATCCAGATCTGCCAGCCAGGTTTCTTCCGGGATCTCAATCGTATAGGAAAAACCGCTGCTTTCCAGCGGGCCGATCCATTCGGCCATATATTGCCGTGAAATCTCACAGAGATCCAGCGGCTCGATTTGAAGCTTCTGCTCGCCTGCATCCAGTTTGACCCATTCAAAGAGCTTTTCCACAAAGGAACGCAGGGCACCGGCCCGTTCATAGGCGGTCTGCAGATATTCTTCCTTCTCTTGGCCCACAACGAGCCCGTTTTCAACGGCTTCCAGATAGCCTGTCAGGGAGGCAAGCGGTGTCTTGATGTCATGGGAAAGATTGGTGATCAGCTGTTTATAGGCCTGCTCGTGGCGCTTCTGTTGGATGGCGCTCTGCTGGCTTTGCTGTACAATCTTGTTGATGCCGTAGCCAATGGATCGAATCGCTTGCGGACCGCGGGTTACAATCCTGCGGTTCAGGTTTCCGGCTCCGATATCTTCCAGAGCTTTCTGGATTTCCAGAAGCTCCCGGTGCCAGAGAAAAAGCGTTGCAGCAAGCCAAAGGGCCAGCGCCGCACACAATATACAAATCACGAACAGCATAGATCTTCTCCCTTATGCCTTTTCATTGAAGCGATACCCCACGCCATACACCGTCAGTACATAAAAGGGGTGCTCAGGGTCCGGCTCAATCTTTTTGCGCAGCTTGCTGATGATCGACATAATATTGCCGTCATCCTGGTAATAAGGCTCTTTCCAGATATTCTGATAGATTTGCTGTTTGGTAAAGATGCGTCCCTTGTGCTGGGCCAGAAAGAGGAGAATGTCAAATTCTCTGGCGGTCAGAGATACCGGCTTTCCTTGTACTTCCACCGAATGAGCTGACGGGTCGATGATCATATCGTGAAAACGAAGGCGCTGATTTTCTTCGTGGTGGGGATTGAACTTCGTATACCGGCGCACCAGAGAGTTCACGCGGGCCGTCAATTCTGCCAGGCCGAAGGGCTTTGTCAGATAGTCATCTGCACCGTTCTGCAGTCCGGCAACCTTATCTTCTTCCTGATCTTTGGCGGTAAGCATCAGGACCGGTACGTTGCTCACAGCCCGAACCTTTTCCAGAACGCTGTATCCATCCATGCCGGGAAGCATGATGTCAAGAATGACCAGAACACAGTCACTCTGATTCTGATAGAAGAAGGAAAGCGCATCCTCCCCACGCAGAAAAGTATATACGGGAACTTGCTCTGTTTCGATACATTTCTTCACCAGTTTGCACAGTGCTTCGTCATCGTCGATCGTCAGAATATATTTCATGGGTCCGTCCTCAGTTTGGAAGTTCGTAAACACAGCCATAGGAGGCTATTGTATATATTGTATCACGTTCCGGGCTTTGAGAAAATTTCGGAATCGGCCTTTTCTCTGTTTTGAGGGAAAAACAAGATTTCGTTAAGATTCTGATAAGGCGAAAGTAAGATTTTGAGCGTATACTGAACACAAGTTCCAAGAATTCTCCCTCACCAGAACAAGGAAAAGAGGTTTACCATGAAAGAATCCTATGCCATTGAAACCCGGCACCTGACCAAAAGATACGGTGAACAGGTCGCTGTCAACGATGTCTGCCTGCACGTTCCCAAAGGCCATATTTATGGCCTGCTGGGACGGAATGGCGCCGGGAAAACCAGCATCATGAAGTTGATTTTACAGCTAATGCCGGCTACCTCTGGCGAAACGCTGCTGTTCGGCGAGCCAGTGAAGCGCAGAGAGCGCAGTGTCTTTCAGCGTATTGGTGCCATCATCGAAACACCTGGTTTCTATCCCAATCTGACGGGGACAGAAAATCTGGAAATATTCGCCAAGCTGCGGGGAACGATCCGTCCTGACGCAGTGGAGCACGCCCTGCAGGTGGTGGGATTACCCTATAAGGACAAAAAGCTCTTTGGGGAGTATTCTTTGGGCATGAAACAGCGTCTGGGAATTGCCAACGCCATTATGCATGACCCGGAACTGCTGATCCTGGATGAGCCTACCAATGGCCTGGACCCCATCGGGATTGCGGAGGTACGGGCCTTTATCCGCTCCCTCAGCGAAAAAGAGGGAAAGACCATCCTGGTTTCAAGCCATATCCTTTCGGAAATTTCCATGCTGGCCGATGATATCGGCATTCTGGACCATGGTGTTTTGCTGGAAGAGGAAACGATGGAGGAACTGAAAAAGAAAAACCAGAAATATATTCTGCTGCAGGTGTCCGATACAGCGGCAACGGCCCGCATTCTGGAACAGCAGATGGCTCTGCAGGTCGGGGAATACTCCATTCAGGATACAACCAGCGTCAAAATTTTTAAAACCACCATCGACCGGGAGGCACTTGTGCGGGAACTCACGTTGCAGGGCGTGGGGCTTTCGGGACTGGCAGAAAAAGACGATACGCTGGAAGACTATTTCAAGAAAATCACGGGAGGCGAGGGCATTGCTTAATGTGGTGCGCGTCGAGTTTTCCAAACTGCGGCGCTGGAAACTTTTACGGGTCTTGCCGTTGCTCTCTCTGGTGCTGCCGGCGATTACCTTCTCCTACTTTGCCACCCATCCTGATTATCTGACGGATATGGGTTTATACAAGCAGGCGCTGTTTTCCTTTAATATTTTTCTGATTCTGCCTGCCATCCTGGGCGTTTTGGCATCTATGCTGGTATATAATGAGCAGCGCTGTGACGTCTTGAAACAACTGTGGATCATCCCTGTGAGCAAGGGAGGATATCTCTTTGCCAAGTGGGTGGTCGTTCTGACGGTTTCCCTTGCTTTTATGATGCTGGCGGTGGCATTTACCTTTGCATTCGGGCTGGCCTTCGGGTTCCTTTCCTGGAACGGGGAAATGATGGCATTCGTTCTGTATAAGGGAATCGAAGCTGCAGTTCTGGAAGCGGTGGCGGTTATCCCGATTCTGGCGCTGGCGGTATCGCACAAGGGGTACCTACTGCCTTGCTGCGCAGCGATTATCTATGCTTTTCTGGGTTTTATCGTGGCCCAGACCAACCCGTACTTGATTCCCTCTGCCTGTGCAGTCCTTTGTATTTCAAGAGATCTGCCCAATGTAGTCATGCCCTGTGCCTATCAGCCGTTTTTTGCCGTACTCTGTTTTGGAGGATGGGCGGTGGCGTCTGGAATCTACGCCTATCATGGTCTTTCGGAAAAGTGAGGAAAACACAATGCAGGTTATGATTTGGACAGAATTGAAAAAACTTCGCCGTTCCCGTATGCTGCTTGTGGCACTGTTTGGACTCTGCATGGTACTGGTCATTGTGACAGCCCAGGGCTTTTTCGCTGGAGGAAATGAAGCGTATGGCATGGAACCGGAATGGTATCTGACCGGGGTACAGTCCCTGGGAACGCTGTATGCGCTGCCGGGCATCATCGCACTGTTTGGCAGTTATATCATTTGTCGGGAGAGCCAGGAAGATGTGCTGAAGTCCCTTTTGCTCATTCCGGTCAATATGGGCAAGATGGTAGTGGCCAAGGTTATGGTGATTCTGGTTTTCAGCGTGGGAACCTATCTTGTGCTGTTTCTGGCCGCCTTTGCCGTGGAAATGGCTTTTCATGCCCAGGTCCTTACGGCAGCAATTTTCTTGCACTATCTCAAAATCTATCTGGTGGATGGAATTTGCGTTTTCTTCGCAGTGCTGCCCATTATCTGCTTCATTACCGAAAAGAAGCTGGATTACTGGCTCAGCCTTCTGGCAGCGGAAGTTTACTCGTTCATCACGATCTTCGTGGGAAACCTGGGAACCATATCCAAACTGTATCCGCTGGTGGCTGCGTTCACGCTTTCCGGGTATTACGAATCCACCCCGGCGGAAATCCTGCTCAGTGTGATTTCGATGGCGTTGTGCGGTACGATATCCGGCATCCTGATTTATCGGCTGAGCAAAAGGGACGCTTTGCAGTAAAGTTGTGGCATCAGGTGCTTTCGGAAGCCTAAGTGGACAATACTTCTTGCAATAAATCCAAAATTCGATTATACTTGAATTGACGAATTTTGCAGGAGGTCTTTCCATGGATGTATCCGTAGGCACCCGGCTGCGTGTGTTGCGCAAAGATGCGGGGCTGACCCAGGCCCAGCTGGCGGCGTTGGCCGGAACCAATCAGGCGGCCATCAACCGGTACGAAACAGACCGGGCAGCGGCACCTTACCGTATTCTGGTCTGGTATGCCACCTATTTTAATGTATCGCTGGATTATATCTTCGGCCTGTGCGAGGACCCCCGCGGGCGGTATGTCTGCGTCACGCCGGAGGGGGCGCAGGAGGTGGTACAGCGCAAACCGGACTGGAGCGAGTTTGTGGAAGCCTGCTTCACGCCGGGCAGCGAGCTGAACCGCCGTCTGAAACAGATGATCCTCAATATGGGAGAAGAGGAGAAGCACAAGTAAGGAGGTGTACGCCATGAATGCCGTGATCTATGCCCGCTACAGCAGCGACAACCAGCGGGAGGAATCCATCGAGGGCCAGCTGCGGGAATGCAAGGAATATGCCGACCAGAACGGCATCACCGTGGTGCGGACCTACATCGATCGGGCACTGTCCGCCAAGACCGACAGCCGCCCACAGTTCCAGCAGATGATCCACGACAGCGCCACCCACACCTTTGAGGCGGTGCTGGTGTGGAAGCTGGACCGCTTTTCCCGCAACCGGTACGATTCGGCCCATTATAAACGCATCCTCAAAAACAACCGGGTCCATGTGGTGTCGGTGACGGAATCCATCTCCAACACGCCGGAAGGTATCATGCTGGAAAGCCTGCTGGAAGGCATGGCCGAGTACTATTCGGCGGAGCTGGCCGAGAAGGTCAGCCGCGGTCATAAAGAGAACGCCCTCAAGGCCAAGTTCAACGGCGGCCCGGTGCCGCTGGGCTATCGCATCGACAGTGAGCAGCACTACCAGATCGACCCGGTCACTGCACCGGTGGTGCAGGAAGCGTTCCAGCGGTACGCAGCAGGGGAGAGCATCCGCAGCATCATCGAATCGCTGAACGCCCGCGGTATCCGCAACAGTCGGGGCAACCCGTTCACCAAGAACAGCTTCCAGACGCTGCTCAAGAATCGCCGGTATCTGGGTGAATACCGCTATAAGGATACCGTCATACCGGATGCTATCCCGGCCATCATCGATCCGGATTGCTTCGATGCGGTGCAGCGACGGTGCGAAATTCACCGTCAGGCACCGGCCCACAACAAGGCGGATGTCCACTATCTGTTGACTACCAAGCTGTTCTGTGGCAAGTGCGGCACCATGATGGCGGGGGAGAGCGGTAGAAGCCATACGGGCACGGTGCACTGTTACTATAAGTGCGGCACCCGAAAACGCAGCGGCAAGGAGGTTTGCAGCCTGAAGCCGGTGCGCAAGGAACCGCTGGAACAGTTTGTGGTGCAGACGGCGCTGGAGAAGGTGCTGAATGACCGGGTCATCGACCTGCTGGCGGACAAGCTGCTGGAATACCAGAGCAAGGAAAACACCCGCCTGCCGGTTTTGCAGGCGGAGCTAAAAGAGGTGAAGCGCCGCATAGACAATCTGGTGGCGGCCATCGAGCAGGGCATCCTGACGCCCGCCACCAAGGCGCGGATGGAGGAGCTGGAACAGCAGCGTGAAGCGCTGGAAACCGGCATCCTGCAGGAGCGGATCGAAAAGCCGCCCATCACCCGGGAACAGATTCTATTCTGGTTCGATCAGTTCCGCCACGGCGACCCGGCGGATATCGCCTTTCAGGAAAAGGTCATCGATTGCTTTGTCAACTCTATTTATCTGTTCGATGACCGCATCGTGGTGAATTTCAATTACCAGGAGGGCGGACGCCCGGTATCTTTAGAGGAAGTACTTAGTTCGTTTTTGAATGGGAATGGTGCACCATTAAGAGCAAATCCGAACGTACTTTTTTCGAAGGTACGTTCGGATTTGTTTTTTATTTGAATTTTTTCTGAACTTTAGAAAGAGAGCTGAACATCTAGGTACTACGATATGGTAAAAAGGAACCGGCCCCTAAGAGAAGCAACTCTATCTTCCTTTGAGGCCGGTTCTTACGTATAATATAAAATTTTGAAGTAAGTGATTGCAGGAAATCAGCCTGTAGACGGATTTCCCTGCAGCTGTTTCGCTTTTTCTTCTGCTTGGGTGGCCTCTTTTTCAAGGCCCATTTTTTTGTAAGTTTGGGACAGATTGCTGTAATAGATAGCATTCTTAGGATTCAGCTCGATAGCTTTTTTAAACGCTGCCACTGCTTCCTTGTACAGCTCCATCGCGTAGAGTGTCATACCACAACTATCATGGTATCTCGCATTGTCAGGTTCCAATTCCAGCGCTTTCTGCTTTTCAGCCAAAGCTTCCTCGTACCGGCCCATTTCGTGGAGAGTCACGCCGCAACTATTGTGATATCTTGCATTATTAGGATTGTTTTGAATCAACTCTTGAAGCAGTGCAAGCGATTCTTTATAGTGCTTATCGTTGTGCAATACCAGAGCACGCAAATACAGTGTTGAATCCGATGTGTCCTGATCAGATTGTGGCGGAGAGGCTGTTTCCGTTTCGGGCAAATCCTGCGGGGGAGCGTTCCCCTTTCTTGGCGGAATGGAAGTATCTTTCGGGTTGTCGTCCGGAGTTGTAGAAGAATCTTTCATGCCGCCGCCCGGAGATGTTTTGCTTCCTTCCTGTACCTTTGCAAAGGCGTCCTGCAATTTGTTGTACTGTTTTTCGGCTTCCTCCTGATAGTCCCCTTCCGTCGGAATCTTGACGTTTAATGCCAATGCCAGTCTGGCCATCATATCGTCGAAGCCGTTATTGTGTATTAAAAATGCACCGGATTTGTTCAAGAAGTCCTTGATTTTCCCTTTCGGGTTTTCGGTGCCATACACCGTCCAGTAAGGCCGTTTCCATTCATTGCCTTTCTGAAACTTGTCGGCATTGTCGATCAGATAGTCCATCACGTCGGGGTCATTGCCAGCAAATCCGATGAAAATCGGGTGATATTTCGAAAAAATCTCGGAAAGCGCCTTTTGCCACCGTTCATCCAGTTGCTGAAGATCGGCATTTTTACTTTTTGGGTCAAGTAAAAGGTCGTGGTGGATCTTGACCACGGTTGGGCGCGCGACATCACTGGTGATGTAATGCGCCATCGCTACATGCCCGACTACCAGTGAAAATTCATGGGCGTATAAAGTCACTGCATCTTCGGTCAAGCGATCAAAGTTCGTGGTCACCACTACCTTGTGTGGGGTCTGCGTTAGCAAAAATGCTAAGCAAGCATAGCCACCACTGGGGGATGCTTCTTTCATTTTCTTTTCCAGAAAATTGTATCCGTCGACAGGGTTGGAAGAAAACTGCTTCTCATAGTAATCGCTGTAATGACTGTATTTGTTATTTTCATCAATTTCTTTTTCGTTCTTCCATTGCTCATATTCTTCTGTAGGAAATCGTGTCCTTATCTTTTCATCCCACAGATCAACTAGCTTTGTAGCAGCAGGGATACCGGAGGTGATAGACGCACCTGCTCCTAGAAAGAAACAGAATTTTCTGGCATAAGGGCCCTCCGTCACATCTGCGACTTCCTCCAAAAAGCCATCTAGTTTAATCACTTGATACATACGATTTTCCTCTTTCGACGATCTGCATACTTTTATCAGAATATTTTTACTATACCACGGTGTTTTGGTAAATTCAAGTAAATTTTTCTTGGTTTGTGCATAAGTGCATTGTCACAGCATTTTATACCTGTGAAAATAAAATGTCTGGACGGCCTTGTAAAGAGCCTATGGGCGGTAGGAGAGACTACAGAGAACAAGAGGTGAGCCAACAAGCATGACCGGTCGGTAAAGAATCTAGAAATTGAGCTGGAGTAATTCATCTAAGTGCGGAAAGTATTTGAAAAATAGAAATTAGTAGAGGATATAAGGTGATGATCAATCTACAGGGGAACTAAATCTACAGGGGAACTATAAACAGTTCTTGGGGATTAAGCAAATAACATGAAAGAATACAAAATTTGGGCGTTCGCCCGCAGTGCCGCACCGAACCTGCCTGCATTGGAAGAACAGCTTGCCGATGTCATGCGCGAAGCCGACCGGCGCGGTTACATCATTGTCAACTCCTGCATGGAGCAGAAGTACGGCACTGAATTTTGGCGTCCGGCCTTGTTCTCCATGCTCACTGCCATACAGCAGGGTCGCGTCAATGCCGTCATGGTGCAGAGCCTTGACCGTTTGAGCCACGACATTCCAACCTTGTACCGCATCCTGCGCTTTTTGCAGAACCACGGCGCTGTGCTGATTACGACCGAAACCAATCTGTAATATGAACTCTATCTAACGGGGCTGGAGAACAGACTATTGAGCCGCCCTAAGAAAAGAAAGCCTGTATGGGTATGTGAGGAATGCGAAGATGGAAATTCTTGAAACAAAAAGGGGAAAGAGCGGCGTACAGAGCATCGTTGCTCGCTGCGGTGAGTACACCGTCGAACTGACCTTTTGCGAAAACTGTGAAACGGATGTTATGATTCCTATTAAAGAGCTGATTATGTCTGCATACGATCTGCGCAAGCAACGGGAAGAACAGGGTAATAGGTAGAAGTGTGGCCGGGTTTGGCGACGATTCTTCTCCGTTTTGGTGAATAGCTTTCCTTATTATAATAGAGTATTGTTTGTGTTGCGAAAATGCACCAACCATTTCCGCAACATGAACAGCGAGGTGAAACTTATGATATGCGTAGACCAGAATGGGCAAGCCGTTGAAATCTCGGTGGCTGACCAGATGTGGCTGGACGATGCCTACTTTAAGGAAAAGCAACTGCGGTTAGGTACAGATGCCCCGCGCGCTGCACTGGCCTACCGAGTATCCACAAAAGGACAGGTAGACCATGACGACATCCCGATGCAGAAAATTGACTGCCGAAAGTTCGCGCAAAAGCAAGGGTGGCGGGTGGTAAAAGAGGTGGCCGAAAAGGGCGTCTCCGGTTCTAAGGTGTCAGCTTCAAAACGCGATGCCATCCAGCAATTGAAAGAAGAAGCCGCCAACGGCGAATTTGATATTCTGCTGGTCTATATGTTTGACCGTCTCGGACGAATCGAAAGCGAAACACCCTTTGTGCTGGAATGGTTCGTCCAGCATGGCATCGAAATGTGGAGTACCCACGAAGGTCAGCAGAAAATCGAGACACATGGCGATAAGTTGATGAACTACATCCGCTTTTGGCAGGCGGCAGGGGAGTCGGAGAAAACATCCATCCGAACCCGCGACAGAATCCGACAAATCGTGTCCAGTGGACATTATACAGGTGGTTTTGTGTGCTATGGATACCAGCTGGCAGACCAAGGCAGACGGAACAAGCGAGATAAACCGGTCATGGATTTAATTGTCAACGAGGAAGAAGCTGCTTGGGTGCGTGAACTGTTTTACAAGGTGGTTCACGAAGGAGCCAGCGGATATGCGCTGGCCGAGATGTTGAACAACAGGGGATTACGAACCCGCGCCGGGGCAAAATTCCAATCGAGCAACATACTCCGCATTATTCGCCACGAGGGATATACAGGTTACATTATTACGAAAAACGCCCGCTCGGAATACATCTCGGAATTGCAGATCATCGACCAAGAAACATTCGAGAAAGCCAATGACATTATCAGCCGACGCAGCGCAAAGACGGCGCAAGACAGACGCATTGCTCATACCAGCCAGAACCCAACGCTGCTGGCGGGCATCGTCTACTGCGCTCACTGCGGAGCCAAGATGTCTGGTTTTATGCATACAGATCGCTACAAACTGGCGGATGGCAGCATCCGCGAAAAAGTCCAGCCCAAGTATAACTGCTTTCAGCGAGGTCAGCGCAACAAAGGCGGCAGAGACTGTGATGGACAAGCACTGTACCTTGCCGAAAGGGTGGATGCCATCGTTCTGAAAATTGTCGAGGAAGTATTCGAGAAAATCAGAAATACTCCCTATTCCAGGATGGCGGAAAATCGGATTCGGCAGGAGTCGAATCGGCAAAAGACCAAACGTGCATTAGTAGAGAAAAAGATAAAAGCCGTCCAGCACGCCTTGGAACGCTTTGAGGGAGAGATACTGAAATGCCTTGATGGTACAAGCAATTTTACCGAGAATATGATTGCCAAGCAAATCCGACGATACCAGCAGGAATTGAATGATGCCAAGGCTGAATATGCTGAACTTCAGAATGCGAGGTTAAACGAAGCAGCTGAGATTCGGAAACTGCGTACTTACTACGACGATTTCAGAGGTTGGGCAGAAGAATTTGACACTGCCCCACTGGAAATGAAACGGATGATACTGAGTCATCTGATTGATAGGGTAGAGGTCGGAAGAAAATACCAAGTCACTATAAAACTGAACATGGAATATCAGCAGCTTTTAGATGATACAGTAGAAGCAATTTGTGAGAAAGGACTTGAAACACAAAGAAAATAGCAGTGGAGGCTGAGTGGCATCCACTGCTATTTTCTTTAATGTGAAAGTTAACAGTTGTTTGATTTTCGAATGGGCAACAGCCTGATGGGAGAAGGTTTAGAAGAGACTGCTCACTATGAATGGTACGGATAATGCCAGTTTTGATTGGAAATAATGGCTGGGTTTAATTAGGAGATACAGAGTAATATTGTTCTAAGAAGTTAGAATGCAGCTTGTGGTTAATTAACCATGAAGATACAGTTTCTGGAGTTAATCCAGCTATATCGTAATCTTTGAACTCTAGGGAGAATGCTTCAATATTGCTTTTTAGCAGGCTAAGTTGAGATGTAGAAATTATCTTTGTATTATGAGTTAAATAAGCGTCGTCATCAAGGTGGGTCGTTGGAATGATTAAATAGCTGGTATATTGATGACCGGGGTATTCGGTTTCAAACCACCCACAGTGTTGATCCATTTGTCCGGCCTCGCTTTTGTGAATGCCCGTTCGATCAGAAGAAACGTTACTTTTACATTCGATAAGCATATAATTCTGATGGTCATCACACCACAAATTATCAGGCCCCTGTCGAAAAGATTTGTCCGGGCGTTGAGATTGAAACCCTAATAGCTTGCCAATTTCTTCAACAGCATGTTCAAATTTGTTGGCGGGCTGACTGAAAGATAGCTGCGACAAAATGTCGCGCAAAGATAATTGGAAATCTATGAAGTTTGGAAATTTGGAAACATAGTTAATTATGGAATTGGCGCGTTTCTCACTAAAAGTAGTGGACAACTTTTTGTAAGGTAATACTTCAGTGGGTTTTAATAGTTCGTTGTTTTTAGAAAAGGCAGTGTGCTGTAGTTCGGCAGAAGTTGATTTGTGGAAGAAGTGCTGGTACTTGGCAAGTAATTGCATATACCAGTATTTGTCCTCCCCAATGGTGGGTATATCAACAATTTTTTGAATGTGTAGACATGCGTCCTCGTAGTTGCCGGACACTGCGCAGTCGTACGCAAGACGTTCTTCAAGAAGAACAGTATAAATGCTACTACGATTTTCACTGGATTCACAAATTTCATCCATTTTTTCATTATAGTAATCTTTCCAGTCAGAATCACGATCAATGCATTGATTGATAGTTTCCATTAGGCTTGAAAGCTCATCAGAAGAATTGTCGCTGTCCATATTGGCAATCTCAAAACCGATATCTAGTTGTTTTTGGGTTTGAGGGGAGAAAAAGTTCTTATTTGTGCTGGAACGAATAAATTTTATAAGATCATCGCCTAAAAGAATGATTACACTATAATCCTTTTCACCGCGAACACTTCGCCCAAGACCTTGTTCGATTTTCTGAGCAATTTTGATTTTTGCAATATCGCTATTGCTTCGGCATAATTCTTCGTAATTGTCGGCAAGGTTATCTGCGTAGGGAAGAGAATCGATAATTAGAATGCGGCATGATTCATCAGGAAGATCTATACCATCATACCGATTTGCAAAAACAATATTACGACGATGACTAGAAACAATATCAGGAGAAGCCCTAACAAAGTCTATAACAGTCGAGTACATGTTAGGTGTACCCTTATTTGCAAGTATGGCACCGTAAGATGTATATTTGCTAGCTTTCTCAAAACTTGGTACAAGGACAGCTAAGCCATATTTTTCGTGTGATGAGGTTAAAAGCAAATTTTCGATTTCTTTCTGCTTTGTATTCTTGCAAATCATAGAGGGAATTAAAATCATCTTTTCGCCAGACCAACGGTAATTTGAATCGATAAGGGGATTCTCTATAGCAGAAATAGATAGATCTAATCCTTTGACAAATAGCGTGTCCTCTTGCGTGGTTGCTGACATTAACACACGATGAGATGCAGTGTGGAAAATTCCAAATGACTTTATTGGAATGCATTCTGGAGAAATCTCTATCGCATTACTGGAAACATAGGCTCGACAAAGTGGAATTTGATCCCTAATAAGCGGCCAAGCAAATTTGATGGAAGAATCCTGAGTGCGCGTTGAAAGAAGCTGTATCACGGCCTCACCTTTATCATGCCAGGCCCAGTAGGGAATGGCGTGCGAATCGGAGTCGTGCCCGTTTAAAATATCTTGGTAAGTTCCTTCCCCTTGTTGTTTCAAATCATCTACAAACAGGGAGAGGAGAGTGCTGTATAGGGAGTCCTTTTTCTCTATACGGATTGTGCAAGAGGATAAAATTGAATCCATACAAGCATGAGAGTCATCAAGAATTATGCAACCAACATGGAATGAACGCCCACCAATTCCAAAAAGAGAGAGACCGTTGAATATTTTTTGCACATAGGTGATGAGAATTTTTTGACTGTTTAAAAATTCTTGGGGAATTTCGCGTTCATTGGTTCCGAGATGGCAAAAGGGAATGCCGAACTTTTCGGCATCGGCGCATGCTTGTTGCATTAGATAAATATTGGGACATACATAAACGACAGGACCACTGTTACTATTAAGATAAGAAAGACCAATAAGAAGACCAATGAGAGTTTTGCCTGCGCCAGTGGGAAGTTTGATTATGATGTCTCTGTCTTGGCGTCGATTGTTATACCATTCGGTTAAAATGCGGTCTTGAGTGGGACGAAGAGGTCCAGCTTCACTTTTTCGATCCAAAGATTCATAGATTTTTGAAGGAACAGTTTGCTTTTGTGAAATGGTAGCTTTTTTGTATTTGGAAAAGTTTGCCATACGAGACCTCCTTAAAAGAAATACTGTTTGGTGAAAATTGAGATATGCGAAAGACGTTGACAAATTAATTATAGATGCATTAAAAGAAAAGGTCAATGATTTGTGTAAGAATGGTGGAGTGACAGTGCTATTGCAAAAAGTAAAGAAACAGCGTATAATAAAGGCAAGGAAAGGAGGCGCTTATCCCATGCAGCAGGAAGAAAATTATCTGGCGCAGAGCATATCTCAAGTGGATGTCGATGCCCGCTACGATGAAGGCGTTAAGCGCCTGCTTGCCAACAAAAGCATTCTGGCTGTTATTATGAAGGAGTGCGTTCCAGAATATCGCGGCTGTACGGTGCGAGAGATTGCGGAGAAATATATTGAGGGTGAGCCGCAGATTGGCGCTGTCGGCGTGGATGCCGATGAAACCAACCGAAACGTATCTGCTACGATCCACGGAACGAACACGGAAGATGTGACGTTGACCGAGGGAACAATTCGCTACGATGTTCGCTTTTATGCCACGGCACCGAGCGAGGATGGCCTGATTGGTCTGATTCTGAATGTGGAGGCACAGAACCGCTATAATGCGGGGTATCCGTTGCTGAAACGAGCAATTTACTATTGCAGCCGCATGATTTCGGCGCAGTATGGCACAGAATTTACCAAAGGTGAGTACGGCAAAATCAAAAAAGTGTACTCGATTTGGGTATGTATGAACCCGCCGAAGAACCGCAGAAACACGATTACGCAGTATTCTATACAGGAAAAGCATATCATTGGTGAGGCGGTTGAGCAAGTCAGGAACTACGATCTTATGAGCGCTGTAATGATTTGCTTGGGCGATGAGGATGACAAAAACTATGGCGGGCTGCTGAAATTCTTGGAAGTGCTGCTTTCAGAAGAAAAGAGCCCCGAAACGAAGAAAGAGATATTGGAAACGGAATTTGATGTTCCGATGTCACAAACGCTTGAAAGTGAGGTGCGCAGAATGTGCAATTTGAGCCAAGGTGTTATGGAAAAGGGCGTTGCGAAAGGAATTGGCATCGGTGAAGAGAGGGGCGAAAACAAAGCAACTCTCAATGCGATTCGTAACGTGATGAACAGCTTTAAAGTGTCTGCCGATGCAGCAATGGATGCGTTGCATATTCCTGAAGCGGATCGCGCCAAATACAGAGCCATGCTCCAAAGTTAAAAAGAAAATTGAAAGCCGGTTGCAATGCAAAATGCAAAGCAACCGGCTTTTGCTTAATATATCGCGCATGATAAGAAGCTCTTAATGGAAAAGTAACCAACAGATGTCAAATATGTGGTATAATAAAGATATGCAACAAAAGAGTGATTGGAAACGATAATGAAATTTGTGAGGTGACTTTACCATGTTAGAGGTATGTGCGTCAAAAATAGGTGATATAATACTTTCTGTGCTTGAAAGCAAAATGGAGAATAAGTTAGACGAGGTCAAAAAAGCAAAAATTATATCCGATACAAGAAAAAGCATCTGTGAATTTGAAGAAAAGTATTTACAAAATCATGATGGAACCGTACTGACATCGCGGGAGTTTGGCGAATATTTACAATATAGTAAACCAATAGAAGAAATTTTCTCAAGCATTTGGGATACGAGTACAGAGATTGCAGGAACTACTGAAATAGTCGAAAAACTATCGACACAGTGTATAGAATCAATAAAAGAGAAAGGACGAACAATACCACCAACGGAGAACCATCTGATCAAGCATTTTTTTGAAGCCTCGGTAGAGATTGTCTCGAAGATGGCTAGAGAAGCAATCACTCCGGGCGAGCGCATGACGCAAATGCAAATAAAGGACCTCAGAAATGATATGGATGGAAAACTTGCGGGTATACAAGCACAGCTAAATCAAAGAGAAAGGCTATCGCCGGAAGAAGAAAAAAGCATATTTGATGCATTGTATACGATACTGTGTAGTGGTGAAGTACACCAGATACAGAAATTAGTGCCACTATTTCAAAAGAAGAGTGACTCGATTGAACGGGCACTATCAGTATTAATTCAACTTATGGCAGGAGAAAGCAATTCTCCGGAAGTGATAGTTGAAAGCATACAAAAAATCGAGAACTGTTATGTCCGCAATATAGTGATAAGGTTTATTATTGCATACGGCTTCTTATGGAAAGAGGTCGTAGGCGAAATTTCTAGCAGCAGCGTAGATCCCAAGTTTAAGAAAATCGCCGGAGACTTGTATACTGAAAATTGGGATAAGATTTTTGAATTGAAAAGGGATGAGAAAGAATATCGAGTAGTATTATTAGTTGAAAAAGAATACAGGGAAGAAATATGGTTGGGAAAGAGGATTCTCTTTTGGTATCTAAATAGATTTAGAGATAAATGTGTGGTAGGATTGGATGACGATTTGTTTAAACAGCCTATTACAATCTATGATGAAATACTTTTAGCGTGGGGAAAAACTCACCTATATGGTGGTGAAGATAAAGAGGGGAAAACTAAGAAAGAGATAGAAAATCTGCTAAGACGCAAATCCATTGTGGAGAATTTGGGGATACAGTCTCAACTACTGTACTGGGAAATCCTTTTTGAAATATGCATGGAAAATGGGGACAAAGAGACAGTTGTACACTACTTACCGCAGATCCCTGATCAAATTAAGGAAAGTAAAACTATTAAGGAAGCAAAATTTTTTGTTCAAATTCTTGACGAAAATGTAAATGAACAGGAATTAGTAAGATTTTGTATTAGCATTGATGATGCGTCGGAATTAGAGTTCTATTGTGCAGGAAAAGATGCAGAGTTCGTTATAAAGTTTTACGAAAAATATGGAGTACTTTTTGAAAAGAATTACGGCTTATTTGAAGAGTATGTTCTTGCATGCAAAAGGAAAAATCGGTGCACAGATGATTTGATCCGCATGGTAGAAGAACAGAAAGATCGTTACAAAAACAGAATAGAATATTGGAACTTGTATTCTACACTGAGAGAAAAAGTTGATTTTGTCGATTTGTGTAAACAAGTTAAAGAGGGAAAAGTTATAGGGCAAATAAGAGGAGGAATAGAGTTTGCGCATAAGCTGCTCAACAATAAATATATATTGGAAGCAAGACAAATATGTGAGATGATAGCAGCGACTGCGCAGTATAGCAACGAGTATAAAGTGCTTTTGGGGAGGTTGTTAATAGCAGAAAACAAACATATTGAGGCACTGGATATTCTGAAAGCAGTTGAGGAAGACGGCTGCATAAACCCTTTTGTTATCGAGAAAATACTACAATTATCAATTGCATGTAAGCGACGCATCGATAGACAGACGATTATCAATGCCCAAAATGTGGACACTGCATATGCGTGGGCGTTTTTGGCACAGTATTACATTGACGTAAATAAAAAAGATGAGGCGATGAAGGCAATCACGAAGGCATTGCTGAGAGCAACGGAAAATGATGGAACAATTTATGGACAATATTTTTCAATGCATGCGCAGCTTTGTGGAGAAAGAGGGGAAAAGTGCAATGGGCTGATTCAAGAAAATACATCAGCCGTTTTATGCGAAGAAGAAACTGGAAACAAATATGTGGTTTGTGTTTATGCCGAAGCACTCATACCGAACAGAAACGGATTGAAACAGCCGTATACTTGGGAAAATGCATTTCATATGACGGTGTCAGATGCCGTAGAAAAAAATCTCTATTTGCAAAAGAAAGGAGACAAGATAACGATTGGGAAGAAGACTTATGTGGTAGAAAGCGTAGTGCCAGTAGACTATTTCTTGTTTCAAAAGGCAATGAACAAAAGTTTAGAACAGGGAATCGCATATAAAATAGAAATCCCTACATTAGAAAATGGAAGAACAAATATAGATGCGTTTTTTGATGAGATTAAGAAGTATACGCCGGAGAAGAACGATTTATTAGAGGAATATAGAAAAATGGATAAAGTGCCATTACCGCTATATGCGCTAAGACAATCAGTAACAATTCCCTATGGGCAATTTGTTCATATCGCATTTCGAGATTCTATGATAGTTATACGTTCGGATTCACATTTTTCGATAACAGCAACGAAAAATACGAGATATGTATTGAGCTTTTCGGCGGCAATTTTCTTTATGCAAGCTGGAATTACAGCGGAGGATTTAATACAAAATAATGTTTACATTCCAGAGTCATTACATGAATTATTAGATATGGAGTGGTCAAAGACACTTCAGGACAAATCAAGGGAAAAAATTGCGACAATGATGTTTGACCAAGGACAACCAATTATACATGAAGAAAGTGACGAAGAAAAACGTTGTTTTATCCAGGAAGCAGGAAAAAGAAAAAGTGAAAGCGAAAAACTAAAATTTATAAAAAATAACAAGTCGATAAATATAACTGGTAGAGATGATATACAGCTGCAAGATCTTTTTGGAATTTGTGACTATGATGCACTTTCAATTGCGGTGCATCAAAATTTTACGCTGGTTGCATTTGAGCCCTTACTAATAGCTATGTCACAGGAAGAATTATTGAATTTTCAATGCACCGGTATTGTGGATTTCTTATGTGTAACAGATTTTCCATTGGATAAAACACTAAAAGTAATCTGCTTTATGGCAAAGTGTAAATTTGAAAAGATATTATCCGATGAGATTATATCTGTACTCATACAAAAATTTGATGAAGTAGAATCTGATGAAGAACGTGAAAAATGCATGACACTATGGTTTGAATTCTTCGATGTTCTTGATAAGAAAGAAGATGAGAGCGAATATAAAGACTTGTTCGTTCAAAATGTACTTATCGCACTGCAAGCGTATTTGAGGAAAGGAGGATCAGAACAAGAGATAAGAAATCTAACAAGAAAACCAATGATTAAAGTTGCAATATGTTTGTTGTATAATTCAAAGTGTATTGATTTGCAATATGATGAGAAAAGGGTACTACCAACGACCGAACAAGAAATGGGAAAGAATGGCTAAAGAGCGAATGGTGGATGATGTGTAAAAAGATTTAAAGCACAAAGACACCAGCATAATAACCATGAGTACGCGCAACTAAGGAGAGCAACTGACTCTTAATCAGTGGGTCCTGGGTTCGAGTCCCCGATGGTGCACCATCTGTCCCATAGACGAACTTTCGAGATCGTCTATGGGAATTTCTTTTACTCCGTTTTGCGTTTTAAGCAGGACGGAGATTTTTTTGTTTTTGCCGTCTGGCGTATCATATAAATATATTGAGTCAACATAGATATTAACAAGGCTTTGGCGGTATAGGATATTATCTTCGCTGCCATTGCGGATGCGTGTCAGGTAGTTAATTACATCTTCTATGGTGACGCTTTTGCCACTTTGCAGCTTTTCGTGTGCAATACTGGCTTCAATCTGCTGTTCCTCTGCTTGGCGCTTGGCAAGCTGCGCGGTGAGCACCTCGATAGCTTGTCCTTGCTCTATGGCATGAAGCAAGTTTTCCTGCGCTTTTTTCACTTCTTTTAATCTTTTTTGTAGTGCAGCAAGATTGGAAGATGAATTCGATTTTTTATCCTGCGCAACAATTTCTTTGGCAATGTCAGCAATGGTGGTATCGTTCATCGTACTGCGAATTACTTTAACAACAGCGTTTTCAATCAAATCTTTTCGCACGTTACTTTTGTGGCAAACATTCCCTTTCTTTCGGGCGTTGACACAAGAATAATATTGATAGGGAACACCTGTGTGAGAGTACCCGCTAATACCCGTCATAGGGGCACGGCACTCGCCGCAATATAACTTGGTTGTTAGGATATACTGTTCGTCTGTAGCCTTGGCGCGAGCCGGGGCCTTTTTGTTTTTCTGCATCATTATTTGTGCCTGTTCAAAAAGCTCATCGTCTATGATTGCGGGAACAATGCCGCGATAATCTTGACCGTGGTAGTGGGCAATGCCGATATATTTGCGGTTGGTTAAGATGCGCCGGATGCTGTTTTTGTTGTATTCGTTTCCCTTTTGTGTCTTAATACCCTGTTGGTTAAGATAACGGATGATATCGGCCATTGTAGCATTTGCAGCGTACATCGCGTAGATTCTGCGCACAATGGGGGCAGTATCCTCATTGATAACATATTTTTTGTCTACGATTTTATAACCGAGTGGAGTTTGACCGCCGAGCGTTGTACCGTTTTCGATACAGATTTTTTGACCGCGACGGATTTTTTGAGCTAATTCTCGGCTGTAATATTCTGCCATACCTTCTAGTACGGCTTCCATCAACACGCCGCTGGCATCGTCCGATATTGGCTCCATAGCGGAGATGACTTTCACACCGTTACGCTTTAAGCGCTCCTTGTATATTGCACTGTCATACCGATCACGAGCAAAACGGTCAAGCTGGTACACAAGAACGCCGGAAAAGGTTCGCTTAGCGCTGTCGGCAATCATCCGCTGGAACGACGGCCGTTGATCGGTGCGGCCGCTGATAGCACGGTCAATGTATTCGTTAATAATTTGCAGATTGTTTTGTTCGGCATAACGACGGCAAACTTCTAATTGCCCCTCAATGGATGTTTCTCGTTGGCCTTGATAGGAGTAGCGTGCATATATAACGACATTCATTTTTTGGGCAATCCTTTCGTTTGATTTTCCCAGAGCTCGTTTAATTTTTGGTCAAGGACAGCTGGCTTCCAAGTGGCTGTTTTGGCGGTTGCATAAATTGCTCTTGCGTTGCTATACCAGTTATCATAAGCAGTTGGCCAATCGTATTCATTGGCCATTTTATTGTTGCGTTTTCGGGCACGTGTCCATACTCTTAATAAGGTGTCTTTGTCGCCTAATAGAATGGTATCACGTAATTTTTTGAACTGCGTTGCGTGTTCGCTGCAGCAGCAGATGGCATCTTTTCTGCTTCTTGTTGTGAATTTTCCGCAAACCGGGCAAATCAAAAGATTGCTTTTGTCTGCATTTTTTAAGTACAGTACAAGGAGTAGATAGATAAAATCGTCAAAATAGTTTATTTCGTATTGAAAAGAAAGATCAATTGGTGAAAAGCTAAATGCGAACTGTCTTGTGCCAAAATCAGAAAGGTTAGTAATAAGCAGATTTTTGAATTTTGCAACACCTTGATTGCTTTTGGGGCTACCATGCAGATAAGGAATTTCTTCATATTTGACCGGAATCTCAAAGGCTCTATGAAGTTGTAATACCCAGTAGGTGTAAAAAATATCGTCTACAAAAGATAGAAAGTATTGGTAATCGTCTTCTGAGAGTTCTTTCAGTTCCGGGAAAAACTTTATAAAAGAAAGGCTGCCCAAAATTTTTTTAAAATTTTCTTGACAGGAAGAGTGACGCATTGTCAGGTCTGACTTGTAGCAAGATGCAAGATATCTGATTTTGTCACCTAAATCCGAAAAGGTGTCAAGTACATTGATAGAATCCGCAACGAGTAGTTCGCCAGTTACAGTACCCGGGAGGGATGCAGATACCGTATTGGCTACAGGATTTTTTTTCAGTACCTGCTTAATCGTAGCTGCAAGTATAGGCATCTGGTCTTGGTATGCCGTACAGATTTCCGTAAAAATCGCATCAATAGTGGTATCCAGTGGGTGCATATCGTCTGCAATTAAGGTAATGTGCAGGCCGTTAGATTGCAAAATCATATTTATATCACTCCCAGCATAGTTGGCACATAATCGCTCTATATACATTATATAATAGAGGCTTTTTATAATCAATAGGTGGACACAAAATAAAACATAAAAATAGCGCTAAAATGTGGGCGCTGCAATATTGCTCCTTTCTTGGTATAATATAAGTGTAGACAAAAAATAAATAACAAAAACAAGTCTACAAGAAGGGCGGCGAGCGAATGGATGATGCAGTGGTGTACTCGCATGAGCAAAACAGATTGTTTGCGGCATGCATCTACTCCAGCGTAATGGAAGCACTGCGGGCAGAGTCCACAGAGAGCGCCGCCGAAAACGAAACAGCGGCAAAAACCGCATAATGAAAAGGAGAACAACTATGAAACTGATTGGTTATCGCGAGGCTAATTTTCGCCCGGACAATGGCAAGGGTGAGGAAATCAAGGGTTACATGATTTATCTCGGCAATGAGATTGATCCTCGCCGTGGCGGCGGTATGGAAGCTGAACGCCAGTATCTGACGCAGAGCAAGATTGACCGCGAGGGCATCTCTCTGCCGGAGCTGTGCGGCAAGGATGTCAATGTCTATTACAACCGCTATGGTAAGATTGCCAGCATCCGTCCCATGGACGATTGAGGCAACACCACACCGATTGTGGTAGCGCTCACAAATCAATCGCATAGGCTGGAAAAAGCCCTAACCAATGGGATTTTACCCCATCAGGAGGGCTTGTCCTGATGGGGTGTCAACAGGCTATATTGTGGTAGGTTTGTGGTAAGGCTATCGAGAGAGGGGATGTGAAATATAAATCTCCGCAAATGTGAAATTGTGCAGCAGATACAGTATCTGCCGGGCTATCCAGACAACTGGCGCCAAGAGATGGAACATAAGCTGGACAATCACCCCAACGTGGAAAAATGGGCGTACATTCCTCATGACAGTGATGTGGATGAGGATGGTAAGCCAGTTGCACCACATATCCATCTTGTGCTCGGACTCAATGAGTCATTGAACACCAGCACCATCGGCAATATTATTGGTGTGCCGCAGCAATATGTATCACCAATCAAGCAGAAAATCAAAGCAGGGCGCTCCTATCGTGCAGATATAGGCGGCGCTCTGCTATATCTGACGCACCGCAATGCTCCGGAAAAGCACCAGTACAGCGATGATCAAGTTGTCGCAAAAGCTGGCTACGACTGGATAGCAGAGCGGGCCAAAAGCGAAAAGGCACAAGAGGCCAATAAATCATTTCAGAAAGCGATTGAGGGTATCAAGGCAGGAAAAATTCGCCGCTACAATTTGACGGATTATGTGTCGATGGATAACTACATCGATAACAAAACTGAGTACGAAAGGGCTTTTGAGTATCGCGAAAACTCGTTGAAAAATAAGACCAACCGCAAGATAAGCGTCATCTACATTGAGGGTGATGCGGGCTCTGGCAAAACAACGCTTGCGAAAAAGCTATGCGAGGATAAAGGGTTAAGCTATTGCCTATCCGGCAGTAGCCGCGACCCGGTGCAGGACTATAACGGGCAGGATGCATTGATACTGGACGATTTTCGTCCCGGGATTATGCCACTGTCCGATGTACTCAAAATGCTGGACAACAACTCGGCGTCCTCTGTATCGGCAAGGTATCATGACCGTTGGCTGGAGGTATCGCTTATTATCATAACAAGCGTGCTTACCATCGACGATTTTTACGCTGCCGTTGCTGATAACAAAGAGCCAATAGCACAGCTTAAGCGACGCTGTAAAAAGTTGATACATCTGACTCGCCATACGATGGATATCTATGCATACCGTGCCGCAACACAGGAGTATGCACTGATTGGCTCCGGGCCTAATCCAGTGGCAGCAATGTATGCGGATGTGACCGATGACAGCGAGGACGATTTGAAGGATTTTTGCCGCTCATTGGGCATAGAGTACAAGCCGGAGGGACTACCCTCGGATTATGTAATCCAAGATGAGCAGAAATCTTTGTTTAAATGACGAAAGGGAAATTCTATGAAAGCAACACTGAATGGTATTGTATATGATACCGATACCGCAGAGCGGCTGGCAGATGTCACACACATACTTGACCTGTTTGCAGATGGCGCACGTCAGTATGTGCAATCTGTATACAAAAACTGCGATGGCAGATATTTCCTGCGGGTGGAAACATCGGACGATGACTATGTTGTGCCGCTGACGGGAGCAGAAGCGGATGCTTACTTGTATAAATACGGGAGAAAAAGAATATGAACGCAACTAAAAACGAACTGCAGCACAACACGATGCTGCATTATTACATTGGTACGACCGTCAATGGGGCAAAAGGCATTGCGCATACGGTCAAGGCCAATCCGCTGTGGATTGTTGCAATGCTTGTTATGGCTTGGCTGGCATACAGTGTGCAGGATATGCGGGCAACCGAGTCAATGGGCAGCATCGGCCATCTGATGACTGTGCTGCAAAGCGTTGAGATGCTTGCTGTGGCAGCAATCGCATTGGTCGTTGTATGCTACCGCATAGGCAGTGTGACCGGGGCAAAACAGATGTACCAAGATCTTTTACGCGGCGGCATTGTCAATTCGGCCGGTGAAGCGCCACTGCTTGTTGAGAGAAAACGCATTGACGGAGAGCAGGAAAATTGTCTGTTAACGTTCAAAATCAAGGGATTGCCGCTGGAACGATGGAAAGACCTATCGCCAACGATTGCGGCATCGCTTGGTGTCTATGTTGTAGAAATCAAAGAGGGCGCAGAGCCATACACCTACACGGTGCATACCGTTGCCAACGATGCATTACCTACGCGGATTGACTGGTCGCCCAGCATTATCCCGGATAGGTCGACCAAATTTGCGCTGGGCGAGGCCGTGACCGGCACAGTGTATGCGGATATCCAAAATGACCCCGGCATCCTGACGGCAAGTGCAACAGGCGGCGGTAAAACGATGGAAACCAAAGGCATTGCAGCACAGGCATTATATCGTGACTACATCCTGATTGTGGCCGACTATAAGTATGTGGAGTACGGCGGCATCTGGGGCAGCAAGGGCACATATATCGTGCACGACGACGAAAATCTGCTGTGGGTTATGCAGCGCCTGATCGAGCGCTTACATGATCGCCGCGATTGGCTGGCAGAACACGATTGCCGCAACATCGATGACTACAACGAGCGTTACCCGGATAATAAGCTGCGCCGGGTGATGCTGTTGATTGATGAGGCTGCGATTGCACTGGACACAAGGACGCAAAATAAGGCTAAAAAGGCAGCAAGGCAGGAAATTGTCGAAGCAATCAATGAGCTGGCCTGTACAGGACGTTTTGTCGGATTCTCTTTTCTTATCAGTTTGCAGCGCCCGTCTGCAGAGGTGCTTTCTGGCGAACTGCGCAACAATCTGACGATTCGGCTGGTTGGCAAATCTGACGCAAATCTATCTATGTTGGCGCTGGATAACGCTGATGCTGCAAAGCTGATTCCCAGTGATACGCCGGGACGCTTTTTGACGAGTAACGGCGAGATTTTGCAGGGGTATTACTTCGAGGACACCATGCTGCGCAATCTGCCCGATAAAAAATCTCCGGCGTGGGAATTTTTGATGAACGGTGAAAATTTGTATCATCAAATGACTATGCAGGAACTTGAAGAAAAGAACAAAACAAAAGGAGAAGACAAAAATGAGCAGTAAATCCAAAACTCTTTCGGCGGTGGGGTATGCATCTGCAGATATATTTCTGCAGGTCATCCGCGAGAATATGACCCCCAAAATGGTTGCAGAGGCGCAGGAACTGAGTAAGAATACGGATGGCTTGGCGCTTGTTTACACTATCTCTCGTGAGGACATTGATGGTGCCGGTGTATGGCGAGAGGAAAAGGTCTATCAGTACCGCAATAGTGATGGGGGCAAATGCATTCTTATGATCGGCAGCGGCGGAGAGCACACAGTGTGGCATATTGCTACAGCGGATGGCTACCAGCCGGGCTCTGGCTGTTTGCTCATGACTGTGCAAGAGAGCCTTTTTTACAAAACAACAGTTTTCAAACTGCGTACAGATGATCCGTTTATATGGGGGTGATAAAATGATAACGAATAACAAAGGCTCGCCCGTGCCGCCTTTGCGCGACTACCAGCAAGAAGCGCTTGCTCGTATGCAACACTATGAGGGGCGTGCTGCGCTTCTGGTGCTGGCAACAGGGCTGGGTAAGACACGGATTTTCACGGAGTTTCTCCGCTGGGAAGTCAACGAAAACGACCATCATTGCCTGATTCTTTCCCACCGGGAGGAACTGGTACACCAACCATTAACCTACTTACAAGACCTTACTTGCGGTGTCGAGCTTGCCGATAAGCGTGCAAACCATGAGCCGATTATTAGTGCCTCGGTGCAGTCGCTTGTAAGCCGCCTTGACAAATACAATCCGCGCGAGATTGATACAATCATCGTGGATGAAGCACACCATGCAGCAGCACCTACATATCGCCGGATACTGGATTATTTTCAAAACGCGCAGATTTTTGGCTTTTCTGCAACCCCGCATAGGGGAGATGGCGTTGGTCTTGGCTGCGTTTTTGAGGATATCATCTATGATAAGGATGTGCTGTGGGCAATAAAAAACAACTACCTTGCGCCGATTAAGTGCCGTCAGGTTAACCTGAAATACGACATGGGCAAGGTTAAAATCCGTGAGGACACCAACGACTACGACCAGACAGCAGTTGCCCGTGTAATGTCCGGTACGGCGGCAGGCGTTGTGGAAGCATACAACAAATACGCAAAAGGCCCGACGATTATTTTTGCGGCGAGTCTTGATGAAGTGCGCGACATAACGCATCTTATTAACAAACAAAGCAACAGCAAGATTGCAGCTGCGGTAACGGCTGCCACACCAGACCGGGACAGACTGCTTGAGGCATATACGCTTGGTCTTATCAAGGTGCTTGTTAACTACTCCATTTTTACTGAGGGCACAGATTTGCCCGCAACGGAAACAATTATCATAGCACGGCCAATTGCACCGACCAATGTAGGCTTATACGCACAGATTGTAGGGCGCGGGCTTCGGCCTTATCCGGGCAAACCGTGCTGCAATGTGATAGACTGCGTGGGAATCAGCGACTATCCAATCTGCACGGCAGCAACATTGATCGGGGATGAACCTAAAGAACCCCAACCGCAAAAAGCAAAGCAGGAACAAATGGCGGACAGTGAAGAACAGATTGAGGTATTGCCCGCTGAAAAAATCCCTGATACATGGATAAAAAAAGAACGCGAGGTGGATGTAATGGATGTTGGCATGGGAGCTGATATGCACGATGTTGCATGGATACCGCTTACAACTGGCGGCTATTTGCTGCCGATTCCGGGTGTGACCTACAAAATCAGCAAGCCATTGACAGATGGAACGGTTTTTCTGTACAAAAACAAGAAATCTGCCAAAAGCCCGATGCCTCTGCAGTTCATTTTTGACTGGGTGTATCAGGATCTCCGGCAGAAACACGCCAACGCAAAATATATCTGGTGCAAGTCAGAGCGCAAGCGCTGGGACAACCAGCCAATCACGCGCGAGCAGGTAACGCTTATCAAAAAACTTGCACCTGATTACAAAATCAACACCAAAAAGACAACACGCGGGGATGCTTCCGCTATCATTCAAAATCTGTTGTATATTCGGCAGGCAGGTGATAGCAATGCCTCGTAGACCACGCAGGATGTCGGCAAGCGGCATCTACCATGTGATGATTCGCGGCATCAATAAAATGCAGATATTCAATGATGACGCGGACAATATACAATTTCTTCATTTCCTTGAATTCACGCAAACCGATGAATTTCAAATCTTGGCGTATTGCCTGATGGGCAACCATGCACATCTGTTGATACGCACATCCAAAACCGGCATTGAGCCGCTGGAAGCCGGGATGAAAAGCCTGTGCATCCGTTATGCAGCATATTATAACCGCAAGTATGAGCGGATAGGTACACTGTTTCAGGATCGCTACAAGAGTCAACCGGTCACAACGGTAGGATATTTTTTGCGCGTACTGCGCTACATCCATAATAACCCGGTGGCCGCTGGCATTACCGATACAATGGCCGACTACCCTTGGAGCAGCTACCGCGACTACTTTGCAACACGCAGCACTTGCATCTGCAAGGTGCACACAGAATATGCCATGCAGATTAAAACACATGACGAACTCCTGCAGTGGCATACAAAAACAGAAATCAACACCCGCGGCATACTTGATGTTGACAATTCAAAAAGTAAAGTCAGTGACGCGGAGATTAACCATATCATCACGATACTTACCGGGATGCCCGCTGCGCAGCTGCAGCGGTTGCCGGAAGAAAAGCAAGCACAAGTGTTCCAACGCCTGATTGATGAGGAAAGCATTGGATTTAGTCAGCTTGCCCGCCTGACAGGGATAGAAAAGGGCAGAATCAAGAGGCTTATATTATAATGTAAAGGAGTACACACAACATGGACAATGTAACGGTTACAGCGGCAAGAAATTATGACCACTACCGTATTGGAGTAGTTTCCGTTTATGGTGATGACTGGTACTTTTGTCTGACCGAGGATAGACGGCTGCTGTTGAGCAAGACCGAGGCCGGGGAGTATGGCAATGCCGAGAGCATGGGGCTGTCCGCCGATGTTGAGGCCGGAATCTATGATGCGATTAAAATGGATATGGCCGAGGAGGATTATTTGAATCCTCGCTCTCGCTATTGATAAGTTAACATCAAAAAAAGAGCGGTAAGGTTAATCCCTGCCGCTCTCTTACTCTGTTTCTTCTGGTTCGTTTGTTCTGAAATCATCACAATCGAAGAAATCATATAAGGAAATCCCCAATCCATCGCATAGGCGTTTAATGGTAACGATACCGGGGTTCCGACTGGTACCGTGAACAATGTTTTTGACTGTTGTCGGTGGCACTCCTGCAGCACGCGCAAGGCTGTTGATGTTGTAGCCATGCTCAGCGCATAGTTGTTGGATGCGCTTTGCCGTAGCTTTTTGCGTGTACAAGTTCATCACCGTCCATATATAGTCTTATATTAGAGTACCATTATTGACACTCCAATGCAGACTATATATGGACTTTCGTCGGCGGCTGTGCTATACTCTGCTTATGAGGCATTATCGGGGACGGGGGAACCCTTGGCTTGCCCCGTCCACATAATGCGGAAAAATCAAAAGCCGTCGATCCTCAATAGATCGACGGCGAAAGGAGAAGAAGCCTTATGAAATTTTCAAAAATCCAATCACCCGGGACATTCACCCGTATCGCGTGCCTAATTATGGCAGTCGCGATGGCCGTCAGTCTGGTTGGCTGCGGCGTCGATATCACCTCAGTGGGGCTGCCCACCGATATTGTGCTGGAAAAGGGTGAAACCCAGCAGCTGAATATTGAGTACGGCACCGACGACAAGGCTGAGCAGGAAAAGATTGCAGAGGCAGCATCCAAACTGAATCTCACTTGGACTTCCTCCGACGAAACGGTTGCAACCGTCGATGAGACCGGTCTGGTAACCGCAGTCGGTGCCGGTGAGGCTGATGTCACGGTATCCGTTGCAGATGCCAATATTTCTTCCACGACCCATATCAAGGTCGTGATTCTCCCCACCGGAGTAGAAGTCCCCGAAACTCTGAGTCTGGAACTCAACGGTGAGGCTACCAAGGCGCTGGGTGCTAAGATGACTCCCGAGGACGCCACCGATGTCAAGCTTGCTTACGTGAGCAGCGATGAGTCGGTAGCGACCGTGGATGAGTCCGGTAATGTCACCGCAGTAGGCGTTGGCGAATGCACCATCACCACTACCATCGTGGCAGACACCACTGCTACGGCAGAGGACGCCGGTGTGGACAGCGAGATGCTGGTCGTTCCCGAAAACGCTAAGGCCGAGACCAAGGTCACCGTCGGTAAGGCAATCGAGTCCATTACGCTGGATTCCAATGAAGGCGTTCTGACCGTTGGCAACACGCACACCATCAAAGCAACCGTGTTCCCGGAGGATGCTACGGACAAGGCCGTTACTTGGGAGAGCAGTGATGAATCTATCGCCACCGTGGATGCGGAAGGCAATGTGACTGCCAAGGGCACTGGGAACGTGACCATTATGGCAGTCAATTCTGATGGGGATGTAAGCTCCACTTACGAGCTTACGGTAAAGGCAGTCACCTGCAGCTACTGTGGCCAGACCGGTCACACCAGCAGCAACTGCTCGGTAAAGGCAGCTGACCAGAAGGCCGCTGCGCAGAAGCAGGCTGCTGCTCAGCAGGCTCAGCAGCAGGCAGCCCAGCAGGCTCAGCAACAGGCACAGCAACAGGCAGCCCAGCAGGCTCAGCAACAGGCACAGCAACAGGCACAGCAACAGGCACAGCAACAGCAGCCGAGCGGTGGTAGCTCACCTGATTATAGCGGCTCCAGTGGATTTGACGCCAATCTTGGTAGTTGGTCTGAGGGCTCCGGTATTGACTGGACGCAGGGTGCGACTCGTTCGTAATTGAAAAGATTACGCACCGCAAGAAATTGCGGGAGAACTGACAATCCGATAGATAGAGATATCTACCATAAACTCCGACATGCGATATATGACGAAAGTCAAATCGTATGAAGCTCGGTAAAGTCGGCAGAAGGTTGACTCATGAAGCCAACTGATATGCCGGTGGTCCATAAAATACCCATGGTGAGTATGACCGTTTCGGTCTGACGAACCTGCGAAATAAAGGAATACAGTCCATGCAGCGATGCATGTCGATGATGCAGCCAAGTAAGGACTTGCGTACGAAAGGCTGCCAAAAAGGTCATCGGTTCCATAGCAGGCACCTAAAGGTATATGTGACGGATAGGATTGTTGGAACGGGGAAATGTATCGAACATCAATAGATGTAAACTGACGAAGAACAATAAGCAGTTGAATCGGTGCAGAAAAGTAGAGGTCGAAGTTATGATGGTACTTGTAATGAGTACCGGAGCAATGGCCTCAAGTCGGTGATAAGTCACCGAGGGAGCGCCGTGTGCGATGAAAGTCGCATGCACGGTGCGGAGCAGGGGAAAATATAGCATTGACATCTGAAAATGTGGATGTTTTAATAAAGTATTACCTATTGCTATATAATTCTTGCGGTACAGATGATGTTGCCGGAGAGTGGTGATTGACTACATCGTCAAGTGGCATTATCGGGGATGGGGTAACCCATGGCTTGCCCCGTCCACATAATGCCATGGTCAAGAATGAAAATACTAAGTGCCGTTGCATCGTGCGTTATTCGTAGAATTGTTACCTATCACTATACGATTCAAATGCGAGCAAAGATTCCGACACGTGCATTATGAACTGTGGATGATGCTCGCAACCTCGCTCGAGTGGGCCGGGCGAGGTCGCTCTACAAATATCAGTACCTCCTCGTGGTGTAGAGTGGAAACGAAAGACGGCTAAACTGATATAAACAACGAAAGGTGAATAATGAAGCGTAAAATTTTTCTCTCGTGCTATGCAATATGTATGTTGCTAATGTCCGTCATCTTGATGTGGAGAGCATCAAGTGGGTATGTGTTCGCATATGAATATAATTCTATGAACGGTAAAGAAAATACTGACGGCGAGACATACATGAATCTTTTCGTAGATACAGACAATCCCTTTATTGTGAGTACGGATTCCGATATTATAGCTGCAATTGACGAAGGGTATACGGGATACATCTATTTTGGATATCCTACATGTCCTTATTGCCGAAACACGGTGCCTGTGTTGATAGATGTTCTCAAAGAAAACGGAATCGAGAAAGTCCTTTATTGCAATCTCAAAAAATACAACTATCAATTCGGGTATTCGGCAGAATCCGACATCGTTGAAACGCAGCACGGAACAGCAGCCTATGACAGTCTGCTGCATGTTTTGTCGGAGTACACGGTTCCCAAAACAATCAAAGATGCGGGCGGTAACAGCTTGGATACAGGAGTAAAAACAATTTATGTTCCGGCTGTCATCAAGTTTGAGAATGGCGCTCCGGTATCTTGCTGGCAGTACAAGGACGCAGGACTGAAGCTGAATAACGGGCAGACCATCTACGACAAATGGACGGATGCGCAAGCAGAGCTTGTACACAAAAGCATGGTCGGAATTTTGATGTAAACAAATCAAAACAAACCACAGGCCGCTTGCGGCCCGAATTTTGGCACAAAAAACCGGGGGCATTTCGCTCCCGGTTTTCTTTATTGCTGTGCAACCATCAGTACATCACAATCCGCGCATTTGATATTGACCGCCTTTGTTGCACGCACGCTGTTTTTGCAGCACGGGCACACATATTTAATGCTGTGGCTGTTCGGGTTGCTCCCACTGGGCTTGCCCGTAGAATCTCCCGCGCCTGCACCTCTGGGTGTGTAGCTCCATTCTATACGATTCATGCGAATATCTGTCCAGCCCTGCTCTAAGATAAATTCGCACAGTGCTTCGGTAGGCTCGGTTATGCTCCACCCTATGCGCGGGTCATAACTGATTTTAAGATCGCATTTTTCGGCCAGCGCCTTAAATTTTTTATTGTGATACTGCCCGCCCCGGCTGCAATCTTGTATGTCATTTTGAAGATTCCATAAATGTACGCACTCATGGACTAAACTGCTCACGACACAGGTTATATCTCGATTGAGTGTGCCTGCGCCTATGTTCAGCTCGTGGCGGGTGGTATCGCCGCGCTGCCACGATTTAGCAACAGTCACATGCCCGTAGGCTTTCGGCGTGCTCTGGATCGTGATAATAGGCTCTTCCAACTGGCCGCCAAAATATTTGGTATTTACGGCCCGAAAAATTTTTTCCAAGTATCCTGCGGTACGGCTTGTTTTGACGGTTTCTTTCATGGTGTTTTCCTCGCTTTCGTACTCTCAAAGTAAGTTCGTGTATCCCATCGGGATAAGGGGTTGCGGGTTGTTCCGCGATCAGCGGAAAAAAGCAAGGAAAAGCCCCAGTCAAGAGGACTGTGGAATACCGCAAGCAAAGCGAGGATATGCCGCAAAAGCCTCTTTACTGGGACTTTGGATTGATTTTATAATTTATGCAGGAACAACAGAACCGTTGTTATAGTGTAGCAGTTATAATGACACGGTGCGCATATACCCATAAGTTCGTTTTTGGGTTATTTTGGTGCACCAAAAAAAGCCTTACGGAAACGTAAGGCTTTTTTCATATTGCCGCTGACTTCTGATCGAGTCAGCGGCTCTTTTTGTTTTGTAGGGGAGTAGGGGAGAAATTCATCCCTCCCAGAGATGCAACAACAGCCGCAAACGGCTCGGGAGGGTCATTCTTGTTGCCATGGACCGCGGCAATATGCTATACTAAAGAAAAAACAGAAGGGGAGGCACTGCGGATGACCCGCATTGCAATCGTAGAGGATGAGGCCGCCGTCCGGGAGCAGCTGGCGGGGTATGTGCAGCGCTACACGCGGCAGTATGGCACCCAGTTTGAGGTGACAATGTTCACCGACGGCGTCGAAATCCTTGAGGACTACCGCCCGGTCTACGACATAATTTTTCTTGATGTAGAGATGCTGCATCTGGACGGCATGGAGACTGCCCGCCGTATCCGCGAGCTGGACAGCGATGTGCTGCTGATTTTTATTACGAACATGGCGCAGTATGCCATCAAGGGGTACGCCGTCGGTGCGTTGGATTACGTGCTCAAGCCTGTGCCGTACTTTGCGTTCTCGCAGCAGCTGCAAAAGGCTGTGAACCAGCTGGCCAAGCGGACGCGGCATTATCTGGCTGTGCCGGTGGACGGCGGCATGCGCCGATTGGACGCTGCTACGATCTATTATATCGAGAGTGAGGGCCACCGCGTCCATTTTTACACCGAGGACGGCGACTTCTCCGCACCCGGCGCGCTGAAGGCGCTGGAGGAAAAGCTGACGGGCCGTCTGTTTGCGCGGTGTAACAGCGGCTATCTTGTGAATCTCGCGCAGGTGTCGGGCGTGCAACAGAACACGGTGCAGGTTGGCCCGCATGAGCTGCAGATAAGCCGCCCCAAGCGCAGGGCGTTTCTGGCCGCGCTGGCGGACTACATCGGGGGTGAGGGCGCATGATGACACTGCCGGACATCCCGCGGCTGTACACGGCGCTGGCAGAGGCTCTTGCCGTGCTGGTCTACGCGCAGGCCGCACCGCCCCGCGCTGCAAAGCCTGTGACCTATGCTGTCACGGCGGGGTGGGCCGCGGTGCTGGGCGTGTTTTTGCAGCTTACCGGTGGTGTGCCGCTGGCGTGGTGGCTGCCCTGCATGGTCGCGGCCATCGCGTGGCTGTACCTGTATCTGTGGGGCACGCGGGAGATGAATTTACTGGAAGCCGGCTACAGCTGCGCCCGCGCGTTCATTCTGGCGGAGCTGGCCGCCAGCGTGGAGTGGCAGCTTCACTGCTTACTCTGGCCGCAGCAGCGGGCTACAGCACCGCTTTCGGTACTGCTGCTGGCGGCGGTCTACACGGAAGTCTACGGCTTTTTGCATTGGTTTGAGCGCCGCCACGCTGCGCCCACGCGACTTACCATTACCGCGGCGGCGACGCTTATGGCTGTCGTCATGGCAGTCACGGCGTTTGCGGTCAGCAATCTGAGCTTTATCTCCGACAACGGTGTCACGATGAGCGTGATGAGCATTTTCTACATCCGCACGCTGGTGGATATGGCGGGTGTGTTGATCCTGACGGTCCAGCACGAGCAGCTGCGCGAGGCCGCACTGCACAGCGAGCTGACGGCCATGGACAATGTCCTGCGCCGGCAGTATGAGCAGTACAGGCAGAGCAAGGAGAACATCCGCCTTATTAACCGCCGCTATCATGAGCTGAAAATGCAGATCGCGGCCATCCGTGCCGAGCGCGACCAGGCCAAGCAGGACGCCGCGCTGGCCGAGATGGAGAGCGGCATCCGTCAGTACGAGGCCGAGAACAAGACCGGCAACCCTGTGCTGGACACGCTGCTGACGGCGAAAACGCTCTACTGCCAGCAGCACGGCATCAATCTGACCTGTGTGGCGGACGGTACGCTGCTGCACTTTCTGACGACAGGGGAGATCTGCGCGATTGTGGGCACGGTGCTGGACAACGCCACCGAGAGTGTGCTGACCGAGCCGGACCCCGAGAAGCGGCTGATCCGGGCCGCCATCTACGCGCAGAACGGCTTTGTGATGCTGCGGTTTGAGAACTACTGCGCTGACCCTGTGGAACTTGGCCCCGACGGCCTGCCCGCCCGCAGCAGCCACGGCGGCTACGATTTGAAGAGTGTCCGCGCTGCCGCCGAGGCCCACGGCGGCACGCTGACCCTGCACTGGGAGAATGAGTGGTTCACGGTGCGGATTTTGCTGCCGCAGAAGTAGTAAGGATCGCGGCAGCGGAAACTACCCGCGGGCGGATATGGAATCCGCCCCTACAATGTAGGAATCGATGCTCGTCATCGACCCGGGAGCCTTGCGGCGGCTGCCATGCTCACCCCTGTAGCGGTGTCAACCTTCCCCCACAGGGGAAGGCTTTTTTGCTATGCCGCAATTTGCACAAAGAAGGCGCGGTTGTACTTGTACAAAATCACAACAAAATTTGCCCGGTCAAGCGGCAAAACTGCAAAGTATGCTTCAAAAACGGCAGCTTGTGCGAAAAATACGCCTATCGTGCCGCAATCTGCTACAATAGAATCGACGCAAAACATGGGCCCGCTTTTGACAGGTTTTATACTGTTTAAAGAGGAGAAAAACAAATGACAAAGCAACCCAAAGTCCGCAAGCCGCACCCCGTACTGCACGGGATCGGTCTGGTGCTGTCAGTGATCCTGTTGGCCGCGGTACTGGTCGGCACCTACGTTTTGTCCACGATGGCCACCATCATTGACAGCTTCATCGGCGCACCCAGCGGCCACTATTCCGACGCTGAAATTGCCGACACCAAGGTCAAGGCGGAAGCGCTGGCCGCTGATGTTGAGGCCGAGGGAGCTGTCCTTGTCCAGAACAACGACAACACCCTGCCGTTGGCCGCTGACAACAAGAAGATCAACGTCTTTGGCTGGGCCTCCACTGCCTGGCTGGGCGGCGGTTCCGGCTCCGGCGGCGTGTCCGGCGTCAACACCGATTTGCTGGCCGCGCTGACTGCCTACGGCGTTGCGTACAACACCGAGCTGACCGACATGTACAAGGATTTCCAGGATGGCCGCGAGTACACCCGCACCCTGAGCGCCTGGCCCGAGCAGTCCGGCCGCCTGTATGAGCCTGACATCAACAACCAGACCTACTATACACAGTCGATGCTGGACAACGCCAAGAGCTTCTCCGATACGGCTGTTGTCGTGATCGGGCGTCTGGCGGGCGAGAGCAACGACGCCACCAAGCAGCAGTACAAGCGCACCGAGAAGGGCGGCAACATCGTTGTTGACGACACCCGCACGATGCTGGAGCTGACCACCGAGGAAGAGAATCTGCTGAACTACGTCGGCGCAAATTACGCCCATGTGGTTGTGCTCATCAACTCCACCAACGTCATGGAGCTGGGCCAGATCGAGACAATCCCCGGCATTGATGCCTGCCTGATTGCCGGTCTGTCCGGCTCCGAGGGCGCGACTGCCGTGCCCGAAGTGCTGTGGGGTGACCGCGAACCCAGTGGGCGTACCGCCGATACCTGGGCTTATGACCTGATCACCGCCGCCAGCTATGCGAACGCCGGTATGGAGGGTGTCGGTAAGTACAGCGGCGCCGACGGCCTCTACCCGGCAGACGGCACGACGAACGGAAACCTTGACACACCCTACACCTATGAGCAGGTTTCCTATGTTGATTACGCCGAGGGCATCTACATCGGCTACAAGTGGTACGAGACCGCCGACGCAGAGGGCTACTGGGATGCCGAGAGCAACGAGCACGGCACCGGCTACGACGCCGTTGTGCAGTATCCCTTCGGCTACGGCCTGAGCTACACCAGCTTTGATTGGAAAGTCACGGACGCCGCCGCCAACGGCAGCGCCCTGACGAAGGACAGTAATGTGACCGTCAAGGTTACCGTCACGAACACCGGTGACCGCGCGGGCAAGGACGTTGTCCAGCTCTACTATACCGCCCCGTACACGGCAGGGGAAATTGAAAAATCCAGCGTTGAGCTGGGCGCGTTCGCCAAGACGAAGGAGCTGGCCCCCGGCGAGAGCGAGGAAGTCACCCTGACAGTCCCCGTCTCCGACATGGCCAGCTACGATGCCTACGACGCCAACCACAACGGCTTCACCGGCTATGAGCTGGATGCGGGTGACTACATCTTCACCGTGCGCCATGATGCCCACGATGTGGACGACGACGCCAACGCGACCATCACCTGCAGCCTGCCCGCAGGCGTGCAGTATGCCGAGGACACCGCCACCGGCAATGCCGTTTCCAACAAGTTTACCGGCAACGACGCCATCGACGGCGTGAGCCTCGACGGCAGTGATTCCGACCAGAACATCACCTACCTGACCCGCGCCGACTTTGCGGGCACCTTCCCCAAGACGAACACCCCGACCCGTGCCATGACCGACAACGTCAAGGCACTGAACCTCTACACCGCCGACGATGCCAACGGCTGGATCAACGACGATGATGAGGCTATTACCACCGGCGCTAAGAACGGCCTGAAGATCGAGGACAACGGCGAGACCACCGACCTCGGTTTCCGGCTCGGCTCTGACTTCAACGACCCCCAGTGGGATGCCCTGCTGGATCAGCTGACCGTTGACGAGATGAAAAACCTCTACATCAACGCCTACGGCGGCCTGGCCGAACTCAAGAGCGTCGGCAAGTCCAAGAGCAAGGACGCCGACGGCCCCGCCCAGATCGGCGGCTTCACCGGCATGGGAGCCGGCACGGGCTTCCCCAGCTCCAGCACGCTGGCCCAGACCTGGAACGCAGACCTTGCCCGGGAGGAGGGCCGCACCATCGGCACGCAGGCCCTGCAGAACGGCTACACCGGCTGGTATGCCCCCGCCACCAACATGCACCGCAGCCCCTTCAATGGCCGCAACTATGAGTATTATTCCGAGGACAGCCTGCTGTCCGGCGTCATCTGCGGCAGCACTGTGACCGGCGCAAACCAGGCGGGCGTCTACACCTATGTCAAGCACTTTATCTGCAACGACGGCGAGAGCGGTATCTACCGCGATTCCGTCTATACCTGGATGACGGAGCAGACCCTGCGCGAAACCTACCTGCGCCCGTTCCAGATGCTCGTCGAGGATTACGACGCAGTCGGCCTCATGAGCAGCTACAACCGTATCGGCGCTGTCTGGGCAGGCGGCAGTGAGGCGCTGCTGACCGGCATCCTGCGCGACGAGTGGGGCTTTGATGGCGCGGTCATCACCGACTACTGCGACCACCACAGCTACATGAACGGCGACCAGGCCCTGCGGGCAGGCGGCAGCCTGTGGATGGCGGGCTTCACCGGCGGCGAGATGGCCTTTGAGACCGGCTCTAACAGCTACCTGCGGGCCCTGCGCCGCGCCACCAAGGAAGCACTGTACATGTACCTGCATGTCCGCGTGACCAACCGCGACTATGCTGACAGCATCGGCGACACCACCGCTGTGCGCCATGCGTTCACGACCTCTGTGTTCGGCTGGCGTCATCTGGTTGCCCTGATCGACATTGTGGCCGTTGTCCTGTTCGCCCTCGCCGTGCGCGGCGTCGTCATCGACGTCAAGCTCCGCAAGGCAGCCAAGACCGAGAAAAAGAACTTCTGATTCACCAAAGGAATGTGTTATCCATGAAACATGCAGACATTATTACCAAGTTGACCCTTGAACAAAAATGCGCGCTGCTCTCCGGCGAGACGGTCTTTACGACCCGCGGCTACAAAAATGCGGGCATCCCGTCCATCACCCTGTCGGACGGCCCCAACGGCGTGCGCAAGCAGGCGGGTGCGGCGGACCATCTGGGCCTGAACCCCAGCGTCCCCGCGACCTGCTTCCCGACGGCGGCTACCGTGGCCTGCAGCTGGGACCCCGCCCTGGGCGAACAGCTCGGCCGGGCCATGGGGGAGGAGGCCGCCGCGCAGGAGGTATCCGTCCTGCTGGGGCCGGGCCTCAACACCAAGCGCAGCCCGCTGTGCGGGCGCAACTTCGAGTATTTCTCGGAGGACCCGTACCTCTCCGGCAAGCTGGCCGCGGCCTACGTGCGCGGCATCCAGTCCAACGGCATCGCTGCCTGCCCCAAGCACTTCGCCGTCAACAGCCAGGAGCTGCGCCGCATGGCGTCGGACTCCGTCGTCGACGAGCGAACCCTGCGGGAGCTCTACCTGACCGGCTTTGAAATTGTCGTCAAAGAGGCGCACCCCAAGACCATCATGTCCAGCTACAACCTCGTCAACGGCACCTACGCCAACGAGAACGCCCACCTTTTGCAGGACATCCTGCGCAGGGACTGGGGCTTCGACGGCGCTGTCGTGACCGACTGGGGCGGCAGCAATGACCATGCGCTGGGCGTAAAGAACGGTTCTACGCTGGAAATGCCCGCCCCCGGCGGAGACGCCGTGCGCGAGCTGTTGAAGGCTGTCGAGACCGGTAAAATTTCCGAATCTGATGTGGACGCCCGCCTGGACGAGCTGCTGACACTGGTACTGGACACTCACGCCGCCGTGGAAAACCACAGCCGCAGCTTTGACGCCGACGCCCACCATGCGCTGGCCCGCCGTGCCGCTGCCGAGAGTGTCGTTCTGCTGAAAAACGACGGCGATCTGCTGCCGCTGGCCGCAGACGCAAGCGTGGCCGTCATCGGTGACTTTGCCGAGACGCCGCGTTACCAGGGCGCAGGCTCCAGCGCCGTCAACTCCATCAAGGTCGATACCTTCCTTGACTGCCTGAAAGACAGCGGCCTGCACAGCGTTGGCTTTGCCGCGGGCTTTGACCGCCAGGGCAAGCCGGACGACGCCAAAAAAGCCGAGGCCGTCGCGCTGGCGAAAAAGGCCGACACCGTGCTGCTCTGCTTAGGGCTGGACGAGATCAAGGAGAGCGAGGGTCTGGACCGCGCCGATATGAAGCTGGCCGACAACCAGATCGAGCTTTTGCAGGCCGTGCAGCAGGCCAACCCCAACACTGTCGTCATCGTCAGCGCGGGCGCGTCGCTGGAAACGCCGTGGATGGCCCACTGCAGGGCACTCGTCTACGGCGCCCTCGGCGGCCAGGCCGGCGCGGGCGCAATGGTCGATGTGCTGACCGGCAAAATCAACCCGTCCGGCAAGCTGGCCGAGACCTGGGCCAACGCCCACGCCGACACCCCCGCCAAGGACAACTTTGCAGGTGCGGGACGCACCGTGCAGTACCGCGAGGGGCTGTACGTCGGCTACCGCTACTACCAGACCGCGGGTGTGCCCGTGGCGTTCCCGTTCGGCTACGGCCTGAGCTACACGAGTTTTGCCTACAGCGAGCTGAAAGCCGACGCCCGCAGCGTGACCCTGACCGTGACAAACACGGGCAGCCGCGCCGGTGCCGAGATCGTACAGGTCTACGCGGCCAAGCCCGACGCCCGGATCTTCCGCCCCGCGCAGGAGCTGAAGGCCTTTACAAAGGTCTGGCTGGAGGCAGGGGAGAGCAAGACCGTCACCCTGCCGCTGGACGACAAGGCGTTCCGCTACTGGAACACAAAGACCGACAGCTGGGAGGTCGAGGGCGGCACGTATGAGCTTCGCGTAGGGGCGAGCTCTGCGGACATCCGCCTGACCGCCGCCGTCGAGGTGAACGGTACGAGCGCACCGAACCCATACGCGGGCAAGGCGCTGCCGCACTACACCAGCGGCAAGGTGCAGCGCGTGCCCGATGACGAGTGGGAGATTCTGCTGGGCCGCCCCATCCCGGCGGATACCGTCAAAATTGACCGCAACATGACCCTGGGTGAGCTGAACCACAGCCGCAGCCCGCTGTGCTGGCTGGTCTGGGCTGTGCTCACGATGATGCTGAACGCCAGCTACAAGCGCGGCAAGCCGAACCTGAACGTGATGTTCCAGTACAACATGCCGCTGCGCGCGCTGGCCAAGATGACAAGCGGTGCCATCAGCATGGGCATGGTGGACGGCATCGTGCTGGAGGCAAAGGGCTTCTGGGTCATCGGTCTGCTGAAGGTCATCGTCGAGGCCGTTAAAAACATCATCCTCAACGCGCAGCTGGAAAGCCGCCTGCGCAACAGCTGACAGGAAGGGCTGTCATGCAGCTTTGGAATACCTTTGCGGAAAAGCATCCTGCCGCAGCCAAGTGGGTGCGCGAGGGTGGCTTGTTCGTCATCTTCCCGGAAGGGGAGGCTAAGAAGGCATAAGAATAGCCGAGCAGCGTAAAAACTGCTCGGCTTTGTTGTTTGTTGGCTGCGTGGCTTCTCCCTCGGGGGAAGCTGTCAGCGGCCCCGACCGCTGACTGATGAGGGGCTGCGCTGCCGTTATTACCCGTCAAAGGGTGCAGCCCCTCGGGGGAAGGCTTAGAAATTACAAATAATTCACCGCCAGGATCGCCGCACCCAGCACGACCAGCACGACGCCTGTCGCGCGGTTCAGCGTGGCGGGCTCGGCCTTGTTCGCGAACTTGGCGGCAATGCGCGCCCAGAGCAGCGTGCTCAGCACACAGCAGATCAGGCAGAACAGATCCGGTACACCGCCAATCGCAAAATGGCTGACGGAACCGGTGAAGGCCGTGAACGCCATGATGAAAACACTCGTTCCGACGGCAGTTTTCAGCTCATAGCCCAGCACGGAGGTCAAAAGCAGCAGCATCATCATGCCGCCGCCCGCACCGATGAACCCGCAGATAAAGCCCACGCCCGCGCCGCAGAGCAGCGACTGCGCGAACCGCTTCTGTGCGCTGACGGCGTTCATCGCGCTCTTGGTCGTCATGACGGGCCGCACGATGAACTTGACGCCCAGCAGCAGCGTCATGAACGTTGAGAAACCGCCCATCGTTGTGCCGGGCACGAGGCTGGCCACATAGCTGCCAACCAGCGTGAAGCAGAGCACCGACGCCATCATGACCGCGCCGTTTTTAATGTCCAGGTTGCCGCTTTTGCCGTAGGTGTAGGCAGAGATCGCACTCGCCAGCACGTCGCTGGCCAGCGCAATGCCCACGGCCATGTAGGGGTCCATCCCCAAAAAAGTAATGAGCATCGGGCTGATGACCGCCGCGGCGCTCATACCCGCAAAGCCTGTGCCCAGTCCCGCGCCGATGCCCGCAATAAAGCAGACGATGAATGCTACCAGATAGGTCATATTCTTACTCCTTGTTCAGCTCCCGCAGGAGGTTTGCATCCATGCGGCGCAGATAGTCCTGCAGCGTCTGCTGCTCCTGCGCCGTAAAGCCCGCAAACAGCGGCTCCAAGCTGCAGCGCTGGATGTCCGCCAGTACCGCGACCATCGGCAGGGCATCGGGCGCAAAGCCCAGCAGCCGCTGGCGGCGGTTGTCCGGCGCAGGGGAGACCGTCAGCACGCCGCGTGCGCGCAGCCGCTCCACCGCCGCCGATACATTGGATTTTGCCAGACCGCGGTAGCGGCAGATGTCGCTGGCCGTGCGGCAGTCTGGATTGTTGTGCAGAAACAGCAGGATGTCAATTTCCAGCTGGTTCAGCCCATACTGTACGGAAGCAGCCTCAAACCGCGCTGCATGGTACTTTTTGTAGTGCTGTACGTAGCTCAATATGGGCAGCAACTGCATCACTCCTTTGCAAGGCTCAAATAGAACGGTTCTAATTATAACCATTTGCACAGCAAAAGTCAATACTGCCCGTTAAAAAGCAAACATCAGAGAGGGACAGCCGCGCCGCGCCAGGCTATACCGGATACACAAAAAAAGAGGATGCGGACGGATCCGCAGCCTCTAAAACAAAAACAAACCCGAAACAATGCTTCACGAAGAAGATTGAGTTCGGATTTGCACAATATGGTGGACCTGGAGGGATTCGAACCCTTGACCTCTCGGATGCGAACCGAATGCTCTCCCAACAGTCTCACTTTTGTGCACACCTTATGCAATGTGAGAAAAGAAAAATAAACGTATATTCGTCCATATAAAATGTCCTGCCAGCCCAATGGACTTTCCTGACTGTAAGTACGACCACCAAGTCGCTGATTTTCAGGATGAAGCTGTTTGGGGCGTAATATGGTTGACGGACAAGTGAGCTACAGGCCCTTGAGATATAGCTCACATGGGGTTCAGATGTATCACATCCTAATCCACAATAAAACACGATGTACCGTAAAAGCGCGGCTTTCACTCGGAAGAATGGAAGCTGCGTTTTTGTTCTAATTAGAGAATTGTCGTTACGAATTGACAATCTTACAGATAAAGGATAGACTAAAAGATAGGGACACGTCATTTTAGTCAACCAGATAGTACAAATGTCAGGAGAGTTAGTCATGCAGATGAATCTTTCAAAAATTTCAAGAAAACTTCTTTGGCGCAAAAAGATTCATCTGACAGATGGTGGCACATGGGAGAGAGATCTATACGTATTGCTTAATAGCAAGAGTACTGGAAACTATAAGTACTGCTATGTGGATCAGTTTGTCCTTTTAGATAGAAAAACCAGTATAGCATGGAACTATTTCACTCACGTTCATTTTTCAAAAAAGTATAAAGCTGAAGAAGATTCAACGCCATACCAAGATTGCCGGTTGAAAACAACCATCAACAAGAATCGAGGATTAATACTGTTTGCTTCACATTACATAATGACAAAAGAAAATTTTTGGCATTGTGTTCATGCTACAATAAATTCCAATGTTTAGGACTATAAAGATACTTATATAAAAGAAGGCCAAAAAGTTGATGACCCATTTGTTTCTTCTATAAAATATGTTGCAGAAAACGGACCCGCTGGATGTATTTATCGGAGTTCAATTCCTGTTGAAGAATCTCTGTATGGATCAAATTTTATGGGTAGCTACTATATTTTTGAAATATATGCACGAAAGAAGAACCTGAAAGAGATTTTAACAGATAGTGATATACAGAAAATTCAGAAGGAAATAGACAAACGAGGTCTTACCTATCAATTGGTGGACTTAAATGATCGCATTGGAAATATTGTCTGTAAATTTGAAAATGAAACTCTTAAAGTTAAACCGATTCGTTTGGGAAAAAATGGTATAACTCACCAGTTCGAGTTAGCTAAAGATGTTAAATGCAGAGTTAAATTGCACTTTCATGTCGAACAAGAGCACGATCAATTAGTGTATACCTATTATGACAAAAATATTGTCCTAAAACCGGGCGTTCCACGTATAGTTGCAGAAGCAGACGACAGCCAATGTAGAACGACAATAACTGCAACAGACAGTCGAACGAATCTAATCATGTTTAGATATACAACAGATCAATCTGTTTTTTCAAATTATCGTGCACAAATTTCATATCCTCTTGTATGTATTCCAGCCCATCGTGATTGGCGTAGAATTGTCCTTAATGGTGAAGACATTTTGATTCCACTAAATGACGTGCAATGGTTTGGATCAATCGATGTTTATGATGAGATGATGGAAGCTGGTAGACGTCAGCAAAGATGGGAAGATGTTTTCTTTCAAGCCCAAAAGTATCTTAATGTATACTATAAAAATCAGCACAATGAGGCACTTGTGGATATACGAGAGATCATTAATGACCCCCGTCTGATTTGGAATTTACAAGAAATTTGTATCATTGATCCATACTTGTCATCAAAAGATATTCTTGACACAGTTGTTTTTTGCGAAAAAAGAGACATTCATATTCATTGTTTGACAGATTTACATACAATCGTCAAAAACAAAGAGGCATCTGGAGAAATTTTAGAAAATGAAGCCTCAGAAAGTAGCAAGTTTGAAAGTGCAAAAATCAAATTCAGACAATTATTAGAAGCTGCACTTCCAACGGATTGCGATATTGACTTATCATTTAGGACGGTATATAGTGATTATGGAAGCAGATTTCACGATAGATACTTGATTCTAAAATATAAGATTAACAAAACACGCGTTTGGTCGCTCGGAACATCAGTTAACTCAATCGGAAAAAGCCACCATATTATTCAAATTGTTGAAGCTCCTACATTGATCGAAAGTTTCTTTGATAAAGTGTGGCATGAAACTGATTTTCAAGTATGCAAGATATATGAGAGTACGGACTATAAATAAGTAAAACTATCATTAACCAAGAAATCGATAAGGGGACACTTTTATGAATGGAAAGCACAATACTTCCGCTCAACACAAGAGCAACCTTCGCAATGTGTACGGCACCTTTGCTATTGAGGGCATGACCATCAGCAAAGATACGCGCAGCAACCTTGACCGCATCGGCAACGGTCAGGCCAGCTATCAGCAAGTCGTGAATGAACTGCGCGCAAAGTATGCAAAGAAGGGCTGATTATGTTCTCGAAGTACGATGTCTATACCACGGTGCAATCCATGTACTGCTACCCCGATACGGATATTCTGATTAACAAGCTGGACATCCGTGACAAAGCAGAACTTAAACGGGCCGAAGAAGAATTTACGGCGGTAAAACAGATGGCTCTGTTGCAGGAGCCAATCAAGGGACGTTTTACCAAAACTCACCTGTTTCGGATTCACCGTTTCCTTTTTGAAGATGTGTACCCCTTTGCAGGACATATCCGCAAGGAACAAATCAGCAAGGGCGACACGATGTTCTACCCGCCAGACCTGATTGACCGAGAATTGGAGCGTGTGTTCAAAAACATTCACTCCAAGAAGCTGCTTGCCGAACAAGATGAAGAAAAGCAGATTCAGAATTTGTCGCAGACGATGGCAGAGCTGAACATCATCCATCCCTTCCGCGAGGGAAATGGCCGCAGCACCCGTGAGTTGATTCGCTGCATGGCATTAGAATATGGACTGCACATCAACTGGGGCAATACTGACCGGGAGACCTTGATCAACGCTGCAATCGCTGCCGTAGATGATGATATGGCATTCTGTGATGTCCTACGGCAGTGCATCGAAGCAGAAAAATAAATAGTGATGGTTTGATACACAAACTAGCCGCAAAGCGCAACTTCTACTCTGAATGAATAGGAGCTGCGCTTTTATTTTTGCCCACAACACATTTCAAAAAGGAGGATGCCTATGGATAAAGACTTTATGCTGACCTACTATGACAAAATGGTACGTCCAATATGGACGGAACTGATGAAAGCACCTCGCTATCAGCGAGCAGCTTGCGAACATGACAAACTCGAACGTGAGTTCCGGCGGCTGTTGGATGAAAAGCTGGGGCGGAAGTATCTTGAACTGGACGATGCACTGTTCCGGGTGATGGATGACATCGCAGAAGCTACGCTGAACGCTAGCTTCAATCAAGTGGAGCAGCTCAAGGCTGTGTCAACCTACGATGGTGCGGAAATTTTTGAAGAAATTTCCGAAAAAGGGGCATAAAAGCGATGTGCTTGCCCGCAGCATCATGCAAAATTCAAAGAAAGAAGCGTGAAACCGATGGATTTTCAAAAAGTACATGGATGACCCCGCCCGGTTCGCATCCGACTTCAGGGTTCGGAGCCCGGCACGGTCTGCCAAAGTTTTTTAGGCATAAAAAACGCCGCATCGTACAAAACGATGCGGCAAATTGGTGGACCTGGAGGGATTCGAACCCTTGACCTCTCGGATGCGAACCGAACGCTCTCCCAACTGAGCTACAGGCCCATGTCATTTCGACTTGATAAGTGTACCTCTTTTCTGCCAAAAAGTCAAGGGGGTAATGCAGATTTTGTTTGCAAGCGCCGGACATATCCTGTAACATACGAATTTATATTGTAACAGGTGCAATTCCGCCTGCATCTTGCGCTTCTCTTTATATAATGCTATAATGGTACAAATCTTGCAGTGCCCGTATAAAAACGTATAGGCAATGTGGATTGAATCCAGCGCGTGGGTTGAATTATAGTATTCTCATTAAAGGTACAAGAATTCAACCTATGTGGGGAGGAAACCTTATGCAAGGCAAGCTGATTGCAAGCTACCGGCGGGAGCTTTCTGCGCTGGATGACCTGCAATGCGCCGGAACCGTGACCTATACGCTGACACAGGAGGCGGATGCGTTTGTCATCACTGTCCAGCGCGACGGGGCACGGGCAGCGGCGTGTATGCTGTGTGAGATAGAGGAGGAGCGCGCGGGGATGCTGACCCGTTTCCTGTACGAAAACGCCGTGGAGCCTGCGCATACCTCCGCGGTACTGCATGACCTCTGTGGATCGAAGGTGGGCTGACATGGCGGTGTTGCTGCATGACCGTCCGGAAGCAGCCGGACAAAAGCAGAGAGAGGCGCTCAGGCTGCCCCGGACCTCCGCCGTGGTGGCACTGTTTGCATTCAGCTCCCGCATGGATCGCGATTCCATGCGGCTGTTCACCCGGACCCATGGGGACGAGGTTCGCGCCGCGGCCATTGCATCGACGGGGCAGGAGGTACTGGAGCTGCTGCACGGCGGCCTTCGCCCGCAGGTGCTTGTGCTCGACGCCCTGCTGACCAAGCCGTCCGTGACGCAGGTCTTGCAGGAGATCGGCACGATGCAGCTGGACCCGGAGCCGGCAGTCCTTGTGCTGGTGCCCGTGCCGGAGGAAACCGCCGCGCGCAAGGCGCTGGGCCTGTTTGCCCAGTACCGGATCATGCTGCGCCCCTACGGGATGAAGAATCTTTTCGATGAGATCTACCGCATGGGCACAACGGACGACGAGCATCGGCTCTACCACCTGCGCCGCTGCTGTGAGGATGTACTGGATGACTTCGGCGCGCAGTCCACACTGAACGGCTACCGCTATGCCGAGCGGATGCTGCTCTACGCGCTGTACGCGGAGCGCCCGCAGAAGATCGGCGATTTGCAGCAGTATGTCGCGTCGGAGGAGAACATCGAGATCGGCACTGTGACCTCGGCGCTGAACCGGATGTCGGCGGGTATGTCCAAGCGCGGTGCGGAGCCGTACCGCGGACTTTGCCTGCGGTGCGGCCGCCCGGAAAACGGCGTGCTCTCCAACGGGCAGCTGTTTGAGGGACTGCTCAAGGAGCTGCGCCGCCGACTGGAACCGACTGTATAAATTAGGAAAGAAGGCGTTTTCCATGGACAGAAGGAACGAGGATACAGCACTGCTGGCCTTGCGCGGGGGATTGCGCGGGCGGTTCCGGCGCTCGTTTGACAGCATGGAGAACGCCTTTGAGGTATTGCAGGACCGCTTGCGGCACGCGGTAAACCCGGCAGAGCGCGCCGAGCTGATGCCGCTGCTCGAGGAATTGCAGACGCAGCTGATCTGCCTGCGGCGGCTGGGGGACCAGGCGTCGGATGCCGCCACGGCGGCGCTGCTGCACGGCACCTGTGTGCCGCAGCCCATCGACCTGCTGGGGCAGCTGCGGGAATTTTGCAGTATTTTGCAGGAGGAGGCCGCGCAGTACGCGCTGCCCTTTACCGTGACGCTGCAGGCCGACGGGCTGGACGTGCTGCCCACGACGGGGGATGTCTCGCTGCTCAACGGTCTGCTGACGAACCTTGTCTCCAACACACTGACCGCGGACCGTGCGGCGCACATTATGCTGCTCTGCACGCCGGGTAGGCTCTGCTACAGGGACAACGGCCCGGGTTTGCCGCCCGATGCCGCCGCCCTGCTGACCGAGGGGCAATGGAGCGAACGCCTGCTCCACGCGGGCGGGCTGGGCCTGCCGCTGGTTGCCGCTTACACAAGCGCCATGGGCTGGGCGCTGACCGTAGGGGAGGGGCCGGGTATGAATTTGCAGTTCACGCTGCCCGCCGCACCGCCGCTCGACGGCATGGTGCTGACCTCGCCCACCGAGCGTCTCGCTGACCGGCAGAACCGCCGCAGACTGATACGCCGGGAGCTGGCGGTTCTGGTAGCGGATACTTCGATGCAGTAAGTAAAAGCGCTGTTCTTGGAAGGGAGCGGCGCTTTTTTGCTGCATGGCTTCCCCCTCGGGGGAAGCTGTCAGCGGCCCCGCCCGCTGACTGATAAGGGGAAACCTTGCCTCTGTTGCCCGTAAACGGATCGCTGTGGCAAACCTGCCCCTCATCCGGCCCTGCGGGGCCACCTTCCCCACAGGGAAAGGCTTTAAGGAGACGGGCAGCCTCATTTTTTTTCCACACCGCTTTACTTTAAGCCCAAATTATTGTAAAATGTTATACAAAGAGAATGGTTTACTATGCCTGCACGGCACAGCGAACCGCCAAAATAACTACAGGTGGTGTTTTTTATGGCAATTCAGTATAAACGTATT
>OLGL01000308.1_pt1 | contig 62122 bp, 44 predicted proteins | sample 1605041 | NCBI WGS metagenome assembly OLGL01 (sample SAMEA3888905, study PRJEB22519) | human gut metagenome | biome: human gut; feature: human-associated habitat; material: faeces | place: Denmark | collected 2010 | reverse complement strand
CCGCCGCATCAGCGTCCCCGCTGACACCGCCGTAGAGCTTGATGCCCGCTTCGGCGAGTGCTGCCTGCGCACCGCCGCCGATGCCTCCGCAAACCAAAGTGTCCACACCGTGCTGCATTAGGAAACCTGCCAGTGCGCCGTGACCGCTGCCGTTGGTGTCAACAATTTCCGCATGGACGATTTTGCCGTCCGTAGCTTCATAAAGCTTGAACTGCTCGGTGTGACCGAAATGCTGAAAGATTTGACCGTTTTCATAGGTAACTGCAATTTTCATAATGGAATCTCCTTTGCAAGTTTTGCCTGATTTTTCCATGTTGGCTCTCTGCATCCGGCAGCAACGGCCGCAGTGAGCTGCCTCCTGTCCTCCGCAGATGCGGTAGTTTCCCCCGGTGATGTGCAGCGGTTTCCCGTGGACAAGACACGCTGCGATCTTGCGCCGTGCGACTTCGTAAATCTCCTGCACGGTAGAGCGGGAAATATCCATTTGTGCGGCGCACTGCTCGTGGGTTTGCTGCTCCAGGTCAACCAACCGGATGACCTCGTACTCGTCCAGCGTCAGCAGGATCGGCTCGGTATTCTCGCACCCGTTGGGGCAGAAGGTATCGACTTGTGGCGCGCCACAAATCCGACGGCACCGTGGCGGTCTTGGCATGGACATACCTCCTTTTTGTTTTCGGTATATACCGATTATAGCACTTTGGACAGGAAAAAGCAACATTCTATTAAAAAGCCGCTGCAATTCAAATTTTCTGCATAAAGCAGAACACGGTGCAGCCCCTTTTCAGAGACTGCACCGTATCCTGCATAAAAACTTCGTTATCCGCCCGTCACAAAGGGACAGGATTTTTTGCATTGATTTATGCGTCGATGCCGCGGCTGGTAAGATACTTCTTCACCATCAGCGCAACCTTGAAGGTGATGGCATCGTCGAACTCCCGCAGGTCCAGCCCCGTCAGCTTCTTGATCTTCTCCAGCCGGTACACCAGGGTGTTCCGGTGGACAAACAGCTTCCGGGCAGTCTCGGACACGTTCAGGTTGTTCTCGAAGAACTTGTAGATGGTGAACAGCGTCTCCTGATCCAGAGCGTCGATGGGGTTCTTTTTGAAAACCTCCTGCAGGAACATCTCGCACAGGGTGGTGGGCAGCTGATAGATCAGGCGGCCGATACCCAGGTTCTCATAGTTGATGACATAGCGCTCGGTGTCGAACACCTTGCCCACCTCAATGGCGATCTGGGCCTCCTTATACGCCTTGGCCAGATCCCGCAGATGCAGTGCCAGGGTGCCGATGCCCACGAACACCACGCTCTCGCCGTCTACCCGCAGGGCCTCCTCAATGGAAGCGGCCACCTTTTCCAGGTCCTTGCCGCAGGAGTTCTCGGGCATCTGGTGGATCAAGGCCACGTCGTCATCGCCCACGCTGAGGACAAAGTCGTTCTGCCGGTCCGGGAACATATTCTGCACCACGTCCACGGGAATGGCCTCGGACCGATCGTCCACCGGGCGGATGACAAAGACGCCGCGGGGTACCTCTGCCGCCACATGCAGCTCCTTGGCACGCATGTAGATGTCACTGATGAGGATGTTATCCGAGATGATGTTCTTGATAAAGGAGCCCTTGTCGTGCTTTTCCTCGTAGTAGACCTTGGCGGCGTTCAGCGCCACGCAGGCCATGGAGCATACGGTGCGTCCCACGCTGTCGTCTCCGCTGGTGAAAACCGCATAATCAAAGTGGGATCCCCAGCCGGGCATGGCCTTGAAGGTCTTGCCCTCCATGGTCACGCAGTTGCCTTCCGCCGCCGCGATGGGCTCCACATATTTGGTCCACTTTTTACCGATACCGGTGAGCTCGCTGCACGCGATCACCGTGCCCTCGGAGTCGATGACGCCGATGGTGCGGTCTGTGGTCTCCTTGAATTGCAGCACAACGTTTTGAAAAATTCTTCCAGACATTCATGTTCCTCCCGCCGATAATTTGGGCTGTGGGTATTTTGTGCAAACTGTCAGGCCGTTACCCCTATTATATCGTCAGAATCACGGATTTGCAAGTATTTTTTTATCTTTTCTACAAATTTCTTTAGGCTTTTTTTGCAGTTATGTCGATAAACACACCTAATGACAGTCAACAAGGGCGTTTTTTTCCTCCGGAGTCAGCACACGGAAGGCCCCGGGAGCCAGCTCCGGGTCCAGCCGCAGCGGCCCCATGGACAGCCGCTTCAGGTACGTCACCGGCTTTCCCCGGGCCGCCAGCATCCGCTTGACCTGGTGAAACTTTCCCTCCCGCAGGGTCACCAGGGCTTCTCCCGGCGACAGGATCTCCAGTCCGGCGGGCAGGCAGCACAGTCCGTCGCCCAAGGTCATCCCAGCGGCGAAAGCCGCTGTGTCAGCGGGTTCCAGCGTGCCCTCCACCCGGGCATAGTACACCTTGTCCACATGGGACTTGGGCGAGAGCAGCCGATGGGCCAGGGCCCCGTCATTGGTCAGCAGCAGCAGGCCCTCCGTGTCCTTGTCCAGACGTCCCACCGGGGACAGGCCCCTTTTCCGAAGCTCAGGCGGCAGCAGGTCCAGCACCGTGCTCTGCCGGCTGTCCTCGGTGGCAGACAGTACCCCGGCGGGCTTATGGAGCATCACATAGGTGAAGCGCTCCGTCTCCACCGGCTGACCGTCCACGGAGATGGCGGCGGCGTCCGGGTCCAGCTTTTCCTCTGCCGTCCGGGCGGTCACACCGTCTATCCGCACCCGTCCCTGACGCACCAGGTCCTTTACCTCCCGCCGGGACCATCGACCGGTCCCGGCCAGCACCTTATCCAGACGCTCCATATCCGCACCTCCCGCGATTTCTTCTGTAAGAATAGCATAGTTCCGGGCAAAATGGAATAAGAAATGTACGAGGTGATGGTATGGTGGTATTTATGAGACGGCGGCAGCTGGCCATGGCCGCTGCCGGGGTCCTGGCCGCGCTGGCCCTGCTGCTCATCGTTCCCGGCTGCCAGCGGGGCGGCGGCAAGACGGAGCCGGTAAAGGCCGCCGATAACGCCGCTCGGGTGGCGTATCTGGAGGGGCTGGGGTGGCAGGTGACGCCGGAGCCCCTGGAGACACTGAGCCTCCTGCTGCCGGAGGACCTGTCCGGCCATACGGAGTACACAGCGCTGCAAAAGGATCTGGGGCTGCCCTTTGACCAGTGCGGCGGCAAGACCGCCACCCGGTATACCTATACGGTGCTGAACTATCCCGATATCCCCCAGGGGGTCCAGGCCAACCTGTTCGTCTGCGGCGACCAGGTCATAGCCGGGGACATCACATCCCTGGGGCAGAACGGCTTTCGCCGAAGTCTGCAATTCCCTGAGCAATAGGAAAGGGCCTCCCGGCGGGAGGCTCTTTCCTATTATTTCCGCTTGACTTCTCCGGTGGCCAGCAGCATAACGACGCATCCCGCAGCAGCACAGGCTACTTCAAACAGCAGCATGCCGCTGACCCCGGCCCGGTCCAGGATCAGTCCGCAGCACAGGGACCCAAAGGCCGACCCAACGCCGGAGGATGCCACGCTGATCAGTGCCTGTCCCTTCACCTGATTGCCCCGATCAATGTGCTCCACCACATAGTACACGGTGGCCGGAGTGAAGATCCCGTACTCAAAAAATTGCAGCACCGATGCCAGATAGATGGCGGTCATAGACTCCGCCAGCCAGAAAACTACGATCTTCGCCAGAAACGCACCTGCGCACAGACGCAGCAGCCATGCCAGAGACAGTCTCTGCCGCATCCGGCTGAACAGTCCCATAGCCGGCAGCTCCAGAAATGCCGCCAACGCCAAAGCCGCACCCATGGCTCCGGACCCGGCCCCGGCCTTCTCCACGATGTGGATCATATAAGTACATGAGGAGCTGTGGCACGCCATCAGCAGTGCGCATGCCGCAAGCAGCAGCACAAACCGGGGATATTTCCGCAGCAGCTGGAGGTTGGTAAGAACCTGGGGCCTCTCCCCTTCCATTCTGGGAGCCGGCGCTGACCGGAATCGCCACACCGCCAGGGCCAGTATCGCAAACAGTCCCGCAAACACCGGAACCACCAGCGTTGGAGCGTATCGCTCCGTCAGCTGACCCAGGAGCAGCACCAGCGCCGCATAGCATGCCGAGCCGATGCCCCGTCCCAATCCGAAGTTCAGGTCTGCCCCGGCCATCTGCCACTCCATAGCCATGGAGCTGAAAAATGGCTGCGTTGCCGTCAGGCATACGCCGATGAGCACATACAGCACCGCCGTCAGCAGGCGGTTGGCTCCCCAGGCCCACATCACTCCCGCCGCGGTCACCGCCAGACACACCAGCGCCAACCCCAGGCGCCGGCTGGTGAAACGTCCGTCCCGGTCGGCCAGTGCCGCCAGCCCCGGCTGCACCACGATAGGAAGCGTCAGCGCCAGAAACGATACCACGCCGATCTGGCTGTTGGAAAAGCCCCGGTACAGCAGCAGTACCGTCAAAAAAGCCCATATGGTGGCGTATCCGCCCCAGAACAGGCCCTGTATCAGGGCATAGTGTGCGTTCATCCGCCGCAGCTGCTTCTCCGGCATGGTGCATCCCTCATTTCCTGTTGATTCTACAGGATTTTACCATATTCCCGGCCTCTGTCAAGTCCCACGGCACAGAGGAAAACCTCCCGCGTTTACTGCGCACGGCGCCGGGTACCTGCACCGCGGCTTTTGAACCAGAAAATGGAGTCTCTCATCTCCGGAGGTTTTTTGGCTTGCAACCCGGTCAGGTTTGTGATATAATAAACGATATCATAGGATGGATACGTGTTATCCAATTGAGAGGAGCATTTTTCGATGCGCGTTATCGACCTGGAAAATATCAATTATGCCATGCGCAACGAGACGCAGTTTGTTCTGCGCTGTGAGGAGGTATTTCACGACAAGATCAGCGCCGCAGCCGCCGCCATTCTGTCCAACCGCCAGGAAAAGCCTGTGGTTGCCCTGACGGGCCCCTCCGGCTCCGGCAAGACCACCACCGCCATGCGGCTTCAGGAGTACCTGCAGAATCTGGGCGTCAAGGTGTGTCTGCTGAGCATGGACAACTTCTTCCTGCCGCTGGACAAGCGCCCGCCCGAGGCCACAGACTGGGAGTCCCCCTACTGCGTGGACGTGAACACCCTGCTGATCTGCATCTCCCAGCTGCTGGACGGCATGGAGGCCGACATTCCCTGGTACGACTTCAAAAATGGCACCACCGGCGGCTATAAAAAAATGCAGGGTGACAAGGACTGCATCGTCATTGCCGAGGGCATCCACATGCTCAACCCCCTGATTTTCGACAAGCTCCGGGGCATCGCCAACGGCGTGTATGTAGCGCCCCGGACCCGTATCATCACCAATGACGACAAGATTGTCCGGCCCGAGCAGCTGCGGGTGGCCCGCCGCCTGATCCGGGACTACAACACCCGGGGCCATTCCCTGCAGGACACCGTGGAGCGGGCCGAGAGCGTGGACCGCGGCGAGGTGAACTACATCATGCCCTACAAGAGCAACGCCGCTATCCACATTGACACCTTCCACGATTACGAGCCCTGCATTCTGGCCAAGTACCTTAACGAAATTCCCCAGTTCCGCCAGGAGCTGACGCCGGAATATCTGGAAAAGCACGGCCTGACGGATCTGATGAAGGTGGTGGGCGGAGTTCCGCCGCTGCACACGACCTACGTCCCCCGCAATTCCATTGTCCGTGAATTTGTAGGCGGCAGCTGCTACCAATATTGACCAAAAGCGCACAATTATTCCCCGAAAGGAGCAGGATCCATATGAAAATCATCACCATCAGCCGCGAGTTCGGCTCCGGCGGCCGCGAGCTGGGCAAGCGTCTGGCCGAGGAGCTGGGCATCCATTGCTACGACCACGAGATCATCGAGCTGATTGCCAAGGAGCATGGCTTCGACGAGCGGTATGTGGCCAACATCTCCGAAAAGTGCATCGAGGCCGCCTATCCCATGACCATCGGCCATCGGTTCGCTATGCCGCCGGTGCAGATCATGGACCAGGGCTTCCAGGTGGCCGCCGCCCAACAGCAGATCATTGAGAATTTCGCCAAGCAGGGCGACTGCGTCATCGTGGGACGCTGCGCCGACGTGATCCTGAAGGACTATCATCCCCTGAACCTGTTCGTCTATGCCGACGCCGAATCCAAGATCCAGCGCTGCATCGACCGGGCCCCGGAGGGGGAGCACCTGTCCCGCAATGACATTGCCCGCCGCATGAAGCAGGTGGACAAAAACCGCGCCCAGTACCGCCAGATGTTCGCCGACAACAAGTGGGGCGCCAAGGAGACATACCATCTGTGCGTCAACACCTCCGGCCACGAGATCAAGGATCTGATCCCCGGCCTGGCCGCCTTCGTCCGCTGCTGGTTCGGCGAAAAGTAAATTGTTTCGGATAAAAATCCCTCCGGTGTAAGCCGGAGGGATTTTTCCCGTTTATTCCACCATTTCCAGAATGCGTCCATAGATCCGCCGGGACAGCGGCAGGGCCTCGTCCAGCAGGATCTGTCCCCGGGTGCGATACTGGGCGGCAAAGGCCACATCCCGGATGCTGCCCAGGTTGATGAGGACGTTGAGCCATGCCCCCTGGATGGCGCACCCCAGGTGCAGGGCCGCGCAGCCCAGGTCGCTGGCCGCATTGGCGTTGGACCGGTCCACCAGTCCCTCCGTCAGGCGCAGCGCCTCCAGCGACAGCTCCATCATCTCAAAGGGGGTCCTGGTGCAGCCCTGCAGGGCCTGCTGCATGGCCTGCGACCGGGCGGTCTTCTCCTCGTCGGTGCCCTTGGGCATAGCGAACACGGCAGACACGGCGTTGAAGGCCTCCGTGTCCCGCTGCATCACGTCCAGGAACCGGTGCTCCAGGTCCCGGGCCTTTTCCAGGGTCTCCCGGGCCAGGCCATCGAATTCGGCGTACTTCTTTTTGCCCACGGTCAAAGACCCCACCATGGCGGTCAGGGCTGCGCCCAGGGCCCCGGCCAGTGCCGCGGCAGACCCGCCGCCGGGAGCCGGTGCGTCGGAGCCCAGCAGGTCCGCAAAGCCCCGTACCGTCAGTTCAGAAAGCTGCATGACGTCCTCCTTATTCCATGCCCACCAGGTGATACTCCATCACCTGCTTATGGCAGTCAAAATTCTCCAGCTTCAGGTAGTATTCCGCGCAGTCCACCAGGGCCTTGGCCGGGGTCAGGCCCACCAGCTCCGTGCCGATAATGCGCACGCCCCACCGGTCCGCCAGGGCCCGGATCATCTCATAAGCGTAATACAGCGGCGTCCCCTCATAGTTCACCATATTCATGGACACCTGGGCCACGTTCCGGTCCTCCAGCAGCAGGCCGATGGCCTTGCAGTATTTGAACCCGCCGGAGGAGCCGCGGATGGCCTTGGCGATGGACTTTGCGATCTCCACGTTGTCCGTGTCCAGGTTCACGTTGAAGGCCACCAGCGGCATCCGTGCGCCGATGGCGATGATCCCGGCGGTGGGGTGGACCTTCCTTTCGCCGAAATCCGGGGCCCACTCCGGCTGCCGGAGCTTCTCGGGCATCCCCTCGAACTGTCCCTTGCGGATCTTGGCCAGGTTCACCCGATCCGGAGACGTGGCGGAGTCCTCATACAGGAAGCTGGGGATCCGCAGCTCGTCCCAGATACGCCCCGCCACCTGCTTGGACAGCTCCACGCACTCCTGCACAGTCATGCCCATGGTGGGCACAAAGGGGATCACGTCCGTGGCCCCCATCCGGGGATGGGCGCCCTGATGCTTCGTCAGGTCGATGACCTCCATGGCCCGCTTGGCCAGCCGGAAGGCTGCCTCGCCGATGCCCTCCGGGGACCCCACCAGTGTGAACACGCACCGGTTATGGGTGCCGTCGGACTGCACGTCCAGCACCGTACACCCGGGAACGGCCTTGGCCGTATCCACCAGGGCGTTGAAGGCCGCCTCATCCCGCTCCCGGCTGACGCTGAAATTGGGGATGCACTCCACAAGCTTCATCATATTATTTTTCCTCCCTGTCCTCTGTGCTCTGATTCGTTATTTCAGCTCTCCGCAGACGGCCTCTGCCGCCTGGGACAGCGCGTGCTCCTTTACCAGCTCCTCCGCCCGGACCATCAGCGGGTGCATGACCACGTCCTCCTCGATGGGGGGGATCACGGTCCGGATGCGGTCGTACACGGCCCGGGTGGCGGGCGACAGCTTGTCCTCATCCCGCAGCCACAGGGCCTGTGCCCCGGCGAACAGCTCAATGGCCAGCACCTTCTGGCTGTTGTCCAGGATCATCAGCGCCTTCCGGGCGGCGGTGGTGCCCATGCTGACATGATCCTCCTGGTTGGCCGATGACGGGATGGAGTCCACCGATGCCGGATGGGCGTATACCTTGCTCTCCGACACCATGGAGGCCGCCGCGTACTGGGCGATCATGAAGCCGGAGTGTACGCCGCCGTGCTTCGTCAGGAAGGCCGGCAGCCCCTCGGACAGGGCCGGATTCACCAGCCGCTCCAGCCGCCGCTCGGATACATTGGCAAATTCTGCCACCGCGATGCCCAGGAAATCCATGGCCAGCGCCATGGGCTGCCCGTGGAAATTGCCGCCGGAGATGACCTCGTCCTCCTCCGGAAAGATCAGGGGATTGTCGGTAACGGCGTTGATCTCCCGGCTTACCGCGTCCCACACATAGCCGATGGCGTCCCGGCTGGCCCCGTGGATCTGGGGGGTGCAGCGAATGGCGTAGGCATCCTGGACCTTGTCCGGATTCAGGGCGAAGGACAGCCGGCTGCCCTCCAGCAGGCGGCGCAGGTTCTCCGCCGCGGTGATCTGCCCCGGCTGCCCCCGCAGGGCGTGTACCTTGGGGTCAAAGGCCTTCCGGATGCCGTGCAGGGCCTGGCAGGTCATGGCGGCGGCGATGTCCGCCGTTTTGGCCAGGTCCCGGGCGTCATACACCGCCTGGCAGGCGATGGCCGTCATGATCTGGGTGCCGTTGATAAGGGCCAAACCCTCCTTGGCGGCCAGCTGGATGGTCTCGATGCCGGCGGCAGCCATAGCCTCCCGGCCCGGCAGCACCCGGCCCTGATACTCTGCCTCTCCCTCGCCCAGCATCACCAGCACCATGTGGGCCAGGGGGGCCAGGTCGCCGCTGGCGCCCAGGGAGCCCTTCTCCGGGATAACGGGATGGACGCCCCGGTTCAGCATAGCCAGCAGCGTCTCCATGGTGGACAGACGAATGCCGGAATTGCCCCGGGACAGGGCGTTCAGCCGCAGCAGCATCGCCGCCCGCACCACCCGGGCAGGCAGCGGCCGGCCCATGCCGCAGGCGTGGGAAATGATAAGGTTTCGCTGCAGCTCGGCGGTCTCCTCCTCCGGCACGAACACCGTGGAGAATTTGCCGAACCCCGTGGTCAGGCCGTATACCACGGCCTTGTCCGCCAGCTTCCGGTCCACATAGGCCCGGGCGGCGTTGATGCGCTCCACCGCCTCCGGGGCGATGGCCACCGTCTCCCCTTCCCGGGAGACGGCGATGACCTGTTCAATGGTCAGGTCGTGTCCGTTGATATAAATCATGGTGTTTCCTCCTGTTGTTCCGTTACCCCCATAAGCCGTCCCTTTTTCATCACCGTGTGCACCAGGTTGCTGCCGAAGCGATAGCATACATAATCCAGATCCGGCGCGTCCCACAGCAGCAGGTCCGCCTGCTTGCCGGGCTCCAGGGAGCCGATGCGGTCCGCCCGCCCGATGGCGGCGGCGCCATTCAGCGTCACCGCCGTCAGCACCTCCTCCGGGGTCATGCGATATTTCAGGCACGCAATGTTCATAGCCAGCTGCAAGCTGCTGCCGGGGCAGGAGCCGGGATTGAAATCCGTGGCCACCGCCACCGGGACTCCCGCATTCACCATGTCCCGAACCGGGGCATAGTCCGCCCCCAGATAGAAGCTGGTGGCCGGCAGACAGCACGCCACGGTGCCTCCCGCCGCCAGACTCCGGATGCCCTCCGGCGGGCAGACGATCAGATGCTCCGCACTGACCGCGCCCATTTCTCCCGCCAGCTGCGAGCCGCCGATGGCGTCGATCTCGTCGGCGTGGACCTTAGGCCGCAGCCCGTGGCGCAGTCCGGCCTCCAGAATGGTCCGGGACTCCTCCGCCGTAAACACACCCGTCTCGCAGAACACGTCGCAGAACTCCGCCAGCCCCTCCCGGGCCGCCCGGGGGATCATCTCCTGGCACAGCAGGCGGATGTATGCCTCCCGCCGTCCCCGGTATTCCTCCGGCAGGGCGTGGGCCCCCATAAATGTGGCCGCCAGCTCCACCGGCTGCGTTTCCTTCAGCCGCCGGATGACCCGCAGCTGCTTCATCTCCTGCTCCGGGTCCAGGCCGTATCCGCTTTTCGCCTCGCAGGTGGTAACACCCATCCGCAGCATCTCCGCCAGAGCTTCCGCCGCCTTCTGCGCCAGCTGCTCCTCTGTAGCCGCCCGGGTAGCCCGAACGGTGGAGAGAATGCCGCCGCCCTGGGCCAGAATATCCAGATACGGCACGCCGCGGAGCTTCTGCCCCAGCTCATTCTGCCGCCACCCACCGAAGATCAGGTGTGTATGGGCGTCCACCAGTCCCGGGGTCACCAGCCGTCCCCCGGCGTCGATGACCCGGTCGCCCTCCGCCGGAGCAGGGGTCCCCTGCCCCACGGCGGCAATGGTCTCGCCGTGTAGCTCCACCCAGGCGTTCCGCAGCAGCGTCACGTCTCCCTGCTGCGCACCCCGCCGGGCGGAATGGCCCCGGGGCGTGGCCAGCAGACCGATGTTCGTAATGTAGGTACCCATGGTCCCTCCTTACCGGGCCCCGTGGAGCACGGCGGCGATGATGTCGTCGTCCTCCGGCGCGGCATAGGGCAGGGTGATATGATCCTGCCCCGCATACAGGCGGTTATACTCCATGGCTGTGGTGACGGCGTTGTCGTTCCGGGCCCAGCTGCGCCGGGCCACACCCACCATGGTGTCCCAGGGCATGCTCATACGCAGGATGGTGTCCACCCGCTCCGAGCCGTCCAGCACCATGCCGAACCCGCCGTTGATGGACTTGCCGATGCCCACGCCGCCGCCGTTGTGCAGGGCGATGAGGCTCATGCCCCGGGCGGCATTGCCGGCATAGCACTGGGTGGCCATGTCCGCCATGATGTTGGAGCCGTCCTTGATGTTGGAGGTCTCCCGGAAGGGGGAGTCCGTTCCGCCGGTGTCGTGGTGGTCCCGGCCCAGCATCACGGGGCCGATCTCGCCGTTTCGCACCATCTCGTTGAATTTCAGGGCGATGTTCATGCGTCCCATGGCGTCCTGATACAGGATGCGGCACTGGGTGCCCACCACCATGCGGTTGCGCTTGGCGTCCCGGACCCACACATAGTTGTCATAGTCCTGATACCGCCGGTTGTTTTCCAGGATATACGCCGCGGCGGCGGCGTCGGTCTTGTCCAGATCCTCGGGCTTTCCCGACAGGCAGCACCACCGGAAGGGCCCGTAGCCGAAGTCGAACAGGCACGGCCCCAGAATGTCCTCCACATAGGAGGGGAACACGAATCCGTCCAGGTCGTTTTCGCCGTTGCGGCACACGTCCCGCACCCCGGCGTCAAACACGGCCTTCAGGAAGCTGTTGCCGTAGTCGAAGAAATACGTCCCCCGGTCGTGGAATTTGCAGATCATCTCATAGTGCCGCCGCAGCGACTGATCCACCAGCTGCCGGAATCTCTCCGGATCCCGGTCCAGCAGCTCCGTCCGCTGGGCAAAGGTCAGCCCCTGGGGGCAGTATCCGCCGTCATAGGGCACATGGCAGGAGGTCTGGTCGCTGAGCAGGTCCACATGCACGTTGTTGTCATACAGGTATTCCAGCAGGTTCACCACATTTCCGTGATAGGCGATGGCGCAGGGGGTCTTGTCCGCCAGATGCTGCCGGGCCATAGCCAGCGCCTGCTCCAGGCTGTCGGTGCGCTGGCTGACCCATCCCTGGGTATAGCGGGTCTCGATGCGGGAGTCGTCCACCTCTGCGATGATGGACACGGCCCCGGCGATCTCCGCCGCCTTGCCCTGGGCCCCGCTCATGCCGCCCAGGCCCGCCGACACGAACAGCCGCCCCGCCAGGTTCCCGTCGGCGGGAATCCCCAGCTTCAGCCGTCCGGCGTTGAGCAGGGTGTTGAAGGTCCCGTGCACGATGCCCTGGGGCCCGATGTACATCCAGCCGCCTGCCGTCATCTGCCCGTAGTTGGCCACGCCCAGGGCGGCGGCGCGGTTGAAGTTCTTCTGGTCGTCAAAGGCGCCCACCATCAGGCCGTTGGTGATGATGCACCGGGGCGCCAGCTTGTGGCTGTGGAACAGGCCCAGCGGGTGGCCGGACATAACCACCAGCGTCTGCTCATCGGTCATGACCTCCAGATACTTCTTGATGAGCCGGTACTGCATCCAGTTCTGGCACACCTGCCCCGTCTCGCCGTAGGTCACCAGCTCATAGGGGTACAGGGCCACGTCGAAGTCCAGGTTGTTGTCCATCATCACCTGGAAGGCCTTGGCCTCTATGCAGTTGCCCCGATACTGGTCGATGGGCTTGCCGTGAAGCGCGCCCTCCGGCCGGAAGCGATATCCGTAGATCCGGCCATGCTCCTCCAGCTCCCGGGCAAACTCCCTTGCCATCTGCAAATGATGGTCCGGGTGGATGTACCGCAGGGCGTTGCGGATGGCCAGCGCCTTGTCTGCCTGGGACAGATGGGCCTCCCGCCTGGGGGCCCGCCGGATCCCCTCCCGGAAGGTGGGATATGGGGGCAGGTCGTAATCCAATTTCACCGTCATTGCGTTGTCAACATCATAAAATGCCATAAGCTGCCTCCTGTCTTTGTTGAATATTTCCTGATTATCTATTATATTCAATTGCGGCGAATCTGTCAATTCAGCAAAAAGAAGTGATAATTTCATGTTTCATTTGGTGCTTTTCAATAATTTCTCTCCAAAAACCCATCTCAATGTACCGGGACAGTCAAATTCTGAACCCCCAGCGCCCCAGGCTTTACTGCACTGCCTGAATACACACACTTTCGCGGATAAAATTTTTCGTAATCATTTGTTACCGTCTTGTAACGGAATGTACCTTGATTCCCCGGCGGCAGTTCTCTACAATATCAGACAGAATCGTTTATAGGGGGATCGCATCCATGAAAAAAAAGACCATCGCCGCTCTGGCGGCAGGCGGAGCTCTGCTGCTGGCAGCCGCCGTCATCGGCGTTCTGAGCCTTGCAAAGGGCTATTTTATCCTCACACCGCCCACTCACATCCAGCTCAACGGCCCGTCCGAGGAACGCATCGCCGCCTTCGCTGCCTACACGGACCCCGGCGCCCAGCTGCTGCGGGGCAGCAACCGCACCGATACCGCCGTCACCGTGGAGGGCCGGGTGAACACCGACGTCCCCGGGGACTATACCCTGACGTATCAGGCGGAGTACCGGGGGCAGCGCTACACGGCCCGCCGTCTGATCCATGTGGAGGACCGGGAGGCCCCGGAGCTGACGCTGGCCGGGGATACGGAGGTCACCGTCTCCCGCTTTGACCTGTTCCAGGACCCGGGAGCCGCCGCCCGGGACCGCTGCGACGGTGATCTCACCGCCTCTATCCGGGTAACGGACCAGGAAAGCGGCGACATCCACGTTCTCACCTACACCGTCACCGACAAGGCCGGAAATACCGCCACTGCCACCCGTCGGGTGACGGTCCGGGACGTGGTAGCCCCGGTCATCACGCTGTCCGGTCAGCGGGAGCTGTTCGTTCCCCTGGGCGGTACATTCAAGGATCCCGGAGCCACGGCCCAGGATGACGCCGACGGCGACCTGACCGCAGCCATCCGCCGGGCCGGCACTGTGGACACCTCCGTTCCCGGGGTCTATACCCTGACCTATACCGTGTCCGACAAGGCGGGCAACACTGCCTCTGCCACCCGCCAGGTGTCCGTATATGAAAATACCGCCACCGGCTCCAGTCCCGTCTACCTGACCTTCGATGACGGCCCCAGCGACCGGGTGACGCCCCGGGTGCTGGACACTCTGAAGGCCTATAACGTCCGCGCCACCTTCTTCATCGTCAACTACGGCGAGTCCGGTAAGGCTCTGATCCGCCGGATGATCGACGAAGGGCATACCGTGGCCATTCACGGCTACTCCCACGACTATGCATCCATTTACAAAAGTGACGAGGCCTTTATGCAGAACGTCTACCGGCTCCGGGACCGGCTTCGGGCAGACTTCGGGTATGAGGCCACCATTCTCCGCTTCCCCGGAGGCAGCTCCAACACCGTCAGCCGCCAGTACAGCGTGGGCATCATGAGCCGTCTGGCCCAGCGGGTCCAGAACGAGGGCTTCACCTATTTTGACTGGAATGTATCCAGCGGCGATGCTGCCGGCACCCCCGCCTCCTCGGGCCGGATCTACAGCGCCGTCACCTCTGCCCTGCGCCACGGCCGGAGCAACGTGGTGCTGATGCATGATGCCGGAACCAAGTCCACCACCGCCGACGCCCTGCCGGATATCATCCAGTATTGTCTGGCCAACGGCTACAGCATCCAGGCCATTACCCCCGCCACCAAGCCCGTCCACCACGGAATCGCCAACTGACGCGGCCCCTTTTCCCGCTGCCATAAACGCACCCCGTGCGGCAGACCGCTCTCCTGGCGGTCCGCCCTGCGGGGTGCTTTGGCTTACCGGGCGGGCAAAAAATAAATCCTGCGGTCCCCCCTTTTCTTTTAAGGAAATATACGCTATAATACCATTTCAGAACGATTTACACCGGGAGGGAAAAACATGTCCTCACAGCTGCTGGAGATATTGAACAGTGTGAAAACCATGTCCATTGTGGGCATGTGCAAAAACGCAGGAAAGACCACTATGCTTAACTGGATGCTGCATCACGACCGGCTTCAGGGAACCCTGGGCCTGACGTCCATCGGGCGGGACGGCGAGTCCACCGACGTGGTGACGGGTACAGAAAAGCCCGGCATTTTCGTCCGGGAGGGAACCCTGATCGCCACGGCCCGGGACATGCTGCGGCTGGGCGATGTGACTGCGGAGATCCTGGAGACCACCGGCATTCCCACGCCTCTGGGTGAGGTGGTGATCCTTCGGGCCCGCAGCGCCGGAAACGTCCAGCTGGCAGGGCCGTCCATCACCAGCCAGCTGCGGGAGGTATCCCGGATGTTCTTTGATTTGGGAGCGGATAAGTCCATCATCGACGGGGCCCTGGGCCGGAAGTCTTTGGGCGCCCGGGCGGTTGCCGAGGGCGTGGTGCTGTGCACCGGCGCGTCGTATCACATGAGCATGGAAAGGGTGGTGGCGGATACCGCCAATATCTACCGCATCATGAATCTGCCCAAGGCGGAGACCCTGCCGCCGGAGGCGGAGGACGGCCTGGAAAAATGTCTGAAGGAGCACGGCGAGGCCCTGGCCCCCGGAGCGCTGACGGACTCCATGGTGGTGCCCCTGCTGCGCAGCGGCGTGCTGCGGGGCGGACGGCTGGTGGTGAAGGACCCCAGCCGGGTGCTGCTGACGCCGGATACCCTGGACAAGCTGCAGACCCGGCAGGTGCGGCTGGAAACTGCCGAGGCAGCCCGGACCCTGTGCGTGACCATCAACCCTGTGTCCGCCTACGGGTGGAAGTTCGATAAAGACGAGTTCATGGCCCGGATGCGGGAAGCCGTGGACGTTCCGGTGATCAATGTAAAGGAGGAGCTGGCATGATCGAGATCCGTTTCGAGGAAAGAGAAAAAATCGGCCTGCAGTATATTCTGGAGAGTCTCCATGGGTGCAGCCCCTTTGGCCAGGAGCGCATTCGCCGCCTGCGGTACTATACCCCCGACCAACGGCAGGAGCTGGAGCTGGAGCTGTACAATGTGGAGCGGGCCGCCGCCCATGCGGAGGAGCTGAAGGACCTGTACGACCAGATCTGTGTGGTGCTGTGCCAGATGAAGGACATCCGCGGCTCCCTGCGCCGGTGCCGGGAGCTGGAGGTGCCGGACCATGTGGAGCTGTTCGAGCTGAAGGGCTATCTCCAGCGGCTGGAGACCCTGCGCCCCCTGTTTGAAAAGCTGCGGGACACGGCGGGCCTGACGGGCCTTGCCTTCCACGATCCGGCGGCGGCCCTGGCCATTCTGGACCCGGAAAACACCCGCAGCCGGGGCTTTTACATCCCCGATGCCGCCACGCCGAAGCTGCGGGAGATCCGCGCCGCCAAGAAGCAGGTGGAGGAGCAGCTGTACCGGGCCCAGACTGACGCGGAGAAGGACGATCTGCGGCAGAAGCGGGTGCGCATCTGCGCCGAGGAGGACAGCGAGGAGATGAAGGTCCGCCGGGCCATGGGCGCGGCCCTGGCTCCTCTGGCCGACGATCTGATGGCCGACGCCGACACCGCCGGGCGGCTGGATTTTCTCATTCAGAAGGCGCTGTTTGCCCACCGGTACGGTGGGGTACGGCCGGAAATCACCGACACCGCTCTGGAGCTGACGGATATGATCAACCCGGAGTTGTGCGACCTTTTACGGGAGCAGGGTCGTTCCTTTGTGCCGGTGTCCATCTCTCTGGACCGGGGCGCAGCGGTGATCACCGGCGCCAACATGGGCGGCAAGTCCGTGGCCATGAAAACCGTGGCCCTGAACGTGCTGCTTTTGCAGGCGGGATTCCTGGTATGCGCCAAGCAGGCCCGGATGCCTCTGTTCTGGAGCGTAAAGATGCTGTTTGACGATTTGCAGTCCATCCAGTCGGGCCTGTCCGGCTTCGGCAGCGAGATCGTCCAGTTCCAGAAGGCCCTGGCAGAGGTAGAGCAGGGGTACTCCCTGTTCCTGCTGGACGAATTTGCCCGGGGTACCAACCCCGATGAGGGCGCCATCATCGTCCAGGCCGTCACCCGGTACTTAAACGACGTCAATGCCATCTCCCTGCTGACCACCCACTATGACAAGGTGGCCGAGCACGCCCGCATCCACTACCAGATCATCGGCCTGCGGGATGTGGATCCGGAGCAGATCCGCCGGGAGCTGGCCGCTACCAACGAGGACGGCGTGGCCGTCATCGCCCGGCACATGAACTATGGTCTGTACCGGGTGGAGGGCAGGTCCGACTGCCCCCGGGACGCGCTGAATATCTGCCGGATGCTGTCGCTGAAGCCGGAAATTCTGGAAAAGATCGAGCAGAGCTATTGATTTTATTGCAGGGGGAAATGTCCGTGCAGCGTGGACGTTTCCCCCTGTGTGCTATATCGTCCCCAGCATTATATTCAAAGGAAACAGGGTGCGAAAAATTTGTCAGATGTGCAAAAAAGTTATTGTGATTTCTGTCACAAATTCTATTGACAAATTCCTCCGCATCGCGATATAATGGGTGCAACAGAAGTTCATACTACAATCAATAGAGGCGCGGGCGACAGGGTACTGCTTCGCAGGGGACAGACATCCGTTACAAACGGAGCAGAAAGGGGCCGCCCGCCGAAAGGACAATGTCGGTCTGTGACCTTGCCCTTGGGGGCGTTTGCGTAAGCTGCGTTACTGTCATGTTATTGTGTTTGTAACATGGAGCGCTATTGGTCAATGACCTTGACCGATAGCGCTCTTTTTATGCCCGAAAGAACGCCGGAAGAAGGAAGGCCCGTTTGCAGCACGGCTTCTGTTGAAGGCGATCCCAAAATTCTGAAGGAGGAAAATACTTATGGAAAAGATGACTTCTCTGCTGCGTCTGCGTATGAGTGCCAAGGATGCTCATTACGGCGGAAACCTGGTGGACGGCGCACACATGGTGCACCTGTTCGGCGATGTGGCCACCGAGCTGCTGATCAAGTGCGACGGCGATGAGGGCCTGTTCTGTGCCTATGACAACGTGGAGTTCCTGGCCCCCGTGTACGCCGGCGACTACATCGAAGCCTATGGCGAGATCGAGAAGATCGGCAACACCTCCCGCACCATGAAGTTCGAGGCCCGCAAGGTCATCGTGTCCCGTCCCGACATCAGCGCTTCTGCCGCCGACGTTCTGGAAGAGCCCATCGTTGTCTGCCGTGCCCACGGCACCTGCGTGACTCCTAAGGATTGCCAGCGCAAGAAGATCGAGAAGTAAGGGAGCGATAGAAATGGAAAAGCTGATCATTACCGCTGCTATCTGCGGCGCTGAGGTCACCAAGGAGCAGAATCCCGCCGTTCCCTACACCGTGGAGGAAATGGTCCGCGAGGCCAAGTCCGCCTACGAGGCCGGCGCCGCCATTCTGCACATCCACGTCCGCGAGGACGACGGCACCCCCACCCAGGACCGTGAGCGCTTCCGCGTGGTCATGGACGCCATCCGCAAGGAGCTGCCCGACGTTATCATGATCCCCTCCACCGGCGGCGCCACCGGCATGTCCCCCGAGGAGCGTCTGCAGCCCACCGAGCTGTTCCCCGAGATGGCCACGCTGGACTGCGGCACCTGCAACTTCGGCGACGAGGTATTCGACAACACCATGCCCACCATGCGTGCCTTCGGCAAGCGTATGCTGGAGAACAACATCAAGCCCGAGTACGAGTGCTTCGAGCTGGGTCACATCGATACCATCCTTGGCATGGCCAAGAAGGGTGAGGTGCCCGCCCATCCCATGCAGTTCAACTTCGTGCTGGGCGTCCACGGCTGCACCCCCGCTACCGTGGAGAACCTGGCGTTCTTCGCCAGCAAGATTCCCGCAGGCTCCACCTGGACCGTGTCCGGCGTGGGCCGCGCCGCGTGGACCATGGCTGCCGCTGCCATCGCCATGGGCGGCAACGTCCGCGTTGGCTTCGAGGACAACATCTATCTGGGCAAGGGCCAGAAGGCCGCGTCCAACGGCGAGCTGGTGGCCAAGGTGGTCCGCATCGCCAAGGAGCTGGGCCGCGAGATCGCCACGCCCGCCGAGGCTCGTGAGATCCTGAGCCTCAAGCCCCTGCAGTAAGCGTAAACACAATTTTGATATTTTTTAGGAGGATATTTAACAATGGCTGAACTGAAAGGCAACAAGTACGGTACCCACCGCGTTATCGAGCCCAAGGGCGTTCTGACCCAGGCTGCTTGGAAGGTCGACAACGACATGTCCAAGGTCTATTCCAACGAGATCGTCTGCGACGTCACCTCTCTGAACATCGACTCCGCTTCCTTCACCCAGATCTCCGAGGCCTGCGGCGGCGACGAGAAGAAGATCGGCGAAATGATCCTGGGCATCGTCGCTGAGCGCGGCAAGCAGCAGAATCCTGTCACCGGTTCCGGCGGTATGTTCAAGGGCGTCGTCGCTCACATCGGCGAGGACCTGAAGAAGAAGCCCGGCTTCGACCTGAAGGAAGGCGACAAGATCGTCTCCCTGGTCTCCCTGTCCATGACCCCCCTGAAGATCGATAAGATCCTGGCTATCCACAAGGATATCGACCGCGTTGACATCGTGGGTAAGGCCATCCTGTTCGAGTCCGCCCTGTATGCCAAGATGCCCGAGGATATGTCCGAGCCTCTGGCCCTGGCCGCCCTGGACGTGGCCGGTGCTCCCGCTCAGGCCCGTAAGCTGCCCAAGGAGGGCGACAGCGTTCTGATCCTGGGTGCCAACGGCAAGTCCGGCGTTCTGTGCGGCTGGGAAGCTATGAAGAAGGTCGGCCCCAACGGCAAGGTCGTGGGCGTCGTCCGCAATCCCAAGCAGGTTCCCGGTCTGCTGGAGCTGGGCGTTTACACCGATGTGATCGTGGCCGACTGCACCAAGCCCGTTGAGGTTATGGAGGCTGCTCTGGCTGCCAACGACGGCAAGGAGTACGATCTGTCCATCTGCTGCGTGAACATTGAGTCCTGCGAGATGTCCGCCATCCTGCCCGTCCACGATGACGGTCTGGTGTACTTCTTCTCCATGGCTACCTCTTTCACCAAGGCTGCCCTGGGCGCCGAGGGTATCGGCAAGGACGTCACCATGATCATCGGCAATGGCTACACCAAGAACCATGCCCAGATCACCCTGGACGTGCTGCGCGAGAACCCCAAGCTGCGTAAGCTGTTCGACGAGAAGTACTGCTAAACGAAGTTACGCGAGTGCAGGGCGGCCAGGTCTCTGGCCTCCCTGCCTTCGCCCTATCCATCTTTTTGGAATCCATTCTTATTAAGGAGACTTAAATATGAAGACTCGCAATGGTCTGTTCGCCGATGTCCCCGAAAATCTGTGGAATGACTGGCATTGGCAGGTTGCCAACCGCGCCGAGACGGTTGAGGATCTGAAGAAGTACATGAACCTGACCCCCGACGAGGAGGAGGGTGTCCGCAAGACCCTGGGCAAGCTGCGTATGGCAGTCACCCCCTACTACCTGTCCCTGATCGACCTGAACGATCCCTTTGATCCCATCCGCAAGATGGCCATCCCCCGGGCTGAGGAGCTGGAGTATGCCGACTATGAGGATGCCGATCCCCTGCACGAGGATACCGACTCCCCCACCCCCGGCCTGACCCATCGCTATCCTGACCGGGTGCTGCTGCTGATCACCGACCAGTGCTCCATGTACTGCCGTCACTGCACCCGCCGCCGTTTTGCCGGTCAGAATGACTGCGAGGTGCCTATGGCCCAGATCGACAAGTGCATCGATTATGTGGCCGCTCATCCCGAGGTCCGTGACGTCCTGCTGTCCGGCGGTGACTGTCTGATGGTCTCCGATGAGAACCTGGAGTACATCATCAAGCGCCTGCGCGCCATCCCCCACGTGGAGATCGTCCGTCTGGGCTCCCGCACCCCCGTGGTGTGCCCCCAGCGTATCACCCCCGAGCTGTGCGCCATGCTGCGTAAGTATCATCCCATCTGGCTGAACACCCACTTCAACACCCCCAAGGAGTTCACCGATGAGGCCGCCAAGGCCTGCGCCATGCTGGCCGATGCCGGTATCCCCCTGGGCAACCAGTCCGTGCTGCTGGCCGGTGTCAACGACTGCTCCCATGTGATGATGGAGCTGGTCCACGGCCTGGTCAAGATGCGTGTGCGTCCCTACTACATCTATGCCTGCGATCCTTCCCTGGGCCTGAGCCACTTCCGCACTCCCGTGTCCAAGGGCATCGAGATCATGGAGGCTCTGCGCGGCCATACCTCCGGCTACTGCATCCCCACCTTCGTGGTGGACGCTCCCGGCGGCGGCGGCAAGACCCCTGTTATGCCCAACTACCTGATCTCCGAGACTCCCCGGAAGGTTATCCTGCGTAACTTCGAGGGCGTCATCACCTCCTACACTCAGCCCGAGCACTATGTCCAGGATTGCCACTGCGACGTCTGCACCGGCAAGAAGAAGGTGGAGAAGACCGGCGTGGCATGGGTCGCCGAGGGCACCAAGCAGCGCTATCTGGAGCCCACCAAGCTGCTGCGCAACGAGCGTCACGTGAAGAAATAAGAGGTAATACTATGGAAAGCAAACTCGGCTTGAATATGGAGCTGGTCAACCAGGCCCGCCAGTCCGCTGCCCATGTGGCAGACGACACCCAGCGGTTCATTGACCAGCACACCACGGTCACCGTGGAGCGCGCGGTTTGCCGCCTGCTGGGCATTGACGGCGTCAATGATATGGACGTTCCCCTGCCCAACGTGGTGGTGGACCACATGATGGCTACGTCCTTCCTGCCTATGGGCGCGGCGTGGGCCATCGGCAACGCTATGATCGAGACCGGCAAGGATCCCCAGGCCGTGGCTGAGGCCATCGACAAGGGCGAGCTGGACCTGTCCAAGGTTCCCGCTCACTCCGACGAGGAGATCCGCGCCGCCATCGCTCCCGTGGTCAACGCCACCGTGGAGCGCATCAACAAGAACGTTGCCAAGCGCAATGCGTACCTGAAGGAGTGGGGCGACAAGGAAGGCCCCTACCTGTACATCATCGTGGCCACCGGTAATATCTACGAGGATATTATCCAGGCCAAGGCCGGTGCCAAGCAGGGTGCCGACATCATCGCCGTCATCCGTACCACCGGCCAGTCCCTGCTGGACTATGTGCCTTACGGCGCCACCACCGAGGGCTTCGGCGGCACCTATGCCACCCAGGAGAACTTCCGCCTGATGCGTGCGGCTCTGGATGAGGTGGGCGAGGAGCAGCACCGCTACATCCGGCTGTGCAACTACTGCTCCGGTCTGTGCATGCCCGAGATCGCCGCTATGGGCGCTCTGGAGCGTCTGGACGTGATGCTGAACGACGCCCTGTACGGCATTCTGTTCCGCGACATCAACATGCAGCGCACCATCGTGGACCAGTATTTCTCCCGTGTCATCAACGGCTATGCCGGCGTGATCATCAACACCGGCGAGGACAACTATCTGACCACCGACGACGCCATCACCGCCGCCCACACCGTTCTGGCCTCCCAGTTCCTGAACGAGGCCTTTGCCAAGGATGCCGGTATGCGTGAGGAGCAGATGGGTCTGGGCCATGCCTTTGAAATGGACCCCGCCGTGGAGAATACCTTCCTCTACGAGCTGGCTCAGGCGCAGATGGCCCGCGAGATCTTCCCCAACGCCCCGCTGAAGTACATGCCGCCCACGAAGTTCATGACCGGCAATATCTTCCGCGGCCACATCCAGGATGCCCTGTTCAACATGGTGACCATCCTCACCAACCAGCGGCTGTGCCTGCTGGGCATGATGACCGAGGCCATCCACACCCCGTTCATGTCCGACCGCGCCCTGTCCATCGAGAATGCGCAGTATATCTTCCGCACCATGAAGGATCTGGGCAGCGAGCTGACCTATAAGGAGAACGGCATCATCCGCAACCGTGCCAACGAGGTGCTGACCAAGGCCACCGATCTGCTGAAGGAGATCGAGAAGCTGGGCCTGTTCACCACCATTGAAAAGGGTATCTTCGCCGATGTCAAGCGTCCTAAGGACGGCGGCAAGGGCCTGGCCGGTGTTGTGGTCAAGGACGACAAATACTTCAATCCCTTTGTTGAAGTCATGAAAGGGAAGGTGGCAGCAGAATGAGTAGCGGACTGTATAACACCCATAAGATCGATTTCGATACCACCCTGGACCTGACCCGTCTGAAGCCCTACGGCGACACCATGAACGACGGTAAGGTGCAGACCAGCTTCACCCTGCCCATCAAGGACGACGAACGCGGCGAGGAGGCTGCCCGTCAGATCGCCAAGAAGATGGGCCTGGAAGAGCCCAACGTGGCCTACCACGCCCCCCTGGACAAGGAGTTCACCTTCTATGTGGTCTACGGCAGCTGCGTCCACTCCGTAAACTATGAGGATATCCATGTAATCACCGTGGAGTCCGACGTCATGAGCATGGAAGACACCAATGACTACATCCGCGAGCATATCGGCCGCAAGGTCGTTATGGTGGGTGCGTCTACCGGTACTGACGCCCACACCGTGGGCATCGACGCCATCATGAACCGCAAGGGCTTTGCCGGTCATTACGGCCTGGAACGCTACGAGATGATCGAGGCGTACAACCTGGGCTCCCAGGTTCCCAACGAGGAGTTCATCAAGAAGGCCCTGGAGCTGCATGCCGACGTGCTGCTGGTGTCCCAGACCGTGACCCAGAAGGACGTCCACATCCAGAACCTCACCAACCTCATCGAGCTGCTGGAGGCCGAGGGCCTGCGCGACAAGTTCGTTGTTTGCTGCGGCGGTCCCCGTATCACCCATGAGCTGGCCAAGGAGCTGGGCTATGACGCCGGCTTCGGCGCCGGCAAGTATGCCGACGACGTGGCTTCCTTCGCTGTGACCGAGATGGTCAAGCGTGGCATGAAGTAAAATTTAACCTTACGCCAGACGGCCACTGTTGCGGTGGCCGTCTGGTCGTGTCTCCAAGTATCCGTTTTTCACATTTCGTACAGTATGACTGTTTCGACGGTGAATCTGTTCATTTGTGAAAAAGTTATCCAATCTTCTCTTGTATTTTCCCGCCAACAGTGCTATGATTACAAATGAGAAAATAGAAGGGATTCTATTTTTTGGGAGAACGACAAATAACAAGGAGGAACTGAAATGGCAAAGAAACCTGTTATCACTGCCAAAGAGGCAGCGGCTATGATCCCCAACGGCGCCACCATTATGTGCGGCGGCTTCCTGGCCTGCGGCCAGGCCAGAGCAATCGTCAAGGAGCTGGTAGCTCTGGGCACCAAGGACCTGACCTTAATCGCCAACGATATGGGCCGCGCAGTGGGCCCCCAGGGCGAGGAGTTCTTCGGTATCGCGGAGCTGATCCACAATCATCAGGTCAAGCGCGTTATCGCCACTCACGTTGGCATGACCCCCGAGGTCGGCCAGCAGCACACCGAGGGCACTCTGGAGGTCAATCTGCTGCCCCAGGGCACCCTGGCTGAGTGCATTCGCGCCGCCGGCGCCGGCCTCGGCGGTGTGCTGACCCCCGTGGGCATCGACACCCTGGTGGAGGAGAGCCCCTTCTGCCTGGGCCGCAAGACCGTTGATGGCAAGGACTATCTGCTGATGAAGCCCATCCATGCGGACTTCGCCCTGCTGGGCACCTATAAGTGCGACGAGTTCGGTAACTGCTGGTACAAGGGCACCATGCGCAACTTCAACGTTGTCATGGCCACTGCCGCCGATACCGTTATCGCCGAGACCGAGTATCTGGTTCCTGTGGGCGAGATCGAGCCCGAGAATATCCACACCTATGGTATGTGTGTTGACTACATCGTGGAAGGAGAAAGAAAGTAATGGAAAAGAGCGAGATCAAAGGCTTTATCGCCAAGCGCTGCGCCAAAGAGCTGAAGAACGGCGACGTTGTCAACCTGGGTATCGGTCTGCCTACCCTGATCCCCAACTATCTGCCCAAGGATGTGGAGCTGATCATCCATGCTGAGCTGGGTATCGTCTCCGCCGGTAAGTCCCCCAAGGAAGGCGACGCCAACTATGATCCCTACCACGTGGTGGACGCCGGTGGTTCTCCCTCCTCCGTGGCTTTCGGCGGCGGTTTCATCGACTCCGCTTCCAACTTCGGTCTGATCCGCGGCGGTCACGTGGATGCCTGCTTCTTGGGCGCTCTGGAAGTGGATGCCCAGGGCAACCTGGCCAACTGGATCATCCCCGGCAAGAAGATGCCCGGCATGGGCGGCGCCATGGACCTGTGCGTCGGTGCCCGCAAGTGCATCGTCTGCATGGAGCACACCGCTAAGGGCAACCCCAAGATCTTTGAGAAGTGCCGTCTGCCCCTGACCGCTTCCCACTGCGTCAACAAGATCATCACCGAGATGTGCGTGCTGGAAGTCACCGAGAACGGCCTGGTCATGACCGAGATCAATCCCGAGTTCACCGTCGAGCAGGTGAAGGCTGCCACCGCTGCCCCCATCACCGTCGCCGAGAACCTGAAGTCCATGATCGACTGAGCTTCCTGCCAATCAGCTGCATTTCATTAAGAACGCCCCGATGTCACGGCATCGGGGCGTTTAGCTTGTCAAAAAAAGGCGGCGTCCTTTTTTGACAAGCTGAGGCCCGCAGGCGAAAGCCTGCGGGCCTGTGTTATGCTGCGATAATCTGATAAGCCTTACCCGTTGGGCAGGGACTTCACGGTGACGGTAGTATGAGCCACCAGCTTGTTCCCGGCATAAACGTGGATGAAGTAGGTGCCGGTGCTGTTGTGGCGGGTCAGGTCGGCCGCAGCCACCCAGGCGCCGCCGATGTTCTCGCCTTTGTACCAGACCAGATCATCCTGGCCGCCGGCGCTGCTCCACACGGCGAAGCGCACGTTGCTGTATCCGGCAGCGCTGTACAAACGCAGCCGCATCCAGTTAAAGTCGTCGGTAACAATGGCTTGGGCGCTCTGCTGCGGCGGCATGCCGTATACATTGGCGGTGGTGTGGGCCACCAGCTTGCCGTCGGCATACACATGAATGAAGTAGCCGCCCAGGGTCTTGTGGTTCAGCAGCTTCACACCGGCGGACCAGGTATTGCCGTTGAGCCGTCCGTCATACCAGACCAGGTCATCCTGACCGCCTGCGCTGCTCCACACGGCGAAGCGTACCTTGCCGTACTTGGCGGCGGTGGTCAGCGCCAGCTCGATGGCGGCGTTGTCCGAGGAAACTGTGGCTGTCAGGCCGGTCTTGACGCCGGGGGCAGCGGGAGGCAGGCTCTTGACCTGGGCGGTGGTATGGGCCACCAGGGTCTTGCCGCTGTACACATGGATGAAGTAGGTGCCGGTGCTGTTGTGCTTGGCCAGGTCCACGTTATAGGTCCAGCGGTTGCCGCCGGCAGACTTGGCGGTGTACCAGGTCAGGTCGTCCTGGCCGCCTGCGCTGCTCCACACAGCAAAGCGGATGCCGCTGTAGCTGCGGACAGCGTCCAACTGGATGGACATGGTGCGGCAGTCGGCAGATACCTGCGCGGTGACGGTATCAGGCGTCGGGAGCTTGGCCACCTGGGCAGTGGTGTGGGCCACCAGCTTGCTGCCGCTGTACACATGGATGAAGTAGGTGCCGGTGCTGTTGTGGTTCACCAGGGGCACGTTATAGGTCCAGCGGCCGCTGCCCGCGGACTTGGCAGTGTACCAGGCCAGATCGTCCTGTCCGTTCGCGCTGCTCCACACGGCAAAGCGGATGCTGCTGTAGCTGCAAGCAGTATCCAGCTGCACAGACATGGTGCGGTAATCGGCGGACACCTGGGCAGTGACACTGTCAGGAGCCGGGAGCCTGGCCACCTGGGCAGTGGTGTTGCCGATGAGCCGGTTCTGGCCGGAGTCGGAGGAGTAGGCGTGGATAAAGTAGGTGCCGGTGCTGTTATGGTTCACCAGGGGCACCGTATAGGTCCACTGACCACTGCCGTTCTTCCTGGCAGTGTACCAGGTCAGATCATCCTGTCCGTTCGCGCTGCTCCACACAGCGAAACGCACGTTGGAGTGGGCGTGGCCGTTGCCTGCGTCCATGGTCACCGTCATGGTGCGGCACTCACTGTCCACCACAGCGGATACGGAGTGGCGCTTGGCAGGGGTGCTGGAGCTATGGGCCGCGCCGCAGTAGCGGCAGACGTACTTCACCTGACCGGCGCTGACGCAGGTGCTGGAATCGCTGGCCACGGTGTCGGTGTGGCCCACCACATGGGTGTTCTGGAAGGTCAGACCGCCCAGCAGCTGGCCGTGGATGCCGTGGTTGTACACATGGACCAGGTAGCGGCCCACCACATTGTACTTGCACATAGGCACCCGGATGGTGTAGGTGCCGTCGCCGTTGGCGGTGGCATTGTACCACACCAGGTCGTCCTGGCCGTCCTGCTGGCTCCAGGCAGCGGCCATGATGTTGCCGTAATTCGTGCCCTGGCCGGAGGGCGGCGTGATGGTGACCACGATCTCCTTCTCGTCGGCGGACATACGGCCCCGGACCAACTCATACAGACGGCCATCCGCACCGAACTCGTACCAGGTTCTGCCGATCAGGCGGCGGCCGGTGTACATAACGCCGAAGTCATCACCTATATCGGAGGTCTCGAAGTAGTAGGTAGCGTTGCCGATGTCCTTCCAGCCGGAAGCAATGCGGCCGTTTTCAAAGTACAGAGTCTTGCCGTCGTCGCGCTTGACAAAGCCCGTGGGGCCGCTGACCACCACGCCGTCGTCAAAGACGAACTGCTTGCCGTACAGGGTCACCTTTCCGTCGTAGGCCACACCGTTCTTGTCAAAGCAATACACCTCAGGGTCGATGACGAACCAGCCGGTGTGCCAGGCGTTGTTGTAGCAATACATCCGCAGGCCGGTGGCCTCATCCCGGGCCCAGCCGGTATAGCCCGCGTCCTTCAGCTCCACGGTCTGGCCGCAGAAGGAGCATACCAGCTTGCCGTTCCGGGCATACACAGTTTTGCCGGAGAAGTCGTGGCCCTTATCGCGGCACACGCTGGCAGGGACCCGCATGGTGTAGGTATCCATCAGGGACTGGGCGCCCTCGGCGCTGACAGAGTAGGTGCGGACGGTCATAGCGTCCGCGGAGGCCTCCACGGCCAGGTACAGAGAGTCGTACTCCTGGGACACCTGGGCAAAGTGGAAGTCAGGATTATTGACGGCCTTGTACTCGGTGCTGCGGGACTTTTCACCCAGGTCGCCGCAGATGTAGTACAGCACGCCCTTGCCGTAGGTGGCGGGCAGACGGCCGTTCTGAGTGGTCTCGGACACAGGCTGGCCATCCTTCAGCACCATGGTGCGGGCATAGCTGTGGTCGTGGCCGGAGAACACCACGTTGATCCCGGCGGCCTTGGCGGCTGCGGGAATATAACGGTTAAAGGCCTCGCTGCTGCCGTTGGGATTGGTATAGTATGCGGGCTGGTGAACGGCCAGCACCTTCCAGGTGCAGCCGGACTTGGCCGCATCCTGGATCAGCCACTGGCAGGCGTCCTCCAGGTTGGCGGCAAAGTTGATGACCGCCACATACACATCGCCGTACTCCACGGAGTAATACAGCTTGTCGGGCAGCGTCCACAGGCTGGAGGCGTTTCCGCCGGACAGGTCGCCGTAATATTCATGGTTGCCCATGACCTGCACCACAGGAATGTCGGCGTAGTTCCTGGAGAATACATCCAGAATTTCGTTCCACTGGACCAGGTTGCCGCCGTTGTCCACAAAGTCGCCGGTCTGGATACCGAAGTTCATGGGCTGGCTGTTGATGTTGGCGGCGATGGCGTTCATCAGGCGGATCTCCTCCTGATCGCTCTCCGCGCTGCCGGAGAGTTGGGTATCGCCGATGACAAAGAAGCGGGTGGTGGCCGCGCCGGGCTGGCTGGTGGTGAAGGTCATGTTTTCAGACCACCTGCTGCCGTCGCCCACACGGTAAACGTAGGTGGTGCCGGACTTCAGCCCGGTCAGGGACACGGTACTGACATAGACGGCGTCGCCGGAGGTGGTGAACTCACGCAGAGTGACCTGGCCCTGGGCCCTGGAGGAGAAGGTGCCCTTGAAGCTGTTCTTTTCGCTGTACTGAACCACGGCCTTGGCCTGCGCGGTCAGGGGGTTGGACACCCAGGTGATGTTCTGGCAGCTCTGGGCATTGGGGGTGGCGTTGAGCTGCACGAATGCGGGCATACCGTCGCTGCTGCCGCCGGCGCGGCGGGTGACGATGATCGTCTCGAAGGAGCGATGGCTGTCCTTCCGGGCGATGACACCGGTGCGGGAGCCGGCAGCCAGCTTGTTGAAATAGTCTGTGCTGATCTGGCCAGAGCCGTCGGTGGTGCCGATGCAGGTTTCGCCCACATACAGGTCCACACCGGAGGCTGCCCTGCCATCAATATCCTTCACATACAGCTTGGCCGCGCCCGCGCCCTCCACCATAATGTCGGAGGTAACGGCGTAGTAGCCCTGCATGGGCAGCCGCAGGCTGCCGGTGGAGGTGGTATAGGTGACACCGTCACAGGTGTAGGACACAGTGACGGAAATGGGCAGGCTGTCCAGTGCCGTGACCCCGGCGGGCATGGGCATAGTGAAGGTGAACAGGTCCTTCCCGGCAGAGCCTGTACGGTTCATGTTCACGGTGACGGTCTTTTCCGTGGTGGTGCGGCGGGCAGCGGAGCTGGTGCCCTCAAAGCCCTCGCCGTAGCCCAGGGAAGCGCAGGTGTTGAACGCGCCCTTGCCGCCGTTTTCGTCGGTGTCAAACAGGTCCACGTTGCCGTACACGATGTGCGCGGTGACGGAATCGATCTTCCCTGCATTGGGGGAGGTGACGGACACCACATAGTTCTCGCCCACCAGGGCATAGGACGGCGCGTCCAGAGTCAGCGTGGGGATGGCGGCACGACCCTTGACGGTAAAGGTACGGGTGACGCTGGCGCGGTTGCCGAAGCCGTCCATGATCTCCACCTTGATGCTGTGGCAGCCATTGGGCAGGGTCACGGAGCCGGTAACGGCCTGGTCGGTGTTGGCAAAGTTCTTGATGTCCTGGCCGTCGATGGTAATGACCGTGTTTTCGGCGGACACACCGGTGCGGTTCTCGCCCTGGGGATCATAATACCCGGTAAAGAATTGCAGCTCATTGTCCGTCAGCACGGTGGAACCGTCCTCAGCCAGCTCCGTCAGATCCGTGTAGCCGGTGACGGAGGCGCTGCCGCCGCGGACAGAGGTGATGACGGGGTTCTCCAGGTCGTCAGCCGTGGTGCCATACACCGCGCGGATGTTGTCCACATACAGGCTTCCGGCAGCCCGGGAGCCGCAGGTGATCTTGTTGCCGTCCACGTCGCCGGTGCCGCCCTCGATGATGATGGTCCACAGCAGCACCTGGCCGGCGGTGATCTTCAGGGGATGGTTTTCCACGTCCTGGGCCTTGTCATACACGCTGCTCAGATCGGCCTCCACATACTTCCAGCCGGACCAGTTGATGCCGGTGTACTGGGTGGTGGTGTCCACGGTCTCGCCTGCGGCGTTGACGGTGGTAGTCTTCAGGTGCAGCAAGCTGGTGGAAACGTACTTCTCCCCGTTCCAATAGGACACGCTGGTGCTGAGCCAGTAGTTGGGCGTGCCCTCCGGGGCGTAGACCCACATGCCCAGGGCGGTGGGACGGCCCTCGATGACCACGTCCTCGCCGCTGTAGCGCAGGTATTCGTTGGTGTTGTTGGTGCCGGAGATCTTCGTATAATCGTAATGATACTCCAGAGACTTCTGGCCGAAGCGCACGGGACCCTCGTCGGAAGCTACGCGGCGGGCATACATATCCCACGCGCCCTCCTGGGCGGTGGAGATGGCGCCCACATAGTACTCATAGCCCATGGAGCGGAACAGGGTAGCGGGGTCCTGGGCGCAGTCCCAGCTATAGGGTGCGCCGGCGGAGTTGCAGTCCCATTCCGCGTTGCTGCTGATAAAGTCGGGGCATGCCAGGCCGAAATCGGTAATGGGCCCGTAGGGGATGTCCAGACCGTTGGGATCCTTGCTGACCTGACCGGCCACGCCGAAGCCCGCGTCGCTGACGCCGGGCAGATTATGGGCGCTGTGACCGGAAAAGCTATTCAGGTTGCCCCACACGGCGTTGGCACCCACGTTCACGCCGGACTTGGAGCTCTCGTCCTCAAAGTCCAGAAGGACGGTGGGCATCTTGCCGATCTCCACGGTGACGGTATCGGTAAGCTCCTGGCCGTTTGCCTTGGTATAGGTGACAGTGATCTCTGCTTTACGGGTCTGGCTGGCCTTGGCGGCAGTATGGAGCTGATTGTCCACGATGGTGCCGATGTCGGCGGCGGTGGTGCCCTCGGTCAGAGGCCGGATGGTCCAGGTAAAGTCGCCGTCGTGATAGTGGATATCCCGCAGGCTGCTTTTGACGGTGAGGCCCAGGTCGCTGGTCTTGTCATAGTCCAGGGACAGGGTCTTGCCGGCGAAGGACACCTGATCGGGCTCGGCGATGGTGATGGAGGCGGAGCCCACATTCTGACCCTGATAGGTCAGGCGGACCCGCACATCGCCCACATAGCCCTTGGCGGCGGTAAACACACCGGTGGCGGCGTCGATCCGTCCGGCAGCGGGAGTATCCAGCACCCAGGTCAGGCCGCTTTCAGGCAGGTCGGCCGCGCCGCCTGCGGAGTCAGCGCCCAGGGCCGTGAAGGGCACCCGGCTGCCGGGGGTATAAAGCTCGTTCTGGGGGCTCACGGACGCGTGGTCAAAATCGCCGTCAAAGCGGGCGGTGGACACCACCAGCAGGGCGTCGGACACGGTGCGCTCCAGGCCGTCACTGGGGCTGTTGCGAACCACCAGCTCGTCGGTGCCCTCATAACAGGCTGCCACGGTGGCGGAGCCGCCGCCGTCCAGATAAATAGCGGTGACGCAGCCGGCATCCTTCAGGAAACTGGCCACTTCATACATGCTCATACCGATGGACATGGGCTCCTGTCGGCCGTCGGCCTCAAAGAATACTACGGAGCCGTCGGCCCGTATGCCCACGCTGTTGCGGGGCATGCGGTCGCCCTGGTCCAGGCCGGGAACAATCTGGCCGTTCTCCACCAGCATATAGGGACCGGAGACGGCCTCCACCACGTCGGAGGTGTCGCTGCCCGCCTTGCGGATCACGGCGGAGCCGTCCTTCAGAATGGCAAAGAAGGGCTCATTACCGGTTTTTACCAGGTTGCCCTCCATAATGAGGTAGCCGGTGGGCGCGCCGGTCTGCATGTTGTAGTAGTCGGCGTTGGTAGCCAGTACCACGCGGCCCTCGGTATCCGAGGCCCGTCCGTAGGCGGCGGCCTGGGCGGTGGTCTGGGACATCTCCCACTTGAGCCGGCCGCTGCTGACCATAGCCTTGCGCTGGGCAGCGGTGCTGCCGTCGTAGTAATAGCCGGTGTAGCTGGCCTTCAGGGTCACATCCTTGCTCAGGTCGATCTCCGAAAGGTAGCCCACCACCTGGCTGCCGTTGACGTTGCGCATGACCACCTTTTCCAGGGTCACGCCGCTGGCCACGGCATTCTTGGTGCGGGTGATGGGAGTAAGCCCGGCGGAATTGCCGGACATGGTATCCGCCTGGGGCGGCTGTGCGTCAGGTTCTGCGGTGTCGCCGGGCTGCGTCTCCGTAATGGCAGCGTCCGGCTCCGTCTCCTGGAGCCCGGCGGCCCAGGTCTGGGGCATGACCAGACCCACCACCATCATCAGCGCCAGAAGCAGAGATAATGCCTTCTTCATATTTTTCCTCCGTTACAGTTTTTGATTTCCTACTCGTCGCAGGGGATCTCCATCAGATGTTCCGGGCTGCTCGTTCCTCCTTTCAGATCACATAGGCGGTGGTATGAGCCACCAGATTCTGCTTGCTATTGCCATAGACATGGATGAAATACGTACCCGCTCCCTTGTGCCGGGCCAGCGTCACCGTATACGTCCAGTCACCGTTGGACTGCTTTTTCGCCTCGTACCACTGCAGGTCGTCCTGGCCGTTGACAGCGCTCCAGGTGGGGAACCACACCCGGCTCAGATCGCTGCGGCCTGTCAGTGTCACAGTCATGTACCGCCCATCGGCGGACAGCTGGGTCCACGCCTGGGGAGACACGGCCTGAGCGACGGAAACAGTGGTGTGGGCCACCAGATTGCGCTTATCATTGCCGTAGGCGTGGAGGAAATAGCCCCCCGCGTTCTTGTGGTTGGCCAAGGGCACCCGGCAGGTCCAGCTGCCGTCTGCCTGCTTGACCGCCTCGTACCACCGCAGGTCGTCCTGACCGTTCACGGCGCTCCAGGTGGGGAACCATACCCGGCTCAAATCGCCCCGGCCCGTCAGAGTCACGTCCAGATATCTTCCGTCGGCAGACAGCACCGCCGTCATGGCGGACTTTTCCGGCTGCACCAGCTTCTCCACATAGGCGGTGGTATGGGCCACCAGATTCTGCTTGTCATTGCCGTAGGCGTGGATGAAATACGTACCCGTGCTGCCGTGGTTGGACAGAGGCACCCGGCAGGTCCAGCTGCCGTCTGTCTGCTTCACCGCCTCGTACCACCGCAGGTCGTCCTGACCGTTGTCCTGGCTCCAGGTGGGGAACCACACCCGGCTCAGATCACTGCGGCCCGTCAGCGTTACATCCAGATACCGCCCGTCAGCGGACACGGCGGCCTTCATCTCCGGCCCGGGAATCTTCTCCACATAAGCGGTGGTATGGGCCACCAGATTCTGCTTGCTATTGCCGTAGGCATGAATGAAATAGGTGCCGGTGGTGTTGTGGCGGCTCAGGAGCACGGAATATGTCCAGCTGCCGTCCGCCTGCTTCCGGGCCTCGTACCATTGCAGGTCATCCTGACCGTTTTTCTGGCTCCAAGTGGGGAACCACACCTTTGCCAGGTCGCTGCCGCCGGTAAGCGTCAGGTTCAGATACCGTCCGTCAGCGGACAGTGCCGCCTTCAGGGCGGGCTTTTCCGGCTGGACCAGGTTGTCCACCACCACGGTGCCGTGGTCCAGAAGTCCCTGGGGCAGGCCGTTCTGGTTGTAAATGTGGACCATATAGGTGCCGGTCTCCTGGTGGTTGATCAGAGGCACCTCGGCCACCCAGCGGCCATTCTGTTTCTTGGCCTGATACCAGTGCAGATCATTCTGGCCGTCCTGCTGGCCCCAGACGGCGAAGCGCAGGGAGGTCTGGCTGGGAGCGGAGTAGGTCAGGTACATCACCGTGCGGCTGGCGTTGAAGTAGTACCCCAGCTGCTGGGGACGCACGGTGGGGGTAAAGGCATTGGCCCGGCCGGTGAGCCAGGTGCGCACCCGGCTGAGGGCCTCGTCATAGGTGGGGGCGAAGGGGGTTCCGCCGGGCTTGGGATTGGCGGTGCCCAGAGTGCTCCAGCGCAGGTAATTCAGGTCGGCGGAGACGCCGATCTCGTCCCGCAGACCGTCCACCTGACCGGCCATGCCGGTGAGCACCGGCTTATACCGGGTGTACAGCTCCTGCACCCGCTGATAAAACGCCGGGATGTTCAGCATCTTCTTCATCAGCACAGAGGTGCTGCTGGCGTTGTAGTCGGTGACCTTTTCGTTCTTGTTGCCCATGCAGGTATCAAAGTCCCACAGGGGGCCCACATGGAGCACGTCGGACGCGCCGTCCTGATACCAGAAGAAGCTGGTGAAGAAGGACTCGCCGTTGAGAACGTACTCGTTCATCAGATAGTAGCGGGCCAGGGAGTCCACGTCGATCATGGCGTTGAGCTGGGAAAGGGACAGGTTCTCCCAGCCCTGGGAGGTCAGCGCCGTAGTAAAGCGGGTCATGGCGGTCTGGAAATTGCTCATGGCCTGGGCAATATGCGCGTCATCCTCCTCCACGATCTCCTTCAGAGCAAAGTAGCTGTTCAGCCGCCCCTCGAAGAAATAGTGGTCCTCGTCGGTGGCAAAGCCGTTATCCAGCTCAAACATGGCCCCGGCAGGATCCTGCAGATTCAGGCGGTTTTTGCCGATCTCGGCCTTCTCGCCGATGAGATACACACCCAGATACTCGCCGTCCACCCACAGGTCCACATATTTATATTCCGTCACATAGGGAAAGCCCATCTGCTCCGCCGCATCATACACCAGGCGGGTGCGGATCATGCTGTCGTCAGAAGCATTGGCCAGGAGGATCCACTTCTTGGCCGCAGGCATGCCCAGCACGGAGGTTTTCTTGCTGAACTTGATCTGATAGGGCTTCTTGGCATATTCCCTCCAGGTGGAATTGCCGCGGCCCTTGAGCTCCACGGTGCCGGTGAGAACGTCGTCGCCGTCCGTCAGCACCAGGTCGTTGCCGGGATATTTCACGTTCTTGTCCCGGTGCACCTGCTCCAGCGTGGTACCGTTAAGGGTCAGGCGCAAGCTGGGCAGACTGCTCTGCTTCGCGCAGATCTGCACCGTTTTACCGCCGTCCAGCGTCAGGGTCACCCGGTCACTGGCGGCAAATGCGCCGGTAAGGGTGCCATGCTCCCGGTCCAGTGTCCCGGCAGAAGCTGCCGTCACGCTGCCGCTGAAGGACAGCACCGTGTCCGCCAGGCTCTCGTCGGCAGGCAGAAACAGATACCATACCCCATCCTTTTCGGAACGGTATCCCTGGTTGGTCCACTGCCGGGCGTCCACGGTCCAGCAGCGGAAATCGTTGCCTCCGGCAAAGGCTGTGGCCGTCAGCAGCGCCGTCAGTATTGCGGCTGCCAGCAGCGCCCACAGCCAGGTGCCGGTTTTTCTTGTTGCTTTCATGCATCTTTCTCCCATCTGAAAAGGTGGCGCGAACGCGAGAATCTCCCGGGGTAAAATGCCGCTGTTCCGCCAATTACACTGTATTATATCAGATACACCGTGGAATTTCAAGCGTAATCTTCCGTAAAATCGCCAAAAATCACACGCATTTTTGGTGGAAACGTATAAAAAGAGAGTCTCCGACCCCTGTCGAAGACCCTCTTTTTATGCTGTTTACCGACGAATGATGTGATCCGCTCAGTCCTCGCGGCTGGCCAGCACGTTCATGGAGACGGGCTCGTCATTGGCAATGGGAGCGGACAGGTTGACGCTGGAGTAGCCGCCCCGGAGCTCGGAGCTGTCCTCAAACGTCTTGGTGCAGCGGTCATACTCCACCTGCATCACGGAGGAGATGGTGTGGCGTCCGTAATCGTCCAGCTTGGCATACTGATCCAGGATCCGCTGGGTATCCTCGGTCAGGTGGATGTTCTCCTCGCCCAGAGCGCAGATGCCCAGGGTGCGGCAGATCTGGACCACCGTGTCAAAGGAGGAACCGCCGATGCCGTTGTGCAGCGCGCTGTTGATGGTGGACAGAGGAATGCCAACCGCAAAAGCGAACTGCCGAACGCTCTTGTACTGGCGGGAAATTTCGTCCCGTACGATGTTGGTAAGTTTGTCCATAATTCGACCCTCTTTACTGTAAATTCCAGAAACGACTTTCTCTCTGGATGAAATGATTATATCAAAGCAAACGAGAACTCGCAAGAGGGAAATACAAAAAAACATATAAAATTTTTACAAAAATCTGCTAAACAGGGCCGTCGAAAGCCAACAGGACAAATTTCTCTTTTCATTTTGGCCGCTATGTGGTACACTGTATGGGAATTAGGAGGGATGACTCCTGTGAAAAAGGCATGGTTGCCCCGCACCGCAGCGGGGCAAGTGGCGGTGCAGCTGGTGCGCCGGTATTATCTGCATGACGTGGGGCGCGACAGCGCAGCGCTGACGTATTATCTGCTGTTCGCCCTGTTTCCGCTGATGGTGTTTGTCAGCACGCTGCTGGGCATTCTGAAGCTGGATGTGGACAACATCTCTCAGTTTCTGTCCCAGCTGGTCCCGGCGGACGTGGTTTCGGTGCTGGAGGCGTATTTAATATATGTATCCGCCAACGCCAGCCGCCAGCTGCTGTGGTTCAGTCTGGTCTTTTCCATCTGGTTCCCCATGCGTGCCACCAGCTGCCTGCTGCACTCCCTGCGCAAGGCCTTCAACGTGGGTCCGCCCCGGAGGATGCTTTTGAACCAGCTGGCCATTCTGCTGTTCACCGTCTGGCTGATCCTCTCCATCGGGCTGACACTGCTGTTGGTGACGGTGGGCCGCCGGGCCCTGGAGTTCGTGTCCGGGCTCATTGCCCTGCCGCAGGGCTTCATTGACCTGTGGAGCTATCTGCGCTTCATCGTTCTGGGCGTGGTGATGTTCCTGATGCTGACGGTGCTGTATATGCTGGCCCAAGGCCAGCGCCGTCCCCTGAAGGAAGTTGCTCCCGGGGTAGGCATCTCTCTGGCGGCATGGATGGTCCTGTCCCTGGCGTTTTCTTATTATGTGGAGCATTTTGCCAATTACTCCGTGCTGTACGGCTCCATCGCCACGATAGTCGTGGTGCTGCTGTGGCTGTATATGAGCGGCACGGTGCTGATCATGGGCGCGGAATACAGCGCCGTTATCCTGCGCCGCAGGCGCAGCCGGCTGCCGTCGGGCAGCGGAGAGGAGCAAGCATGAAAATCATCATCGTAGGCAACGGCAAGGTCGGCTATGCCATTGCGCGGCAGCTGGCGGTAGAGGATCACGACATCACCATCGTGGATGACGACGCCGCAGCCCTGCACCGGGCCGACAGCACCCTGGACGTCATGTGCGTGGAGGGCAATGGAGCCAGCATCAGCGTGCTGGACACTGCCGGGGTCCGCAGCGCGGACCTGGTCATTGCCGTCACCAATCTGGACGAGACAAACCTGGTGTGCTGCCTCATCGCCAAAAAGCTGGGGGCCAAGCACACCATCGCCCGGGTACGCAACCCCGAGTATCGCCGGGATGACACCATGCTCAAGCGGGAGATCGGCCTGGACATGCTCATCAACCCCGATCTGGGGGCGGCCCAGGAGATCGCCCGGATCCTAAGCTTCCCGGCGGCCTTTTCCGTGGAGCCCTTTGCCGGAGGCCGCATCGATATGATCGGTTTTCAGGTAACGGAGCAGGACACCCTGGCCGGGGTGTCCCTCAACGATTTCCACCGCAATCGCCTGGCGGAGGTGCTGATCTGCGCCGCCCACCGGGGGGACAATTTTATCATCCCCGACGGCTCCTTCGTGCCCCGCAGCGGAGACAAGCTCTATATGGTGGGCACCAAGGCAGAGCTGCAAAAAATGCTCCGGGGCATCGGCCGCACCCTGCAAAGAGTGAAAAACGTATCCATTCTGGGGGGCAGCCGCATCACCATGTACCTGACCTGGGAGCTGGCCCGCAGCAATACCAAGGTCCGCATTGTCGAGATGAAGCACGACAAGTGCCTGCGTCTGTCGGCCTCCCTGCCCGGCGCCATGATCATTGAGGGTGACGGCACCGACGCAGACCTGATCGACAGCGAGAACATCTTTGAGACCGACGCCTTCGTGGCCCTGACGGACCGGGACGAGGAGAACCTGCTGATGGCCCTGACGGCTCAGCGGGCGGGAGTCCCCAAGGTGCTGGCCAAAATGACCCGGCCCAACTACATGGACCTGGTGCAGGAGACAAAGCTGGGCAGCATCATCAGTCCCAAGGATCTGACCTCCAACCAGATCACCCGCTATGTCCGGGCTCTGGCCAATTCCCAGGGCAGCACTGTGGAGAGCCTGTATAAAATGCTGGACGGCTCCGTGGAGGCTCTGGAGTTCACCGCCACCGCCTCCAGCCGCTCGGTGCTGGACAAGCCTCTGAAGGACCTGGCCCTGAAAAAGGGCGTTCTGCTGGCCGCCATTGCCCGAGAAAACAAGATCATCATTCCCGGCGGCCTCACCACGATTCAGGAGGGAGACCATGTGGTGGTGGTCACCAAGTCCCAGGTATTCGACGACCTGACGGACATTCTTGCATAAAGCTGCCCATAAAAATCCGCCGGAGCCGAATGCCGGGTGGGCGTAAAGCAGTAAAATCCAAGGATGAGGAAAGCCTTGTGTTTTCAAGGGGCGGCGTGACCGAAGTCACGCCGCCCCTTCAGCTTGTCAAAAAAGTGCAGTGCCCTTTTTCGGCACGAAAAATCCGGTCATATCGGTATGTTCCAATTCCAGCAGCTTCCTCTTTTTGTCAATGCCCCCGGCGTATCCGGTCAGGCTGCCGTTTGTGCCGACCACACGGTGACAGGGAATGATGATGGATATCTCATTATGACCCACCGCACCGCCGACCGCCTGCGCAGACATCCGGGGAAGCTTCTGCTTTTCAGCAAGCTGCCGTGCAATCTCGCCGTAGGTCGTAGTCCTTCCGTAGGGAATCTGCAAAAGGATTTCCCACACGGACTGCCGGAACGCGGTGCCGACGGGGTGCAGCGGCGGCAGAAAATCCGGCTGGCTGCCAGCAAAATAAATGTCCAGCCAACGCCTGGCTTCTGCAAGGGCGGGTGTATCCTGCCCGATACGCTCTGCGGGCAGATCACGGGCAAGGTATTTCTGTCCGTCGAACCACAGACCTCTCAGTCCGATTCCGTCCGCTGCCAGCAGGATGCCGCCCAGCGGTGAATCGTAATGCTGCACAAATATCATGATCTGCACCTCGCTTCAAAAGCTGCCTCTGTTTTTATTACTCGGCTTGTAGTCCTTCATCTCCGGGATCGCGCCGCCTGCCACAGCCCAGAGATACAGACTTGCCACGCTGCAATAGGGGTGAAAGCGACGGCGGTATTTTTCAAACAGCCTGCGGTCAATGCTGCGATGGTGATATACCATGCGCAGCCCGCGCTGGATGGCAAGGTCATCATAGCTGAAAATATCCGGGCGCTGCATACAAAAAAGCAGAATCATCTCTGCCGTCCAGACGCCGATGCCCTTCAGGCTGCTTAATTCCCGGATCGCATCCTCGTCGCTCATGTACTCCACAGCATGCAGATCAAATGCGCCCGTATGGACTTTTTCGGCAAAATCCGTAATATACTCTGCCTTGCGGAAGGTCATACCCAGTCCCTGCAGCTTGGGAACACCTGCTGTCAGGATGGTCTCGGCATTGACGGTGCCCAGTGCATCCTGCATCCGCTGCCAGATGGTCGCCTGTGCCTTGGTGGAGATCTGCTGCCCGATGATGTGGTGAACGACGGATGAAAACAAGTCCGTATCCACTGGGCGGTCGATATGCCCGATGCGGTCAATGACCTGGCAAAGCTGCTTATCCTTTTGCCGCAAATAGGAAGCTTCGGCTTCTCCGTATGCAAAATACACGCTTTTCACCTTCTAACGTTTCCATAAGCGTTTTTTTATCGCAGCTGCGCCGTAAAGGCAATGGTCTCGCCCGTTGTGGACGGCGTCCGCCGAAAAATGTTTTTTCTCAAAAAAACGGTCAGTGCCTCCGCCAGATCTACCTCATCCTCCGCGATCAGCAGACGCATGGTCATCCCTCCTTGCTGTATACCAGCGGCTGCTCCCGGAGCAGTGCGTCCACCGCGGCCTGATATTCCGATAAATTCTTCGCCTTGCGCATCCGCTTGAGATACGGCTCCGCCCCGTCGAACCCGGCGGCCAGGTACGTCCACAGCTCCCACATCCGGTGCATCACCGGCAGATCGCCGGAGAGCCGCTGCCTGTAGGCGTCCAGCAGCCGGTCATGGTACGTCCGGACTTCCCGGACCGAGGCGGCGGGGCCGCCCCGCAGCTGCCGCAGCAGGCTGGGGTCCCGCATGAGTCCGCGGCCCAGCATTACCGCATCTGTCCCGGGAAAGTCCCGGGACAGCGCCGCAGCGTCCTCCGCCGTCCATATATCACCGTTATACACCACCGGCCAGGGGCCGGAGACGGTGGAAAAAGCCTCCCGATGGGGCGTTCCCTTGTAAAATTCCTTCTGGAGCCTGGGATGAACGATCAGCTCCGCCAGAGGGTACCTCCGATAGATCTCCAACAGCCCCGGCCATTCGCCGGGGTCGTTTTTCCCGATCCGGGTCTTGACGGACACCGTCATTCCCCGGGGCAATCCCGCAAAGATCTCCTCCAGGCACCGGTCCAGCTCCTGGGGATAGGCCAACAGGCCCGCCCCCTTCCGCTTGGCGGCCACAGTACCTGCCGGACAGCCCAGGTTGAAGTTCACCTCCCGAAAGCCCCGGTCATACAGCTCCCGGGCAGCCCACAGGAAATGCTCTGCCCGGTTGGTCAGCAGCTGGGGCACTACGTTGAGTCCCCGGTTGTGCTCCGGGTCGATCTCATCCAGCTCTTTCCGCTGGAAGGTACAGGTGGCGTTGGGGGAGAGAAACGGCGTAAAATATTTGTCCGCCGGACCGAACAGCTCCGCGTGGACCTGCCGCCACAAATATCCGGTAAGCCCCTCCATAGGGGCGGCGTAAAGCTTATCCATGAAACGTTCCCTCCAGGCACATATCCAGCGTCACCCCCGGCACCGGCTCAAACACGGCCCCGCCGGAAACCAGCTCCGCCGCCGTATCCGGACGCTGCAGGAGGGCCAGCTTTTCCCGCCGGGTCAGCTGCTTCACAGCGTATTCCAGCCGCAGAGCGTCCCCCTGCCGCTCCGTGCGCCATACCCCGGCCAGTTCCCGGGGCGGATGGGCCCGGGTATACCGGGCGCAGGCAGAGCCTCCCCCCGCGTGCTGCCGCATCCGCCGGCACAGGTCCGCCGCTGTGCCGGTATACAGGCTCCCGTCCCGGCACCGCAGCATATAGACGTAGTACATGCCCTCACCTCACTGCCCCCAGCATACCACAAACCGATGCCGGGCGCAACGGTGTCATGTTCCAGCGCTGTCCGTTAATTCGATAAATTTCAGGGCATACAGGTCGCACCCGGTGCGGGCGCTCCCCTGCCGCAGCACCAGATAGTCCGTCCCCACCTCCTCCAGAACGCCCTCCTGCCGCACCAGGCGACAGGAGCCCACCAGAAAGCTGGCTGCGGCGTACTGACCCACGTTCCGGCTCAGCAGCTCCCGCAGGGAGCCGCCGGATGAATTATGTATGCAGTTCATAGCGCACCTCACGATCCGGATTCCCCCGCCGCACTCCGGCGCGGGTATCCCATCCTATGCCGCTCCTCCCCTGTCGGAAACGGTGCACGGCGGATTTTGCCCAAGAGGAATCTTTATGCACGGCATAGGTCATTCGAATACGAAAATGGCGATCTCGTTCAAACGAAAAACTGGTAATAGCCAGAAAAATCGGCAGAGTAGACTACACGAGATCATAGGAAAATTCATGTCTGAAAGAGCAGTATGGCGTCGAATCTATGTTGTCAAAAAAGGGAGTATATAGTAATCTTAAATAGAACATTCTGCTTTAGTAAACAAATCGATTTAGCCGAATGACGGTGAAAGATGCCTTGCGTATCAACGGTTGCAGATGAATTTGTGAAAAAGCGGTCACGTGAGAGGAGATAGCACATGAGAAATAACATGAAAAAAAGACTGATATGCGCGCTCATGCTGGCAGCATTGCTGCTGAGCACGGCTATCGGTTATGCCGGGCCGGCAAATGCCGACGAACTGAACTCAGACGATGTAAATCGTTTTAACGTTATTTTGGTTATCGATGGAAGCGGCTCGTTGGTTTCCGGAGGCAGCGCCACGGATAAAGGCGGACTGCGCTATGACGCAATTAATCTGTTTCTGGCGCTTCTGACCAACGAAGGAAACCAGGTAGGCGCTATTGTGTTCGACAATGATTCAAGCAATTATCTGCTTAAAACGGATCTGTCTCCGGTCTCTGGAAAGCAGGACAAGGAGGCATTGGCAGGACAGATCCGGAATGCCGGAACCAGAAACGATACCGATATCGGTTCGGCGCTGCTCAGTGCAGTGGAGATCCTGGAGACATCCGGCAGCCATGATGGCCGCAAGCCAGCCGTGGTCTTGTTCAGCGATGGGCGAACGGACCTTGGTGGAAATGAAGAGGCATATAAGCAGTCTTTGGAGAATCAGGAAATGGCTATAACCAAGGCTCAGACTGCCGGTATCCCAATTTATAGTATTTGCCTGAACGCGTCCCCGGTGGCAGACCCTAAGGAACTCAGTGAAATAGCCAGCCGTACCAGTGGCGGCTTTGTATCCGTCGGCAGAGCGGAGGACCTTGCCGGCGCGTTTGAAGCGTTTTATCAGCTGATTTTCAACTCCTCCGGCAGCGCAAAGAGTGACGTTGCCTTTGATCAAAATGGGAAGCTGTCCTATTCCTTTGACGTGCCCACAGTGGGTGCGGAGGAGGTCAACATTATTCTCAAGCAGGAGGGTGTGCAGAGTATTCTGGTCAACGGTCCTTTCCGGCAGCTGGACGATGCAGAGCTGGAGGGCAGCACCATGTCCGGTGGCGATTACGATGTCATCAAGCTGGTAAACCCTGAGGTGGGACAGTGGCACCTGGAGCTGACCGGCACACCGGGCTCCAGCGTTACCGTCAATGTGATCTACAATGCGGACAGCGTGGCGGAGCTGGTGACTGCAGACGGCAAGTCTGATTATGGTACGGGTGAAAACGTTACCTTTCAGGCATATCTGAAAAAGAAGGGCAATCGTGTGACGGATGCGTCTGTACTCAATGAGTACAGAGCGGTGCTGCACTTGAGCAATCTGACGGACGGCACAACACAGGATGTGGAGATGACGCCGGATGCCAGCGGCATGTTCACCTATGTTCTGCAAACCAATCAGGAGAGCAGCTACAGCGCCAGTGCGACGCTGGAATTTGGCAGCCTGATCCACAAGAGCGGCGATGTGACGGTAAACTTCGGCAATACCCCTCCGGCAGCTGCTGGAGGTGTTACTCTGATTGAAGAAAAAGTCGTGGTAACGCCTATATCCGGCCGCCATCGCAGCTACAATCTGGATGACTATTTCTCGGATACGCCGGGCGATATGCTCCGCTATGAAATTGTTTCCTCACAACTGGTCAGCGACACCGCTGAGATTGACGGAAGCACGCTGAATGTGGAAACCTACAAGAGCAAAAGCGGTGATCTGACAGTGAAAGCTATGGACTCTCATGGAGCACAGACACAGATTACTTTCCGCTTCAAGGTGACAAACCTAACGTTGGCAATTTTCATAGCTCTGGCTGCTGCCGTATTGGTGGGAGCAATCGTGGTGTTCGGTATCATCTGGGGCGTGACGCATCCTCTGTGGAAAGGTGAGTTGAAGGTAACCAGCCTGGATCGCTCCTGCGTTGGTATGCCGCGCAGCCATGCAAGCTTCCGCGGAAAGCTCAAGCTGGCCTACTTTATGGTCGGTCCCTGCGGATTACAGGCAGACCAGTGCTGGTTTGTCACAAAGTCTGGCGGACGGCTGAAGTTCCGCTCCAAAAAGCCCTTCTATGTAAATGGAACTCCCCACAACGAGATCGATGTATACGCAGGAATGACCATAATCTATGCGGATGAGACGAACTGTGCAGGTATTCGTATTGATGCGACTCCCAGAAGCCGTTGATCACCGCGAATTGACAGACAGATATAGGAAATTACAACAAAAGAGAGGAAGTCTGACACATGAGTATGGAACCGAATATGCACGGCACAATGCCGCCTCCCCCTGCGTCCCCTGTGCCTCCTGCGCCTCCGGCGCCTCCTGCACCCCCGGCGCCTCCTGCACCCCCGGCGCCTCCTGCATCCCCGGCGCCTCCTGCACCCCCGGCGCCTCCTGCACCCCCGGCGCCTCCTGCACCCCCGGCGCCTCATACTTTGTCGATTCCCTGTTTTCCGCCAGTACAGCTGGTGGAGAAGAATGACCGGCTGTATTGGATAGTAGGAGAACCCGGACGGGGCTGGGATGGCAGTCGCTGGGTACAGATATAGACTGGTGGGGTGATACAAAGCTATATGTCAGTTGAATGGAACTACAATTTCAACTCCCGCGACTGGCGCAGCTTTCTGCCGGGTCCTGTTCCGTATTCCGTTTGCGGCGAGTCGAACCATTGAAATAGGATCGCTCCATTGAAGACATAAACAAAAAATACAATAAAAAACCAAAGGAGGACTCCCAAATGCCTACGTATGATTCTCTACTTCTGAACTGCGGCGGCGGTATCATCAATCACCGTCAGCAGTCCAGACAATACCGCGGCGCAGCGGCGCTGGCCATCGGCATCGGCGGCACCGGTGTGGCGGCACTGGCAGAGCTGAAGCAGAAGGTGTATCAGCAGCTGGAGCCGGATAACCCCGATTCTCCGATCCCCACGTATCAGCACATTCAGTTCCTGGCCATCGACTCGGACGAGAGTGAAATTGCGGCCATGCGCGGCAAGGCTCGACTGGATAAGGACAAGGAGTTCTTCTCCATTAACAACCCCAATCTGCAGGCGGCGCTGATGGCCAAGGATCAGATCAAGAAAAACCCGTCCATGAACTGGATGGACATCGATAAGATCAACACGCTGCTGAGTACGCAGGGCGCCGGCGGTGTACGCCAGGTGGGCCGGTACCTGCTGATCTCCAAGGCGAATTCCCTGAAACAAAAAATCAATGATAAATGTAGCCTGGCTTTGCAGGGAGCCGGTACCCCCTATCTGGATGTATACATCTTTGCCGGAATTTCCGGCGGTACCGGCAGCGGCTGCTTCCTGGATACCTGCTATATTGTGCAGAAGACTCTGGCTGAGTTAGGAAATCTGGCTTCCACCAACATAATGGGCTTCTTCTTTTTGCCGGATGTGGTCATCAGCAAGCCGCAGGTGGCGGCAGACCCCGCCAAGGTCAGCTATAACAGCAGCAACGGCTATGCCGCTATGAAAGAGCTGGATTACCTGATGGACCTGAAATCCGGGAACGACTGGTTCCGCCAGAATTACGGTTCCTTTAAGGTCGACACCCAGGAGCCGCCGGTGAAGATGTGCCACCTGATCTCGGCCACCAAGGCTGACGGTAGCAAGCTGAAGAATGGCTTTCAGTACTGCATCAACGTGGCGGCGGACTATGTGATGGCCTATCTGGCTGACGTGGAGCTTCCCGCTGCTGCCGGCGCCGCAGATGGTGATTCGGCGGAGGTGGAAAAGGGCCTGACCATGCGGGGACATCTGGCCAATGTGAGTGCCGGCGTTACCTTGCTGCCCCGTATGTATGGTGCGAATCTATCCTATCATATCCTGGGCGCCGCCAATGCGGAGATCCCGATGACCCAGATCTCCACCTATCTGGCGGCAGGCTTTATGCGCCGTTTCCGGGAGCAGGCCGGCAAGGAGCAGTTGGATCTGAAGCTGCCCAAGTCGGTGGTGAATGATTGGGTCCAGGACATTGGGCTGACGGCTCAGCAGGTGTACAACGAGGTGGTGAACGGCTGCCCAAACCTGATGCTGCCGGACATCGACTATGCGGATCTGCGCAGCTATGGCACCATGCCTGCCGGTAAGCTGCCGGAGCCCTGGGCTACTACGAGTAATGCATGGTGTGATGCCAGCGATGGCAGGCGTAAGACCAATCGCTCCGCCCTGGAGGGAAAGTTGCCCAGCTTCCTGTATAGCAATGTGACGGATGACTCCCTTATTGGCCGGACCTTCCGCAAGCTGTGCGACATATCCCGGGACCCCCAATACGGCCCCTATTACGCGGCCCGCCTGCTCAGCTGCAATGGCTATGACTTGAAGGCGGCTGTGGACGGCGCCATCCGGGAGATGGAAGAAAACCGCAAGACCCAGCAGATGTATCTGAACGATATTGCAGAGCGGGCCGTTCAAGCCAGCGCTACCTTCTGCAGCAAGCATATCCTTGGTATCGGGGAAAAATCGGCATACAACAACTATATCAACGCCGCCAGGGAGTATTACAGGGTGTACAATCGTATGAACGAGTGCCGGGATGTGGTGATCACGCTGCAGAGGTTCCGGGAGCAGCTGGATGAGCTGAGCAGCCAGTATTTTGCCCTGCTGTCCGAAGTGCTGGACAACCTGCAGGAAACCTTCCAGGCTGACGAGGCATGGCTTGACACCCCCGCAGCCACGGCGCCCACTGCGTATACGACGCGCATTTTGCAGCTGTCGGACATTCATACGCATTTGGATCAAGTTATTGATGATTTGAACGCCAGGCAGCTGGTGCAGGGGTTCCTGGAATATCTGATGAAGGAGCCAGATCAGTGGCGCACGCGGGATGATGGCAGGATCGGCCTGTATATCAGCGAGTTTATGGTAAAATTGTTCAGGAACGAGGCCAACCGGTCGCTGGAGGACTATCTGTATGAAAAGTATCCCGAGGCCGGCCATAACCCCACGCTGTTGGCGCAGGAGATCAACAAGAACATTCTGGGCAGTGTCTACAAAAACGCTGTGCCGATGTTCTGGTGCAATCCGACCTTCAACCTGGGGAACCCCAACACGACCTTCGACAGCAGCAGTCTGTCCGTCCCGGCAAACGCCGCGGCCGTCTGCAGCGCGGCCCAGAATTTCGGGCAGGCGCACAGAGAGTTTTATATCCGCAGAACCGGCCTGAAGGACCGCATTTTTGCGCTGCGCTTCTGCAGCGGCATTCCCTTCTATGCGTACCAGGGCGTGACCCAGCTGAAGGACGCTTACGATGCCAGTGCCGCAGCGCAGAGCGGAGTCGGCGCACATCTGTATTCCTATACCGGACGCGGCCAGGACGACTCCGGCTTCCACGACTGGCGCAGCTTCCTGCCGGTGCCTATGCCCCATTCCAATGATGAAAGCTTGATGAATCACGCGGAGGAATCGCTGGCGCTCTATGATAAGGGCGTTGCAAACGGTATTATTTATCAAAATGGGACAGACTATTTCATCCGCAAGAGCGCCCCAGTGGATGTGCCCAGCTATGATAAAAGCACCTTTGTGGACCATGGCGAGCTGAATGCAAACAGCCTGTATCAGGAGAAGGCGCGTCTGGAGAATCTGCTGGGGACTATGTATGCTCCCGAGAACGGCGCTGAGGACATACCGCTGAAAAACGATGGCTATGCGCCGGGCGGCAGCAATGTGGTTACCCGCGTCCGCAAGGACTATTTCCTGCATTATCCCATGCTGCAGCAGGTAGTCCGGGAGGAGCTGGAAAAGCAGCGGACAATCCGTCAGGCTATCGCCCGGTTGGACAGCATTGAGGCGGAGTACAACCGGTACGAGGCAGATCTGACCGCTTTTGCCAACATGCTGTTCTATGGTCTGATCAAGAGCGTCAATGCCACCGGTAAAGCAGATTATCTCAACATTGGCCGTGCCTTCTACAAATACCGCGACAAGCGCGGTATGGAGACGGAGAAGGTATTCGTGGAGAATTCCAAGGCCTTCCCCTTCTGCAAGAAGTATCCGCTGTTTGAGATGTTCCGCACCTATCAGAGCATAGGACCCAAGGAGGAGCCCCGGCAGGAGATGGAGAAGAAGGAGGCGGAGCTGCGGAAGCAGCTGCGCGGACCCAACGACCATCTGATCGCTGCCAAGCTGGAGCTGATGTGGAATGCAGACGAATTGCGGCAGCTGGAGGACAAGACGGCCGGAGAGAAGCCCGATGACCGGGAGAGCATCTGCCGCTTCTATGAGGGGCTGGTCAATCGCATCCGGGGCTATCGGGATCTGTTCGACCATGATCAGTGGACCAGAGATGAGCCTGTGAAGGAGAACTCAAGCAACGGCGCGGCGGTCTCTGCCTCGGAAGCTCCCGCCCCCTCTGCCCCGATGCCTCCCAGAACATGGATTGTCAGCCCCGGCGGAACTACTCAGTATACCGTGTATTCTGACCGCTCACTCCAGATGGCCTGGGATGCGAACAATAACACCTGGGTCAATCTGACACCAAGCATGTGGGTACTGAACAAAAACGGTGATGGCTGGGAAGCTATCCGGCTGGATGATGCCGGAAACATCATGAACTAATAAACCCGCCGGGAAGCCGCGCGGCAAATGAGGTGGAGAAAAATGCCTTATAGAAATGCAATTAAAACATGCGGTAATATGCTTTCAGGCCGTGTGACGGACCCCGGCGCAGCAAGGCGGCTCAGTGCCCCGCTCATAAGCTTTGCCCTAGGGGCGGGCGCTGAGGACTGCCTGAAGGTCGTTGAGCAAACCTATCAGGATTGTTGGTCCAATGCTGCGGCTCATCTGCACTGGCTGAAAACAGAGAATTGCCTGCAGGGTGATGAGATCCTTACCAGGCGTGTGGATGATGCTTTCATGGATATGCGGGAAAATCCGGAGGAGTTTCAGACTCTCAATACGCTGAAGCTGGCCTACTTCTGGGATTTGATGGATGACCGCTTCCCTGAGATTTTCCAAGCTGTCCAGACGCAGATAGATTTCGGCGCAGCAATCAACGTGGCGAAGTTCTATTTTCTGTTTGTGCGCCAAGTTCGCCGGGCGGACCGCGAGAATACAGGACGCCGTCTGCGTGAGGTGATCGATTGGGCTAAGGAAAACGGGGCGCATCTGATTGTCCAGAGTGACCGCACCGACGGAGGAGGCTTTGGCATGGGGCCCATGTATGACGGATACAGGGCGGCTGCCAACGTGGTGGTGATTGCCAACTCCGTGGATGCCAATGGCATCGGCCGGGACCTGGAATTTAAGATAATGCACAGTGCCTCTGCCGTATGGAGCCTTGGCGCCTATACAAAGGTCAAGGAAACGGACGAGATCGCCTGCGCTGCCATGGAGCAGATCCTCACGGAGTGCTTGCAGCAGGCGCAGGTACCTCAGAATAACTTCAACATTCAGGAACTGCTCTGTGGTGCACAGAAGGGTTACGGCAGTCTGTTCCGGGAGTACGTCGATACGCATGGACTGCTGCCGGATGTCCCTGATTGTCTCCGGTACCTGCCATACACCAGGGAAATGGCGGCGTTTGAGAAGAGCTTGTCCGACACACCATCCAGGGGTCTTTTCCGCAAATCCCATAATCGGACTCCGGATGCTATTAACAGCGGCCTGCTTGAGGCTGCCGTAGCATCTGTTCAGGATATCTGGAAGAATTGTGTGGACATGTACTACAGGCCTCGCCTGCAGGAGCTTCAGGAAAATCCTAAGCATGTACGCGAGCAATTTGAGCAGTTGCTGTGCAGCCGCCTTTCTTACGGTGAGATGAACAACATGCTGCTGCAGGAGGTCGACCGGCTGCGGGAGCATACCGGCTGGGATGTGGCTATGGATAGGCGGAAGGGAACGCTGCCGGATTGTCTGCATCGCTATGCGTGCTGTCAGATCCTACCGGAAATGTTCAACTTTTTGTCTGAACAGCTTTGCGAAGCCATCAATGATGTCTGCGGGAGCGCGAAGGACTTTGGACAAACGCTGGTAGCCGCCCAGCACGGTCTTCGGGAGTGCATGGAAAGTGTTGACAAAACGATCCGGACAGCCTATGCACAGGAAATTGTCAATCTTCCGGTGACTCATCCGGAGCTCGGCAGCTTGGTACGCCTGACGCCGTGTGACTCTATGGAAAAACTGCTGGAGCAGTTGGAGGATCGGTTTCAGCAAATCGTGAGCAAGGACGAGAACTTCCGTCGTTCCCTGTTTGATGAGCTGAAGTACCGGTCCCAGATGGCTGGCGGCGACGCGATTTACAATGAAACAGTCCGAAGTTTGTTCGACCTGGATATGACAACGCTGGGCCGCCTAAAAGCTGTAATACCGCCGAACGGCGGCGAGCTGTACTGCATGCTGAGCCAACCGGATGAGATCCGTGCAGTCCCCAATACCGGGAAGGCTTTCCGGATTCCGCGGCAGGATTATGTGGACAGACTTTATATTTATCCACTGGATGAAGGAAGCATTATTTACAACTGAAGGGGGAAACGCGATGCCTGTTACACGTCCAAATGTAGCCCTGTACAATATAAATAATCTGAGGCTGGATTATGATGAGAGAAGCGGCCGGTATGGGTTGAGTCTGGACTGCCCCCGTGCGACTGCCTTTACCCTGTGTTTGGGGAGAAACCTTCCCCTGGCCAACCCTGAACAGCTGGAGTTGACGGAGGAAGATCTGCGTATGCTGCACATGGGGCAGTCCCTGAACAAAAAGGGATATCGCCTTATCGGCGTAGCAAGCAGGACCTTTTACGCCATGCCGGTGTTTCGTGGATTTGAGACGGAGCCTCCTCAGACCATCCAGGTCTGGAGCATGCGGGCTGCTCCTGATGGAGCAATCTATCTTTATTACACTCCGGATCGCGAGGCCGTGCGCCATGTCCCGCTGCGCTATTCCGTCCAGGTACAGCGCAGCGGACCTCAAACTACGCTGAAGGTAACGTTAAGTGACCAGCTGATGAAAAGCTATGCCAATGGCGCGTTGATGTATCAGGTTGGAAGCTGCAGTCCCATTCCGCTGCCTTCTGCCTGGCTGAACCGAGATATTCCGCTTCAAGTGCCGGACGGCGAAGATATTCGTGTTTTGGCAGCTTCTGGCCAAGAGAACAATTACCGCCGAGAGGACATAAAGTAGAAAGGATGATGCGGCATGGGTATTTGTCCCTATTGCTTCGGAAAATTTGAAGATAAAGAGGTTCTATTCCGGGCCAATACCGGTTTCACTCAGGAGGAGCTGGACCGGGAAGAGTTCGCAAGCGGCGAGGTGGATGAGCATAAGCGGCTGTTTGTGAAATTCTCTCAGAAGAACCCGGATGAGAAACTGGATCAGTATTGGAGAAGCCGTGGGGGCTCCGGTGGATATGCCAGTGCAGATCCCCGCTGGAACATGCCGCACATTGATCCTGCTGGTGGCCACTTCCGGGAAATGTTGGATCCTGATGCCAAGGGAGTGGATGAGGATGGCTTTGTGCGGGATAGGGATGGCTTCATCGCACGGGTGTATGACCGGTATTCTGACTGCACCCTGCCTATGACGCGTCTGTGCCCGCACTGCCACAACCCGCTGCCTCTGGTGAACTATGGGAAATATCCCACTATGTTTATTAGCGTTGTGGGTATCACCACCTGCGGAAAAACCGTCTATTTGAATCAACTGCTAAACCGCCTAGCCACAGCAATGCAGAACACAGGGTATTACATTACCGAAAACAACCTGCCGGACTTTAAGGAGAATGTGGAAGTCGATACGCCGCTGCCCGGCAGTACGGATGACAGTGTCATGCGTCGTCCTTTGGCGGTAAATCTTGTTTGCAATGGGGACCGCGGCAACGCCTTCACGATTGTGTTTTATGACATTGCCGGAGAGAACTGCGTCAGGTGGGGTGACGATTACGAGAGGGCCGGCGGCGATCAGGATATGCGAAACCGCCGCGCCAAAGAGGGAATTGCCAGCTTTATCGCCCGGGCAGACGGGCTGATGTTTTTGATAGACCCCAACCAGGTTCCCGGCTTTGCGCAGTACCCCGATGCAAACAGTGTGAGGACGGTTGTCCGTGTGGTGAATAACATCCGTGTTGCCCTGAACATGGACATAACTGCCTGGGCGGATGTCCCTGTGGCAGTAGTGCTTACAAAGACGGATGAGATCAAGAATCAATACCAGAAGCAAGACAGTCCACTGTTTCTGCCCAGCGCGGAAACGGAGGATGGTTTGAATCGCCAGGACTACTTCGCAATCAGTACAGAATTGGAGCAGTATTTGTCTATCAATGCTGCTACGATTCTGGCGGATCTGGAACAATTTTCCAAGAAATCGTTTTGCGGTGTATCGGCTATCACATGCGGTGTAGAGCGTAGATTTGCGAAATATCGGAACTGGTATATCTTAGACGAAGTATGCGACAGAAAATTTGACGAGCTTCGCCGATGGATCAATGGCTGGAATGACCGCACGCCTGAGGATCGGGCACATTATTACGCTTGCCCGATCCGGCAGATCGCGTCCTTTGATCCGGAGACCCATAAGCCAGCAGTAGATCCTGGGACATTGGAGCCGGAACTGCGCCCCATCGAGGTCGATAGGCAGACTCCGATTACAGAAGAAATAGCCTCCAACATACTGACAGAGATTTACGCCGACTGCGCAGAATACGGTGACCGAATTTATTTGACCATGTGGGAGGTTTGGCAGCAGATCAACCTGGTGGGCTATCCCAAGGGATCTCCAAATCCCCGCCGTGTGGAGGACCCTCTGAAATGGATCCTGTGGCGTTTGGGGAAAATTGGTCCTTATTTTCGAGAGGAGCCTGAGCCGACAAAGGGGTGGCTGGAGTCTTCCAGAAGATTCCAGGATCGTTTCAATGATTGGATAGCAAGACAGATAGTCAAGAAGAAGGAGTTTTATGAAGGAGAGAACCTCTTATGAAGATGGAGCAGGCATGCCGGTTCCGGACGGATGATGCCGGATACAGGGTTTGCGCCAGATCGCAGGGTTTGACGGCAGATAATGAGAGCAACCTTGGCTATTTCAACAGCACCATGACGTCCCTGTTTGAAAAGGATGGCGCCGGCCCCCGGATGGGACAATCTATTCTCAGCTATGCTGTCAGCGAGGAGAATGGATGTAAAAGGGACCTTCTTATAGCAAAGTCCACCATGCGCAGCGACATCAAGGGACGCGCCTCAATCTTCACCCATGCCTATTTCATGGGGCTGGACGACTATATTTGCTGCATGGAAACAGACCCGGCTGTCATTTACGGAATCGACACGGATGATATGATGACAGCTCAGGCCGGAGGCAGTGAGCTGCCTGTCAAGGAAGCCTCTCAGCGAGACGGCTTTGATTTGGGGACCCTGCGGGAAAAGTATGGACTCACGGATGAACGATATGCTCTGCTGCTGTACAATGTATATCAGGCAGTGGCAGGCGGCGGATCTCTGGCGCTGCTTACACAGGCTTCTCTGAATCAAACACAGAATATGGTGCGGGAGATTGCGTATTGTGTGGCTATGGGACTGCTTCCCTCCCTGCGCTGGAGGCTGACATGCAGCAGCGCGGCAGATACCCGTGCGGCGATTTGCGTTTCCAGTAAGACGGGAGGCGGCGGTATAGGCATCCCGCTGTGTACCTTTGATATGGACAAGCCTGACGGGCGTCTGGATGAAGACCCGTTTATTGCGGAATTCTTCCGACATTTGGCTTCTTCCGATGATGAGTCCCGGCAGCAGGAACTCCGCAAGCTACAGGATATTCTTGAGCAACTTGTGCCTCCAGAATATGCATCACTGGAGATGGTCGCCACGGTGTACCATATGGCGACCTGCCGGTTTAGTCCTGAAAATATCGATATCTATCGCCGCGTGATTGGAAATCTGCTGCTTTGCGGTAGGGCTCCGGCGGCGAATCAGCATAATGTAAACCGGCTTTTGGTTCAAATGCTAAAAAACTGGAATGCGGCGCTGCCGAAGCGAATCATGGAGCTTTCTGTGGACCGATGCGTCAAACAGGTGCAGGCCGGCATTGCCGGCAGCGGAGAGCTGTGTAGCTGCATTTGCAGACTGCTGCGATATAGTAGAAGCAGTGAGCAGCTGGAACTGCTCCAGAAAACGGTGAAGTCCTTTGACACACGCTATGCGGAGCTTGTGCATACGCTGCTGCGAGGGATATTTGCTGATCGGGCGTGCCAGGTCGATCCGCAGACAGCCTGTATTCTGATTCAGGATATGCTGTCCTCCGGCAACGAGACACTGACAGGCGATTGCGTGGAACTGACGACAGCCTTAGGTGCGGAGCAATGCCAACAATTGGCAGAGAATATCCTGCATGGTGTGGGCCTTCGCCAGATAAATCTGATGGAACAGAGCGTTTTGGCTAATGTGCTGGACGATCTGTGCCGTTCCGGTGGTGCGCTGAGTGATGATGCCTGCGAAATTCTGGACCGCAACTCCTGCATCTATGATGGACGATTGTTGGATGCCAGTGTCAGTTACATGGTGCAGGTACGGCTGCGGCAGGATGTCCCCATGAAAGATCAATGCGCGCTGTTGGCCAGGTTGGAACGTGATTATTCGGCCTTTTATGCGGATATTACCGATGCGCTGAAGGAAACTGGCAGTGCACTGTGGAAGAAATATCAGGCTCAAAAATACCTGCAGAATTGCAAGAATTACGAGGACGTTGTTTCTGCCAGGCGCAGATACCAGGGGGCAACGCCTATGGACGATTTCGAGCAGGAATGCATCGCCCTTTGGATGCAGATGCTGCAAGGGAGTGCTTATCAGGGGATGCCCATGAAAAACCTGGTACCGCAGATAGAACGTGCGCTCACAGCACTGCCAAATGGCGTCTTCTCGTTGGAGGCAACATATGAACTGCTGCGGCGGCAGCGGCAGTATACTTGGACGTGCGTTACCTATCGTACCCTGATGGACTATGTTTTGGATGGTGCGCCTGTTGGTACAATTCAGGCGCTGCTCCAGGATCAGGATGAAGCCGTTGGCTGCAAGCAGCGCTTCTTGGATGCCTTGTGGCAGCTGCGCCAGGACCCTGCCCAGTCCGAGGCCATGCTTGAGCTGGTGCTGGATGAGGGGGTACCTGCCAGAGATAGAAACGAAATATGCGATTTGCTGATAGGCCTTGCGACAAAACTGAGAGCCAGCTCCGGGCGGTCGTTTATCGCGTGGGATGTGCTGCTGCTTTCCTGCTGCCGGGTGGAGGATGGACGGGTATCCTATGACTGCGGCAGCTTAATCAGAAAAATAGAAGGTATTCCCCCCATGAAGATGGGTGTACCATACGGCCAGTCTCTGTGTTTGGAATATTCCAAGCTGCTGCAGGACGAAAAGCTGTGCAATGAGCTGCGCAAGGCTGCAGGCCGCGGCGACAGCTTGCTCAGCGAACAGCTGGAAAGGACGCTGAAAGCATGGAATAAGCAGCACAAGGCCGCTGGGCGAGGAGAAAGACTGGAATCTGCACCCTCCAAGAAAGGCAGAATATTCTCCCTTTTTAACCGCAGTGATAAGGATGAAACCACAGGGCAGCAAGAGCAGGGAAAATGCTATAAAGAATGTGCACCTGAATCTGAAAAAAGGAAAAAGGGTAGGGGCAGATGAGCAACAGTGTGAAATATCCAGAAGCTGGCCATTGGGTCAACAGCTACCTGGTAGGCGCCAACGCCTATAAAATCCTGTCAACTCCTGAACAGTCTCAACAGCAGTTACTGGATGAAGGCGAAGATTATTTGCAGACTGGGGCCGAGAGTCATTATATATTTGCCCGCTGCCGAAGCGAGAACCAGTCGCTGTGGATCGTGCCCTTCCAATTGGGGCAGGAGGATTTGCTGCGGCTGTCAGACGTGCTGGAACAGATCCAGGTGGGACAGATTCTGCGCGAGGGCTTTTTCTGGCCATTTGATCTGGTATGTGGCGATGCATTGCAGGGGTACGTGCTTCACCCTTTCAGTCTGGATGTTTATCCATCCATCCGGAAATATCTGCCCAGTTCCCATACGCCGAGATGGACGATTGCTGTGAATTTATTTCGCCAGATTGCCCAGCTTCATGCGGCCGGATTAACGTTGAATGGTTTTTCCAGAGGGCAAGTTCGGGTAGAGGAAGGGTCATTTCAGGTGTATCTGATCCCTGGAGAGACGGTTTCCCGAACTTCTCAGGTGATAGATGCTCCCTTCCGGGGTGATTTTCTTTCTGTGCCGCAGGTTATAGAGCGACAGCTGGAGGATAAGGGGCTGATACTGGAGGGATGCTTGCGCGACATTTTCTCTGCGGCAGTAATTGTCTTTTATCTGCTGTTTTACACACATCCCTTTATTGGTGAGGAATATAGTCATCTGCCACGCGAACAGTATCTGGAGTATTTCCAGAATCACCCGGTATTTCTATTTGATGACAGAGGTAGGAACGGTACGGGACATCAGCAGTTTGGCTCAGAAGTAGCAGCCCAATGGGAAAGAACGAAGCCGGAACTGCGGCTGTTGTTTTCTGATTTCTTTACAAGCGTGTGCGCAGGGAAAGTGGATGGGAAAGCTCCCTGGAATGATGTGGGGACCTGGATCCGCTGTCTTTTGGAGGATGCTGCCGTTAACGATAGCGATAAGAGCCGTACAAGCTATCCATTGGTGTTGGAAAAATTCCATATGGTCTGAGGTATAAGGCATGAGGGAGATATTAAAAGAAGTAATCAATGAGCAGGGATTGCAAATTTTGCGAACGCCTGCAGTTTTGCGGAAAAAATTAGAAGAAAAGGGCGATGATCCGAACGATGCGTTGTTTTGGGAGCTGATCTTGACGGCCTGCCCCCGTGTGGCAGATGTGACTGTGCAGTCAGAGCTTTCCCGTGCGGAGGTCAACACATTGATTGGAGCGGTGACCAAAGCCACGATGCTGTCGCCCGTGTTGGTGAGAAAGCTGGTCCAGCAGCTGCTGGATGCTGCCATGGTGAATCTTTCGCCAGTGCCGCATTTTTTGCTACTTACCAATGGCCAGTACAGCGAGAACTGCTCAGTCGAGGATCAACGGGAGAATGCGGTCCTGCGAAGCGCCATTGCCTCGCTGGATACGGATACGGCCGCAGCCCTCAGCAATTTACGGCTGCTGTCTGAGAATGGAAACGCCTATGCCAGTTATCAGATGGGATTGTATTACCGCAGCCATGCAGCAGAAGGCGTGGATAACCAGGGGGCAGCACGCGAGTTTTTCAGTCGTGCGGCCCAGCAGGGCTATGGTCCCGGGTATGGTGCCATGGCAGACTATGCGCTGAATGGACGGCGGAAGGATCTCCGCCGTGCAGCCCAGTATTTTAGTTATCCCACGTCCTTGGCCGGACGTGACGGCAAAAGATGGAGCAAAAATGCTGCCAATCTGCTGGCCTATCGGGAGCGAAACGCCCAGGCCGGCAAGAGGACATTGTCTCTGACGCTGATTATGCTGGTCATGACTGTGGTGGCAGGTGTGTTCAGCCCCCGGGGATTTGCGCTGTCGGTTCCAACTCTGGTACTGGAGGCCGGGTGCGCAGTGCGGTGCGGGATTGGCATTATTATGGATCCATACGGCTCGTATCGTTTTGTGTATGGCGCGCTTGCGGTCTGCTGGCTGCTGAACATCCTTTGCCTGGTTTGAGGGGAGGCCCTGCATGAGTACATCATACACGATGAATATTGCCGCGTATGTGGCCACAGTAATTTTGGCGGCTGTACGTTTGGCTGCTGGCGGCTCTCTGACAGAAATGGAAGCGCTACTCCCGGCTTTAGCGGTGCTGGGTATTCTGGTGATCGTCCTGGCATCCAATGGTGGATTCCGAAAGAGCACCTATCGAACCGGACCTGCATTTTGCTTGGCTTGGAGTGTTCTCTATGTTCTGCTTCCGGCAAAGCTATCCCTCCGTGGGAGCACAGTAGGCTCAGCGCTGAGATATGGCTTCCGTGCGATGGGCGACTGCATCACGGATAACCTGGCGGTTTTCAGCATCGGGCTTGTGCTGCTTGTGGCTCTATGTGCGGTATATAAGCATTTTCCCAACGGCGTATTAAACGTTCTGCGGTACGCGATTCTGATTCTATTGCAGCTGCTGCTCTTTCGGACCATACTCAGTGGACTCCTGGGCAGGAATCAGGCAGAGCAGGTGTGGGCGTTTATACCGCCGATACTGTATTCGGGAATGTGCTTGGCCTATGAGCTGGAAGATGACGGGAGAAAGTCCCACTTACTCAAATGCGCGCTGGGCAGCCTGCTTTACGGTGTGCTGCTTCTGATTACTTTATCCGCTGTGTCCAGCGGACAGTCCGCAGTTCTCTCCCGTATGGGACAGCTTACACATATGGAATGGCCTGCACTGACCGGAGCTGTGATGCTGGCGGCATTGACGCTGGAAAAGGGCGTAAAAAAACAGGGAACATACCGCACGGCCCGACTGCTGGTATGGGTGGCTTATATTCTCCTGCTGCGCTGGCGCACGGAGGCTATGGATTTGAACGCGGATGACTGCTGGTTGATCAGCCTTCTTGCCCCAATGTTTGCATGCACTGTGTATGAGGAGTTGATGCGGCGAAAAAAGCTCGCCCTCAAATGGTATCATCCGCTGCTGGCCCTACTGGCCCTGCTATCCTTGTCCATGGCAGCTTTGCAGGATATGCGTTTTGTATTGATGCTGGCTGCGCTGAGCGTGCTGTGTTGGATCTGCGTGAGACTCGGTACTTTGGCCGGGCACTACAAAGTGGTAATGCGCTGCTTCTGGGGTGTTGCGGCTATGTTGCTGCTGGCTGCCTCCCGACAACTGGGAGCCAGGGGAGCAATCCCTGCGGATTGGCTTGTCACGTTGGCTGTTTTGGCCGCATCCTGGTGCGTGCTGACAGTGTTTTTGACTGAGCGGTATCGCGTGTCGAGATCCACGAAAATTTATTCGGATGAGTACACAAAGGTGTGCGGGATTTGCGACTTTGTGCCACTGCTGACTGCAGTGCTCACCGCGCTGTGTGTGATATTCTGACAGATCTGATGGAGAGGAGATAGTCCATTGAAGTTTGATGTGAAAACTTTGCTTGCATCTCTAATAGTCGGCGGTGTATGCTGGGGCATATCCATGCTGCTGTTCCGCCGCAGTTCGACCTCTATGTGGATGCCGCTGCTGATAGCGCTACTGTTTGGAATTCTTGCGGTGCTTACGTGCGCAGTTCTGCGGGTTGTCGGCGGCAACAGGGGCTTTATGAATTTCAAGAGCGGCGGACAGCTTCTGGCTATTCTATCTGTCGGAATAATTATCCTAATGTTGCTGGCTGTCCTGTTTGAGTGGCTTTATGAGATAAGCAGAAAGACGGTGCCTCTTCAGCCCTCCTCCTATGTATTTCTTATTGATAACTCAGGCTCTATGAGCAGCAATGATCCTGATGGTCTGCGCTATACAGCGATTGACCAGGTAATTGCCGCCAAGGGCCAGGATTTTCCCTATGCAGTTTATTTCTTTGACGATAGCACGGAGCTGCTTCGGGAAATGCGGCCCGCATCTGACGGCAGCTTTATCCCTCCCAGTGCCACCGGCGGCAGTACGATGATGAAGGATGCACTACAGCGGGTGATAAGCGATTTTCAGAGTGGGGCCCTGCAAGGTGGGAAATCACCTAAGGTTATTTTACTGACAGATGGATATGCTTCCGATTGTATCGGCTTGCCGGTCGGCCTGATGAATCAATTCAACCGGGAACAGATCAGTGTCAGCACCGTTGGTCTGGGCTACGATGCTGATGAGGCATTTTTGCAGAAAATGGCCCGCATGACCTGCGGCGTCTATATCTATGTGGAGGATGTCAACCAGCTGACAGTGAGCCTGGAACAGGCAGTCAGCTATCAGTCTGACCGTGATCTGCTTCACTACCGACCTGCCATTGGAGCAGGCTGGCTTTATGGCATTCTGCGGGTGGTTTTCCTGGTGCTGCTGGGTTCTGGGCTTACCGTGCTTAGAGTGGTGGCTGTAGGCGGCGATGAACCCGGGCCAACTCTGGTTTTAGGCTTTGCCCAGGCATTGATAGGCGCGCTGTTGATGGAACTGGGCAACCAGGTATTTTACACGCCGGAATGGCTGAACTGGCTGCTCCAGTGGCTGCTGTTGGCAGCCACGCCGACTTGGAAGAAGGCTGCCAGCGGCGGTTCATCTATTTACATTCGCGGTTATGAGCCGACGAAACAGGACGTTGGCACTGGCAGTGGATTTACCTTCCGGTGATCGTTGGCTCTGCTGGTATCCGGATACCACACACTTTACTGGTGCGCAATGAACGGAGGGCGTGAATTATGGCACTGGAGTTCAGGGACCCTATAGGAAGTTCGTCGCCATCGGGACGGAACGGAACTATTCCCCAGCTAAGAAGAGGGCACTCCAGCGGATCGCAGGGGCAAGCTCCGTTTGGTGGCTATGGCTGCACGCCGGGGACTGCACCCAAAAAGCGGCACAGGACCGGCGTTGTATGGGCTGCTTTGCTGCTGTTGTGCTTGCTTATAGCGGGTGTGCTGCTGCTCAGAGGTACGATAGGAAGGCCGTCTGAACCATCGCCACGCATAGAGCCGGGGGCGATTGAGGTACCGTCTCCTGGCGGTGGGGGAACATCCTCCGAAAAGGCGGATGATGTTCGGGCACTGGCAGAAAAAATAATCCCGCAATTTCACTGTCGCTATCTGGTACAGCAGTTGGATGACCGGATGCTGGAGAACTTCCTGACTCTATATCAAACGGTGGCTGATTTTAAGGCAGAGTGTAAGTTCCCAAACAGGATCAGAGAGAAGGAATTGGACGCACTGTTGACCTTACTCCGGGAGAATTGCCCAGAGCTATTCCAGCTGGATGTAAAAGAAGGAATTTGGAGGACTACTACCGGCCAGGGTGACAACAGGGTGGTGACAGAGGTCACATCCATTCCATACTTGATGGATGCCGACACTTATCGCCAGGCATATCGGGAGTGCAGCCAGATTGTTTCCGAGGTAGTAAACGGAGCGCAAGGGTTGTCTCCATATGAGGCAGAGCTGTATGTATACCAATTCATCACATCTCACTGTGTCTACGATTTGTCTACGCAGTATTGTGCCACCCCATACGGTGCACTGGTGGAGGGGCGTGCAAAATGCGACGGTACCGCCAAGACTGCCCAGTGGATTCTGGAGCGGTTGGGGATGGTCGTTATGTCCGTTTCCGGCGACCCGATGGACGGTGAAATCGGGCATCAGTGGAACGTGATAGAGATCAATGGCACATTTTACGATTTGGATGTTACCGCTGACCTGGGAACTGAAACCGATAAGCTGTTGTATGGCCGGTTTAATGTGAACGATCGACTGATTCGGGATATTTATCCGATCCGCAGCAGCTATCAGACTTGTTTCACCGTTCCAGGCACCAGCAGTACGGCGGGCAGCTACCATGCCCGAAACCATACACTGGTGGCCAGCGGTGCTGATTATGGTCCTATGCTGGCAGACCTGATTTCTCGGGCAACACAGAGTGGCGGCGGCAGCTTCTCCATTCAGTTTTCGAGCAAAACACAGATGGATGAAATGCTGCAAATCTTTGAAAGCTGGGATAGAGCCAATCAGTTTTTGAAGGAATACGGTGCATCATTGGACGGATTTTCTTACTCGCAGCACTACCAGGCCGAGTCATATGTTTGTTCGTTAACATTAACGTGGTATCAATAGGATAAAGGCAAGCGTCAGACCTAACTGCGCATAAAAAGCCATGAGACAACAGTAACGGAACGTTTCGCAACGTTCCGTTACTGTTCAGCCTGTCAAAAAACTACCCAACCGCCCTGGTTTCTGCTATAATGGATAGAGATGAGCAAAACAAGTCCTAAAACAAAAGGACGAAGAGAACGAAAGGTCCCGTCAAGATTTATGCGCAAAATTATTTGCAGGATCGGCTGAGTGAAGTCAGCCGGCAACGGAGGCTTTTGCCTTCTCGCGGGACGCCTTTTTGCTCTCCTGGGCATGGATCGCCTTGAGCATTTTCGCTACAATTTTGACCTTGGATTTAGGCACAACAGAGAAAACGTTGCGGTAGAAATGCACCGTGCAGCGCTGGTATTTGG
>OLGL01000289.1_pt1 | contig 64629 bp, 53 predicted proteins | sample 1605041 | NCBI WGS metagenome assembly OLGL01 (sample SAMEA3888905, study PRJEB22519) | human gut metagenome | biome: human gut; feature: human-associated habitat; material: faeces | place: Denmark | collected 2010 | reverse complement strand
AGATACAATCAATCCTCTTATTCCCTTTCCGCTGTATTTCTGATAAGATATACTCGGGAGTTTGACACCTTTCCGAATGAAAAACAGCGTATAAGCCGCATGAATGCTTATATTTTTTTGTCAAATTTGTTGTTTTTATATATAGGCTTTTTCGGCTTTTTATGCTATAATGGTATTGAGGTGAAAAAATTGAAGGTCAATACATCAAAATCAAAAAACGCTGAGTCTTTTTATATAAAGCAATCCTACATCGACAGTAACGGAAAATCTACCTCTCGGACAATCCGCAAACTTGGAACATTAAAAGAATTGTTAGTTGAACATGGTCCCACCAGAGACGATGTTATGGCCTGGGCAAAAGAACAGGCTCGCATTGAGACCGAAAAGTTTGAACAGGAAAAAGCGAATAATTGTATTCCTATTACTTTCCATCCAAACCGAAAGATCGCCCATGGAGAAAAGCGAAAATTTCAGGGAGGTTACCTTTTCCTGCAGTCTCTTTATTATGAACTTGGTTTAAACAAGGTATGTCGAAAGATTCGAGATAAACATCACTATGATTATGATTTGAACGCGATCTTATCCGATCTCATCTATACACGCATTTTAGAACCAGGCAGCAAACGTTCTTCTTTTGAAACGGCTAAAAACTTCCTAGAAGCACCCACTTATCAGCTTCATGATATTTACCGGGCATTGAATGTTCTTTCAGAAGAATGCGATCTGATTCAGTCAGAGCTATATCGCAATTCAAAGTCTGTTTTAAAACGTAACGATGGGGTCCTTTACTACGACTGTACCAACTACTACTTTGAGATTGAACAAGAAGATGGAGATAAAAAATACGGAAAAAGTAAAGAACACCGTCCAAACCCTATCGTGCAGATGGGACTCTTTACCGATGGAGATGGAATCCCACTGGCTTTCAGCATATTTCCAGGAAATCAAAATGAACAGACATCTTTGAAACCACTCGAGAAAAAAGTGATTGAGGAGTTTGGGTGTGAAGAGTTTATCTTCTGTTCTGATGCAGGCCTTGGTTCTGAAAATAACCGGCTCTTAAATCACAGCAAGAAGCGCTCTTATATCGTAACCCAGTCTATCAAAAAACTTCCAGAAGAATACCGGACACTTGCACTAAACAAAAAAGGATTCCGGTGCCTCTCAGACCATAAAGCGGTCGATCTGAACAGCCTGACAGACGATGATAAAGAGGAACTTTTTTATAAAGAAGAACCTTACAGTTCCAAAAAGATGGAACAGCGTCTGTTGATTACTTACTCACCAAAATACGCTGCTTATCAAAAAGAGATTCGAGAGAAACAGATTGAACGAGCAAAAGCAATGCTTTCAAATGGCAGGCATAAGAAAAACCGGAAAAATCCGAATGACCCAGCAAGATTTATTGATAAAACAGCTGTTACAAAAGATGGAGAAATGGCCGATATCCTATATTTTCTGGATGAAGAAAAGATTGCACAGGAAGCACAGTACGATGGCCTCTATGCTGTATGTACGGATCTTTTTGACGATGAGCCGGAAGATATTTTAAAAGTCAGTGAAAGCCGTTGGCAGATTGAAGCATGCTTTCGGATCATGAAAACGGATTTTTCTGCCCGTCCGGTTTTTGTCCAGCGAAACGACCGGATCCGAGCACATTTCCTGGTCTGTTTTCTAGCGCTGTTCATTTATCGTCTGCTCGAAAAAAAGCTCAAGCGGAAATATACCTGTGAAGAGTTAATGTCGACATTAAGAGACTATGAATTTGCAGATGTGCAGGGGCAGGGATTCATACCGATTTATGAATCTACTAAACTGACGGATGCATTACATGAAGTAGCCGGATTCGAAACGGATTATGAATTTCTTACCAAAAGGAAAATGAAAGAAATCCAAAAACTTAGTAAACAATCTCGAGAAAAATCATAAAAGTCTATCATCCATATCTGATTCAGAAAAAAGACTATATAGTAAAACGAAAAGGCACCGCTGAAAAACCCAGGTAGAATAAGGCTTTCAGCGGTGTTTTGATAAATTTGACTGTCAAAGATGGGATTTTACCATTGAATTCTTTCCAAAGCAAGGATTGTTATACTAAAAAGCAAATAATCAAACAGATATGCTTGTGCAGCTGACATTCTATAAATATAAAAAATATAAAAGACATAGAAGACATGGATCTCTTTGGCGTATATATAGGGATTCCCGATAGATATTTCAGGCAATATTTGCAAATAATATATATTATTTGCTGATATAGATGAAATAAGATTTATTTGGATGATTTCTTTCCTTTTCACAATCGCTCTCCCCGTAAGGGGGCTGGTCGCGGAACGCGCTTTATTTAAAAGAGTTGAAAAACATAAAAAAATTTAAAGACATAAAAGATATGTAAAAATGTGAGCAATTTCCTGCCGTCAAAGGTTCTATTTCAGGCATTTATTTTTGGATCAGCCGATTTTTAGAAGAAAATGCAGTTTTTATTTTGAAAAAGATGATTTTCTAATGATAAGAATGTTTTTTTATAAAAAAGGTGATTTTTTTCTGACCCAGACAAAGAAAATTGTGGATAACAAACCGGGAAATTCAGATATTGCGAAGAGAAATACACATTAAAAAGTAAAGGATTGGAGAAAAATCATCTGGAAAACGGGTATGAAAATATAGAATGGAACGAGAAATAGGCATCCTAGCGGATGCCGGTGAAACGAACCCTATGCGATTTGTGGATTTTGGATCAATTCCCTTATGATCGTTCGAACGAGTGATCCTGGTCCTTTCTTTTTATCATAGAGCTTTGTGAGGATATAGCGGTTATAGAAAAGATGCAGTGCATCAAGAACCGTATCAATCTCATAGTCCTGTGCCATGATGGTAAGATCATGGTACTGAGTTTCTTCAAAATCATAGATAGGAAGTAAATGCTCAGCATCCAGGGTAGTTGTCTGATCGAATGCAATGCCATATTCTGTTTTCAGGATCTCTTCATACTGCATTCTCTCTTTTAACTTTCCTTCAAACAAGGAACTGTTAAAGATGCGGATTATATCATCCATTTCAGTAGTAAAAGAAACAATTTTTGAATAAGCTTCCTGTCGGACTTGATTTTTGGTAGCCGTTCCGTTAAAACAATCATTGAGCTTTGCAGCAATATAACGCTTTTTGCTGGTGTACTCTTCTTTAAAAATTGTTTTGAAGGAGTTGGCATGATCCAGAATTCGTTTTACCACACCAGGTTTTACGTACTTTGGTAAACCGGCGAGCAGTTCTTTAAATGTGAGTTTGGCCACGGCCAGTTTTGCAGAACTCTGAAGTTCGGTGGTGATTGCTTCGCAAAGAAGCATAAGAATCACTCGAAGTTCATTAATGGATTTAATCTGCAGGAGCTGTTCAAGCAAATCATATGTACACTGAATATAACCACCGCCAAGATTGATAGGATTATACATTTTGGTATAGCCGTGGATTGTAAAGGTATACTCTTCTGTGACCGGATCCATAGTCACATCAAAAAAACCGCAGGACTCCAATCTGAGAATATTGCTGCGAACGGTTTTGATGTTACAATCAAGTGCTTGTGCCAGATATTCTAATTCAAGTGGTGAAGTGATGCCGGTATTAGCGTTGGCATAGAAATGGATCAGAATGAACAGCCGAACAGAGCAGCTTTTTAACAGCTGCTTCTCGAATGAAGTATGAATGATTTTTTTTATGGATGGAATACTTACATTCGCAAAACGTTTCACTCTGGATCCACTCCCTTCCTCACAATATAATGTTAATTATAAACGGATTATAAAAAATTTGGAATATTGCCAAAGTGTGGAAAAAGGGCTAAAAAAGGACTGTTTTGCGAGGTGTGTTAATGAGAAAATAAATGGGGAAAATAAGGATAAAAATGGGGGAATTATTGTAAAATAAGGGTTTTCCCGGGAAAAGCTACCGCACTTTACCGAAAATGGTTACTGCACTTTACCGAAAATGATTAATGCATTTTACCGAAAAATTTACCGCATTTCTCCGAAAAAACTACCGCATTTCTCCGAAAAAGCTACCACAGTTTACCGAAAAAGCTTAGCGCAGTTCTCCGAAAAGCTATCGTATTTTGCTGAAAAGCTACTGCAGTTTATTGAAAAATAATTGTATTTGAGCTGGAACCGACCGGTTAGCGCAGTTTACCGAAAAATAACTGCATTTGAGCTGGAATTGACCAGCCAGCGCAGTTTACCGAAAAGTGGCACATCTGAGCCAGATCAGTTCAGCTAGCGCAGTTTACCGAAAATAGTTATATCTGAGCTGAAGTCGTTTGGTTAGCGCAGTTCTCCGAAAATAGCTGCATTTGAACTGAAACCGTTTGGTTAGCGCAGTTCTCCGAAAAATAGCTGCATCTGAGCTGGAGCTGTTTAGTTAGCGCAGTTTACCGAAAAGTAGTAATTCTGAGTCAGGGCCGTTTGGTTAGCGCGGTTCTCCCTAAAATAACTGCCTCTGAGCTAGGAGCGTTTGGTTAGCGCAGTTTACCGAAAAGTAGTACCTTTGAGCCAGAGCTGTTTGGCTAGCGCAGTTCTCCGAAAAGTAGTGCATCTGAGCCAGAACTATTCGATGAGCTGCAGTTTACCGAATAGTGACCGTATCTGAGCTGGAGCCGTTCGGTTACCATACTTTCCTGAAAAGTGTAAGCTACCCGATATGGAAATATGTAATTATCACATAGTAAAAACCGAGAACAATATGCTCTCGGTTTTTACTATGTGATAATTACTTTTTTTTGATAAAGTGCAGTTTCATATCATTTAAAGTACTTACAGTTGGAATTCCCAAAAGGTCTTCAGAGAAAACCATATAAGGATAATGCTCTTTTAATGTGGTCTTTTTTTCAAGCAACTCATAAGCCTTCGAAAAAGCACGCTTTAATAGGGTATTTTTATTTGCTGTACGGATTGTATTGTTAAGCGCTTCTACTAATTGAGGAGAGCGATCAAAAATATCCCGAACGGTGATGCATACATTTTCGTCAGTAGATTGTTCAATCATTGTCACAATGGCAAAAACAATCTCGACGGCGCGTTTATTTCTTTCCTTAGCGATTGATGTATTGATGATATCGGCATGTTCTGATATTAAGAACTTTGCAGGTTCAGTAATCTTGTTTAGGTTAAGTTTTGACTGTCGTACCTTTACATTATACAATGTCTGAATTAAGCGGAGCATATAGGGAGAGGAAAAACGTATTGTGTTCGTGGTGTCATCATAACCCAGTGAAACCAAAAGTGGTAAGGCGGATCCGATTCGTTTTGGATATTTTGGATCGCGAATAATCCCATAGATGGTTTGGAATGCTCCTGTCTTATTTCGTAGCATGATTATATCATTATCACTTAAATTACGTCCCTTCCCCATAAGTTCGGCTAAATCAGGCAAGTAAATAGTAAAACTTTCGTTTATCGCATACTGATTTTGGTTGATAGTATTTTTAATATCGGCAAGAATAATGCTGTAAAATAGTTTTAATAAGGGCAAATCAAATTCACCGATTTCAACAACCTTACCACGACTGATTTCTTCCAGTTTTGCCTCTGATACGGGTACTCCCTCAAAATAAAGTTTTCCAGTATTAGCATCATAATTGAGACCGTCTGTCGATTCCAGAGGAGTTAGATATGCACTTCCGCTTTTGCGTAAACTCAAACCGGATTCATATTCCTGATCAATGATCAGGGAGATATGCTTTGTTAATGAAGTATCGACATAGTCTTTTTTTCTTGTTCGGTTGGTCCTTTTTTTAGTTTCATGTTCTATGGATTCTAGCGAAGATGCATTTAGCTGTGTGTTGTATGCGTTATCGGCGGCAAACACAGGAAGCTCCTGAAGAACCACTTTGAGGGCCTCATATATACGATTTTCATCTTCTGTCAGAGGTGGGCCAGACTCCTTACGAGCTTGAAGTTCCTGAAAATGCAAAGCATAGTGCTCGGGAATTGGTGCATATACTTTTCCGGTTTCAGGGTCTTTTGACCACCACTCATTTTCAGTTTTATAACTGATTTCATGATCAACAGGTACCATCTCGGTTTCAACATCAATGGGGTGCTCTTTGCCGTTTTTATCTGTTACCGAAATTTGAACTGTTTTCTTTTTATTTAATAAATCTGAATCTTTTTCCATTATTCACGCTCCTAAAAGCAAAAAATAAATCCTAGCATATATTATACCGAAAGAATGGATTTATCGCAAGACAAATGAAAATGGAAGGGGATTGCAAGTTGTTTGTTCTATTCCTGTGAAACGTTGTAATTCCACCCATGATCGCCATGGTAAATCATTTGCTTTGTCATACCGCCATCAATGCAGATATTTTCTCCTGTGATAAAACCGGCTTTTTCTGAACAAAGGAATAAGACCATATTGGCAATATCCATCGGGTTTCCTACACATCCAGTCGGCTGCTGGATGGCATCAGCACCATCGTAGATGTGGTAATCTGTATCAATCCAGCCGGGAGAGATGGAATTTACCCGTACTTTTCCAGAAAAACTGATTGCCAGTGCATGAGTAAGCGAAGAAATTCCACCTTTTGCAGCGGTATAGCTTTCAGTTTGTGGCTGGCTCATGCGATCCCGAGAGGATGATATATTGATGATTGCAGAGCCATTGGTAAAGTGATTAGAAAACAATTTGGAAAGATAAAATGGTGCAGTCACTCCGACCGCCAGGGCGTATTGAAACTCTTCGTAGGAACAGTCTCTGATACCCTTCATCAGGGGGAGTGCATTGTTGATCAGGTAATCTACATGTCCATGTTTTTGGATGACGCTGGCAGCAAATGCTTCCAAAACTTCTTTTTTGCTAATATCTCCGACAAAATGATTTCCGGGCGCGATATCTATGATTTCTACCGTGGCGCCTTCTTTTTGGAAGGAATCGGCAATAGCTTTTCCAATTCCATGTGCACCACCAGTCACAACGACAACCTTATCTTTAAAATCCATAATGGTTCTCCAGTCTTTTTATTTTCAGTGTACCATGTTCGAAGAAAGAAGCAAACCCCATATATAGAAATAAGGACCGTAAACCAATGGTTTACAGCCCTTATGTGTTTAGCAGATTGTGATGTTTTTTATACCACTTGCAGCAATGAATAATAGGATTTCTTCTTTGTATTCTGGAAGCACCTTAAGTAAAAGGTCCTCTTCCTGTATGATCCATTCAGCGGAAAGAAGTTTTTCCTTTATAACTGGGTCATTGCTGATTCTCTCGGACAAACTTTTTTGTGCAAGTTCTCCCGCAGAAAGGGCCGCGGAAGTTTCAGAAACTGCTGCTGTTTCCTGAAAAGGAGGGGCAGCGTCCTCTGCACTTTCAAAAAATCCGGGCTCGTCCGTATTATCAAAGGAGTCAAAGCCCCAGTCACCAAAAAGTGCATCAAAATCTGTAGTTTCTGTTTGCGCAACTTCTGAGGTTTTGGAAGGAGTGTTTAAAACAGGTACACTCTCCTCTGGTAAGTCGGACTGAGCAGAGCTATTGGAAGTTATCGGGATATTGGTCTCTGCTTCCAGAGCCGTATCGACTGGTTTGGGAAATCTGCCGGATTTTATGGACATTAGTTCGGCAGACAGCTTGGACACCTGATCTTCCAATGATTTTAATTTTCCAGAAAGACCTGATTCACCAGTGTTCAGATCTTTTGTCGCATGAATATAGGCTGCTATTCCACTGCCGGCAGCATTTTTTAGTTCATCATTCAGCCAGTTTAGTTTAGCAGATAGTTCGCAAAGCCGTTCTAGTGCATAGTTTTCTGCGATAGCTGAAGCGGATGAGGGCTGCCCTGTTTTGGCCAGCAGCAAGGATGTGGATTCATTTAAGAGCTCTTCCGTAAGGGTCAGTAGAGATTTTCCGCTTTTGGCAATGGAATTTAAAGAATCCAGAAGGTCTGCATAATTTCCGGAAAGCATTGCCTGAATAATTCGGACCAGCTCTTCTTTTTCGGATATTCCAAGAACAGATCGCATGATATCAGCCGTGATTTCATCTTCTCCATTTGATAGCTGTTCCAGCAGTTTTAAGGCATTTCGCATCGCACCACCAGAATAGGAAGCAATCAGTTCTGCAGCTTCCGGCTGAATACGAATTTGAAATTCTGCCGCAACTTCAAGAAGATGTTCACAGATGATGGCCTCTGGGATCTGCGTGATGGTATAGCAGGCAGACCGCGACCGGATGGTTGCCGGGATCCGGTCGACTTCTGTTGTACAAAGGATGATCAATGCATAAGCTGGTGGTTCTTCCAATGTTTTTAAAAGGGCATTGAAAGCCTGCCGGGAAAGCATGTGTACCTCATCGATGATAACGATTTTCCGCTTTCCGAGTGGGCGCTCGTGTAGCCAGTCGGTCAGGTCCCTTACATGATCAACTCCGGTGTTACTGGCACCGTCGATTTCCAGAAAGTCAACGGATCCATTAGCTACAGATCTGCAGCCATCACAGGTACCACATGGGTTTCCAGTCCTATCTTTGTTTTTACAGTTTGCTGCCGCGGCTACGATCCTGGCAAGTGTTGTTTTCCCGGCCCCGTACTGCCCGGCCAGGACAATTACCTGAAAGAATTTGTCACGGATCGACTGCATTCTCAGATTATTTACAGTAAATTCCTGCCCCTTTACCTCATCGAAGGTTTTTGGGCGTATCTTGGTATAAAGAGTCATAATTCCCCCTCTTTCATCATCTGGAACAGGAGCTCCAGAAAATCATGTTTTGTGTAGAGTAGCTTTTTGGCCCGGATATTGCGTGCCTGTTCAGAAATCTGGTAAGCCTGTTTAGCAGAAATAGGCAGTTCCGTCATATACGGGAATAATTTGCTTCCAACAAGTTTATGCAGGTATTGATCTGCATAGATGGCTTCCAAAAGCCTCACGATTGCCAGACGGGCGGCCGGTGAAAATGCCTCCAAAGCATATTCGTCTTTTTCTTTCAGGAGACCGAAGGTTGACAGAAGATCCGCATGCTTTTGTTGGTTCAGTGCTTTTATCATTCTGGCGGTCATAGATATGAAAGCGTCATCAGCATTTAGCTGTCGGAATAGTCCGGGACAGCCATTAGAGGCTGTAACCACCTCTAATGATACAAAATCCCCCTGTTCCATAAAAAACTGTGCCATATCATCTTCATTTACTGGAAGAAAACAGATTTCAAAGCACCGGCTGCATACCGTGCGAATCAAAGGCTTGTGTGCTATAAAAATGAATACACATTGCCCGTCTTCCAACTCTTTTAGCAGGCTGTTGGCCACGTTTGACGTCATCTGATTCGCATTATCAATCAAAACAACGCGGCGCACAGTACTGGAATAGGAAATAAAATCTTTCAAGTCCTCTGTATCAGACAATTTGATGCTCGCCTGGTCACAGTCCAGACAGAAAAAATCTGCGCAGGAATGGAGCGGCTTATCAAGTCTGATGTCCAGGAGAAAGTGTGCCAGGATATCTGCACAAGTCCGCTTTCCAGTACCCTGAAGGCCTGACAAAATCAAATGCTGAGCATTTTTTTGTCCTTTGTCCATGTATTGCTTCAGAGCATTTTTCACATATGGATTTAAAATCAGTTTTTCAAACATTCCTCTCCTCCTCGAAAGACGTCATAGCCCAGATAGTCGCAGAAAGCTTTCCTGGTCTTATCGGCCGGATGCATACGGTCAGACTCGAAAAAGATCTGATCGATAGAATTCAGCTCTTTGCTCATCCGTGCTGCGTTGGTGACAATAACTGCTTCCTTGGTTTTAGGTGGTGTCATTCCATTGGCAGCTTCCAGGATATGCAAAAGTGCGGACATATCCGTAACCCGTTTCTCCTGTTCTAACCGGCTGTTTGTACAGACGGCCATTAAAACCGCATCCGTGGAAGAAGCCAAAAGGCGGGCCCGTTCTGTGAGGATGCCTTCCGCAGCGCCGAGTGTGAGCTGGGAAAGCACGCCGCTTGCGTGAAGAAGCGCACCGGCAATGACCAGTGATGGATCCGGCCGGATCACTTCATTTGGGCTGCCTTCGCAGATCGTAAGCGCCATATCAGCCAGGCTTGCAACATTGATGGTATGCTTTAAAAAACCGCCAAAGTATGGATGTGTGGCCTCTTCGGTCAATGGGGATTCCAGAAAACGTTCGTATCTGGCAGTTCCTATACCGAATACGGCGCAGCATAGACTATACAATCTGGGATCCTCAATTTCATCGAGGAGTTTTTTTAAGAGGGTGATACTTTGTTCTACATCGTAGCTGGACAAAGTAACACGAAAATCTGCCGGATCGTATGTTTCAGCCGGAGTGATTCGGACAATCCGAAGCGTACACTGCTCCCGGAAAAGCTCAATTTTTCCGATAACACGGACAATTTTTCCAACATAGTTATCAGTTTTATCCGAAATATGTTCGGACCAGCATTTTCCGTATACAATACCACTCTTATCACTAAGTGTAAGGTCCTGCCAGCGCCGGCCATCTGCAATAGACAATTTGACATTCCGAAGTAAAAACTCCGTTGCAATCTCCTTTTCGACCATGCTGGCCAGGTCCTTGATAAAAAATTTCTTCATGATGGTATCTCCTCCGTTAAAAAATGCTGATCATAATATTTTTTGATCAGCTCCAATAATTTTTCGTTTTCCGGATAGTCAAATCCTCTTTCAAATTTCAGCAGAGAATTATCTACACCACGAAAACGCGTAAAATACAGTTCTCCGCAGCGGGCAAACACTTCCGTTGGGACGAAATAGTAATCCAGGTTGTATTTGCTGTTTCCATTCAGCCGTGCTTTTAAATCCGGATCTTCACAGTCCGAAAGATACTCCTGCAGGCAGGATTCATACTGAAGCCGGACCTCTTTAAAATCATAGCCTTCGCTCAGCATTCCGTGAAAATGATCGTACATGTGCAGAAATTCATGGACATAGCTGCTGGGGGAGCGGACATCAATGCATACGCACTGGTAGGCCGGGGAATAAAGGCCGGAAGCATGGTGACGTCCAAGCTTGCGGAAACGAATGGAAGCATCATAGGGATGCTTTCCCAAAATATCTCCCAGAGCGAGAAATTCTTTTTCCAGTTCTCGCATTTTATCCAGATCACAGTCTTCATCTACCTCTATATAGCGGTAAACATTTAAGAAACTGCTCTCTTTCATGTAATCCTGATGTTTTGGTGGAATATTTTTTTTGGTCATAAATGCATTGGCGACCTCTGTGTTATTTCGATGATAGCGCGCATCTGCTTCCTGCATTTTGTGCTGTTCCATCAGGGCTTTTATGATAATGAGGTATCCCTCTGGAATTGTTGCATAGTACAGAAAATCTACTTTGCTGATGGAATACTGTTTTAAGACCGGTAATACCTGTTGCAGGAGTGAAAAGCTAAACAGAATTCCGCTTGCGCTCTGGCCTGGTATTCGCAGTTTTACAGGAATTTTCAGTTTGTCCAAAAACTTCATGACTTCTGGGTACAAAACCTGTTCTTTTTCATAGGCATATACAGGACATACTCTCCCGCAAACATGGAATCCATTATCTATCTCATTTAAAATGGACAGATAGACCAGATCATTATCCTTTGATTCAATGGAGTGAATGTAGTGCTGGTATTCAATTCGGATGCGCTCTATAACTGCCAGCTTTGCAAGATAATAGGAATCCCATAAAGTACATTTTCGTCTATCGGCGGTCAGCCAAATTTGACGGTTTCTGTTCCTTGCCTTTAGTTTCCCAAAGATCAGAAAATATTCATTTTCAAATGCGGTTATCCGGAAAATACAGTCTGTGGGCATACCGGTTGCTGCAACCAGCCTCTCTACCTGCTCATCATGGCATTGCGATAGAGAAATGCTAAATCCCAGAATCTCCTGCAGTTTCTCAGAAATCTCCTGTTCTGTGATCTGACCGGCCAGAAAGTCTTTGTAAAGGGTATTTACAAAAGGATTAATCACCTTTTTCCAGTAGGTCTTGATCAGATATTCCGTGAAATCTTTTCGGCTGTTGCTCTTTTTCCAGAATTGGTCTCTGGAAAATAATTTGAAAAAGTCATTCATGGAATAAGTCCGGCGGGTTTTGATCCGGAGCAGTGACTGGATCCGGTCCCCTCCTTTGGCCAGATAATTGGTAGTCACCGTATTTTCTGGCAGAAAATCAAAAAGGTCGAAAAAATCTTCATCCGAAGATTCCATCGACCCCTCATTTGTGTCTGGTTCATTGAAATTGAATAGCGCAGACAAATTGTACGGCAGTTGTAAAATAGCCATAGGTTCCTCCTCTCTTTGTTGTGAATGCACAAAAAAGACCAAATTAGAATTCCTCTAATTTGGTCCGCATCTGTGCAGACTCATCCCCTTTTAATAAGCAATTGCTTGAAACGAAGACAGAGTCTATTGTGTTTGAAATAATTTTTATCAAGGATAGTTTAACATAGATCAAAGGTGAGCGCAACGCCAAGAATGGACAGAAAAGAAGGATGGAAAGAAGGAGCCTTAGTGCCGGGAGGTCTGTTAATCAGAAAAGCTGTTTCAAACGCATAATACGTTAGAAACAGCTTTTTCTCAAATCTTTCTTTTGGAGAGTTCGTCCATGTATAATTCGGCAATATAGGACGGGCCATTGCACCATAATCGGGTCTGCTCATCGTAAAGTGCCTTGCCGGTTTTGGAAGAATAAAATTCCGGCAATATTTCCTTTGGACTTTTTCCTGTATCTTCTGCAATTTCTTCGACGGCCATGGTAATAAGAAGGTCAATCGTATAGTCTATTCGCTCTTTTGAAATCATTTCTTCAGCCATATTTTCTCGCTTTCCACAAAATGCAGGCAATCAAGCGCTGCAGTTGTTTTAAAACAATACTGATCCTTTAACTTATTCGGAAGTAGCTGTTTAATACAAAAATCATCAGCTTCTTTGCTTCCGGCTATTCCAAAGGCGCCGACTAGGTATGCGGCCAGCGTTGCATTTGTCGCATCATCCGCAATTTTCCCAGCAATAATATCATATTTTGCCATAGCATCTTCAACATCCAGAAACAAAAGTCTTTTTCGATGAGCCGCAACACAGTGCAGCCATTCCACATTTGCATCATCAAATGCATATGTGGATAATTCTGGTGAAGGTCTTAACTGAAAGATGGAAAGATAGCCATAATCCTGATTCTCTTTAATGCTTCCATTTGCGAATGCTTTAGCAATGGAAGTCTTGAGAAAACGAATAGCCTGGTCCTTGGAGGTGGTCAGGTAAAAGCCTTGGCCAAAGTCTTTTCGTCTGGCGCATCTTTCCAATAAAGGCTTCTTTACTTCACAATAACTGCCATGGTAAAGGATAAGTCCATCTGTAAAATCAAGCACTAATTTGGATCCCCTTTCTTTGAAGAAATTCCGTGATGTCTTCTAATATAGCATCATCTCCTTCGCAGTGAAAAATCCCATAACATTTTTCGATATAGCCAAGTACATCTGCTTTTCCGAAGATGTTAAAAATCTCATCCACAGGAAGATGCCATTCCTTTGATGCTAAACGTACCAATCGGGTCTGCATGAATATGATCTCTTCTTTTTCGCTCATCGCGAAATCCTCCTTTCCGAGCTATCTCTATACTCCATATTAACACAATATCTGTGCGCGAACAAGATGACGATGCGGCAACCAATTCAGTAAGCTTTTTAGTCAAGTTCGTCAACTACAATAGATCTTTTATATTCCTGCTTTCCTTCATAATCTCCGGTATATCCACTGGCCAGAAACCAATCTGACATTGTCTTCCTCTTTTGAAGGCCGCGCAATGCTTTTTCGTAATCAAAAACATAGGAATCTGCTATAAAATTTTTGCACAGTTCCCAGATATATATTATGTCATGTTTTGGTTTACCCTGAAAACCGTATTCCGTTTCATAATTCGGGTTGTCAGAGTAGCTCTTGCGACGTCCGGCATAGAAGATAACGTCATAGCAGCATTCGCGACGGATCTTCTGTTCCAGGTCTGATTGCTGCCAGTACGGATCACTATAGTCGGTAATCTTAATGTCGAATACCTTCTTTTCATCCATGTCAAAAAACTGGACACGGTAACGGCCGTCCCCTTCTTCAATCCACTCAAATTTCATAATCCTTTTCCTCCGGGTTATCTTTACTTTCCGTATATGCCATATAATATTTTTTTCGATCATGGTTCTATGGTGACAGGGAGCTATGTAATTCTCCCCCACTATTTTCATACCCCATCTTAACTCAATATCTGTGCGTGAACAAGATACCGCGGTAGCGGTCAATCGACATAGTTTTTAAACTCCGGATACAGTGGGGCGTCGGAAAAACTACCCTGCAAAAGAAAGAGGTTTCGTTTGGCCCGGGTCATGGAAACATACAGCAGGTTCCGGCCCTCTTCTGATTCTTCAAACTCTTCTACTCCATAAATTACTACGGTGGGAAATTCTTTCCCTTTTGATTTATGAGCAGTAAGAAGGGTAATCGTATCAGGGCTTGCGGGATATTCAACCTCTGCCGTATCAGAAAATTCGATCATGGCATTCATATGGTTAAGAAATTCGGAAGCCGTATTGATAGCCCGCATTTCGATGCGGGAGCACAACTCTTCTACTGCCGGATGTTCCTTCTTCTGCCAGAGAAACTGGTAAATGGACCGAACGGCATCGGACAGATCCTGGGCATACAGAAGTTTTTTACAGGAAGAAAGTGTCCTGGCAAGTGCGATACCGGGACTGCCGGATGCTTCATATATTTCAAGCAGATCCGGATCATATAAATCTGGTTCTGGAAGATTGAAATATTTTAAGAAGCTTTCCAACATGTGGTCTCGCTCGACAGGAATGTCCAGTTCATATCCATTACGTTTCAGCTGTCTGTAAAGCGCCAGTGGATCATGAAAATTGGTCACGTAGAGAGAAAATGTGTCACGAATGGCAATAAATACCTCATCCTTTATGAGTAATGTTTTGGGTGAAGTTGCAAGGTAAAAACCATCTAAACTTTTTTTGATCTTTTCCAGCGCTTTATTTTTGCGCGCAATGATGGCAATATCTCCAGGTTTATAACCAGAGCGTTCTGCGGATGCAACCAGATCCCGGATGGTATCTACCAGAACATTTTTCCGATAAATCGGCCGAACCGTAGCGCGGTGATGGGAACGCAGAGATTTGCGATACCGATTCGTATTATTGGCAATCAGTGCATTTGCTGCTTCCAAAATGTGGTCTACCGACCGGAAATTATCTGGAAGAATCACGATTTTACTGTTGCTCCACATTTCCTGAAAATGAAGCAGGTAATAGTTGCTTCCTCCGCGCCAGGAATAAATACTCTGATCATCGTCTCCCACAACCACAATATTTCCATGGGATGCGATGGCGTATACCAGATCGACCTGATCTGACGAGATATCCTGGAATTCATCAATCATTACATAGCGAAAACGCTGCTGATAGCTTTTTAATACATCTGGATATTCGCTAAACAGTTGGTTGGTAAGCTGGATCTGTTCATCAAAGCAGATATACCCCTCTTCTTTCATTCGTTCCTTCAGTTTCTGATAAAGGCACCCTAAACCATCCGGATCAGGAAAATCCGCATGTTTTTTCCACTCTTCCAGTCCGTCTTTCTCAATGGAAAGTACAGCGTTGTAAATCCTGCTCAGCAGGCCGAAATCACCGGTGAGTCCGTCATAGTTAATGCCGGACAATGGAGAGATTTCATCAATGATCTGCAAAATCAGACGATAGTAGTCTACCTTCTCTGCAATTTTTAAGGATTTTCCTATGAAGTCCTCATGTTTGCGAAGAATCGTGTAGCCAAGGCTGTGGAAGGTAAAGATGGCCGGCAATGCACTTTCTTCACCGAGCACCCGTCTGGCACGTTCCAGAATTTCGCCAGCGGCCTTTTTGGTAAAGGTGACAAAAAGAATTTGTTCCGGTAAAATCCCGTTTTTGATCATACGCACCATACGCGCAATCAGACAGTGGGTTTTGCCAGCACCAGGTACCGCGATGACTGCCATAGGGCCCTCCATGTGTTCAACAACCTTTCGCTGTTCTGGGGTTAATCCTTTTTCTAAATCGACTGCTTCTGCCGGAACAGAAATGGAAGTTTCTTCTGGTTGTTTTTCTGGTGCCAATGCGGAAATATTCTGCTGATGGCACAAGTCCGTATAGCGGCAGTCCTCACATTTTTGAGGTATGGAAAGATGGATTGTGCTCAGGAGAGCCTGGGTGGCCTCCGCTATCCCGCCATAGCCCATTTGAAGATAGCATTTTCCTTCTGTATACTGTGAGGCCAGGAAATCGGCCTTATCCTCTTTGGATTTTAAGTAGCAGATCATGGAAATTATCTCCTGCCCATAGGTGGGAGCGCTGATCAGGTATTGTGACAGCAGCTCCGGGCTGTAATATGCCTGGGTCTCTTGCTTCCTGGCTCTCACAGAATACTGTGGTTCATTCGGGAAAATACTTAAAGCATAGACATGCTTCCCCTTTTTAAGAACCAGATCTGCTTGTGCAGATAATTCAGACACCGCTACGTGGTTGCAGCTTGTATTGACTGAAATCGCTGAGCAGAGCCTGGTCTTCAAAATCTGATAACCCTGCTCAAAGAACCAGTCAGCAAAGCGATGCCACCTGGCAAGGTCCTGATCCCGGCAGGTTTCATACTGGCGGTTATTAAGGAACCAGTCTCTGCTGTATTCCAGAAATGCTTTTTCGAGTGCTTCTGAAAATGAAGTAGGCCCTTTGGATAATGCTAAAATTAAAGAGTCCTTCTTTTGATAAAAAAACTGGGTACGTTTTGATGCAGCATATAATCCCAGCTTTCCGAGACGGTAGTGGCTTTCGCAGTGGCGGAGCCGGATAAGATCCCTGATTGTAAGTTTCATAGGCTAAGTCCTCCTTTTGGGCACGAAAAAAGGAACCTCCCAAAGGAAGTTCCTCCAACGTACATATTATTCTGTTTATTTTTCCAGAATTCCCCCACTCATTCGGTCATAAAATGGCGTGCGCTTTGTCAGAGACAAATGTTGTTGAAATGAAAGAATCTATGAGTATTTTACCATTGGATTTGGGGCAAATCAAGGATTATCAGATGATGGTATGACAACTTATGTAGATTAATGGGAAGAAATGTGCTATGCTAAAAAGGCTGCCGAACCTCCAGCAGAAAGGAGGTGAGTCGGATGGGAGATTTTATCATCACATTTTTTGTCTCTGTTTTAGCAGGTGTAGTTAGCTACTACATATGCAAATGGCTGGACAGAGATAAATAGGCAGCAACAGCCTAAACGGTCGGTTCGCCGTAATGAACAAGAAAACCCCAGAGGAGGCACCCTCTGGGGTTTTCGTTTTGCCGCATGGGAAATCATCACATTTCTTAGCTGCCTACATTTTATTATATTTTCATCGAAAAGTCAATATTCCTATGAATGCCCGTTTATCGCTGTATGAATATCTGGTTATCGTTTGTTATAATTAATAGTTTTGTAATGGAGAATTAAAGATAAAGGTTCACTTTTGTGCTACCATATTTATAACAAATAATTTGAAAAAGGGGCGATTACATGGAAGAGAGTTTCTGGAAACAGACATATGAGAAGATTCTGATTGGAATGGGTCTCTTTGGGATTACATTGAATTTTCTCTTTCTCAATCAGATTCTTCCCTTCCTTGGTGCCCTTTTGCTGTTTACGGGATTCCGAAAACTGAGACTGGAAAACCGCTGGCTGAAAGCCGGATACGCAGGTGCCGCGCTCAAAGTTGTGATTACCATCGTGAACATTGTGATTGGAAGTGTGCTCGAACGGGAGAAAATTTATGTTTCATATGTATGGAAAGTGATTGTTTTCTGTGGCGGAATTTTGCCGGTTTTTCTGATGGTTTGTCTCTTCCTTGGTATGCGTGAGGAACTGGAAAAGCGTAAGGCGGAAATAAAAAATGAGGTCCTGCTCCATATCATCATCTGGTATGTGGTGGTGACCGTGCTTGCGGTTCGGGAATATGAGGGCTGGATTCTTGGCCTGGCGATCGTTGCCGCATATATTGGAATCCTTGTGGAGTTAAAGAATATAGCAGAAAAACTGGAACAGGCCGAATATGTACTGGAAGAGCATCCGGTGCGGATTTCAGATGGAAGATACGCAGCGGGAGCAGCAATTCTGACTGCGGCAGGCCTGCTCATCGGCTATACATGTTTTGGTTCCTATCACATGGCGTGGACAACTGCAAAAGAAACGCAGGATTCGGCGAGTGAAGAAATCAAAGCACATCTGTTATCCCTGGGTTTTCCGGAAGAGATTTTGCATGATTTAAAGGAAGAAGATATTCTGGCATGCAAAAATGCCAGACAGATTTTGCTGAATCAAAGCGATGATTTGCTGCGGGACGGGGATGAGCGGCTGCAGCTTGACGGCGTGGCAGTGGAACTGGAACAGGAAGGGCAGTGGAAGGTAATCCATCATTTCTTATGGAACGGAAATTCGGGCTTTCGCGGGACAGAGGCAGTGCAGATCAATCCTGCATACCAGGAATTGAACGGCGGTTGGACTGCCCAGGGAGAACTTACCGGCCAGGTCCTTTACGATAAGGATGGGACTTCTTACACCGCAGAGTATGCGTCTTTACAAAATGAAGCATACGATACCAACCAGAATTTTCCATTTTACGGAAGCCAGCAGTATGCCAGCATTTTTGCAGAATTTTCCATGCCACATCGCGGGGAAAACTGCCGCGGATACGTGGCTTACGAAATCAAGGCAAAGGAAAGTGACTGGTGGATTGATTCCTGGCTCAATTACACCCATCAAAAGACCATCTGGCAGTACCCAGTGATATCTGCGGCCCAGAACAGAAAACAGGGAGGCTGGCTGAATGAGCGTGTGTTCAGTACTGTGCAGGATGCGCTGCAGGTGTTACCGGAGGGAGAACGTGAGAATTCTGTCGGCTTAGGAATGTAAAAATCGGGAGTTGCAGAGGTGTTTTTTATGAAAAGAATCACATGCATTTTACTGACTTGCATATTATGTTTTTCTATTTCAGGCTGTACAAAGACATATAAAGGTACGGATGAACTGATAGAAAAAGCCAGAGAAGAAATTCCAGTTTCCGATGCGGATACGATTGATATGCAGTATGGAGGTATGTGTACCGTAGATGATACGGCACTCGTTTGGTTTATTTCTGGCAATCAATATCAGACGCATTACTACCTTCCTATGGAAGTAGAAATCAAAGGAGAAGCAGAATATGCTTATGTTCGGACATACAAACCGATGTCTCCTTTCATGGATATTGCTGTTTTGAACTGGAATCGTGGGTATGCCTTTATTGTGAACAATCCAAATTGTGTTTCTGTAAAAATTACGGATGAAGCAGGTACACATGAAGAAATGATAGAAAAAGATGCCTATCCGTATGTGTTCTATTGTTCATCTGTCCCATCGGAGTACGTTTTTATTGATGCTGAAGGAAATGAACTTAACTGAAACCTCAGCAACTTCAAATTTGAAGGGAGGCAGTTAAGATGATTTCTTGTAATAAGAAATTGAAGAGTGCAGCTAAGGGATTTCTATGTGGAATGTTGCTATATCTATTTATGATATTTATGACGGGGCATTTCACCTTTTTCAGATTATCTGAAATTCCGACGTATCTTTTGAGACGACTCCCATACGGAATAATGAAGTGTTTCTCCTTTGGAGTGGTTGGTTACCTAATAAGTTTGTGTTATTACATTGAGAAAAGAAAATTCAATAAATGATAAAAAGTGGGCTTCTAGGAATAATCGCAAAGGCTGCCGTCCTGGTATTTGTTAGGCGGTAGCCTTTGCTTATGCAAGAATGAAAATGTGCTTTTATATGTTGATTGACTCAGTTATTCATTCCTATGATCACAACTCTGCAGAATTTCCAGGGTCCTATTATCTCTTTCTCCACCGAAAAATTTTTTGAGTACTTTTTCAAATACATCAATTTCCGGAGCTACAGTATCAAATAGGGTCATACAGGACTGGAGCTTTCTATCATCTGGTTCACCCATTACTTTCTTTGCATCGTTGTCTTTAATTTCCAGCAGGACAGTGGATATTTCAATCAGATTATGGCCGAGGGTTGGATCCGTAATATAGTTTTCAGCTTCCTCACGACTTTCAATGGCATAGTATATCGCCATATTACTGTATCCGAGACCACGAATCTGGGGGAATATGAACCACATCCAATGGCTTCTCTTTTTACCTACCTTTAATTCCTCATAAGCGTCATGATAGTAATTCTGCTGTGCTATTAGGAAACGATCTAATGATTTTTTCATGAATGGCTCCTTAAAAATATTTACTTTGGCGAGGCTTCTGCAGGTGACAGTTGTTCAATTTTTGCCTGCAGCTTTGCATTTTCTCTATCCGCTTCTCTGATACGCTCCTGCATTTCACGCTCTTTATCCATGACGGCGCGCTCTTTATCAATTTCCGCACGCAATTTGCTTTCATTTAACTGAGACTGTAGGGCTGAAAATTTGTCCTGGAGCTCTTTGTACTGCTCCTGTAAATCCTTGTATTTTTCCAGATCGGCTTCCATACCAGTCATTTTTTTGAGAAGAAGATCATTGCTGGCAGTTTTTTCATTGGCAATCGTGCGGGCATCATCACGCTCACGGCATGCATGCTCTTTTTCACTCATTACTTTTTCAATTTGAGCAGTGGTTTCTTTTTTTATGGCTTCAATCTGGGCAGCGGCATCCTCCTCTGCTTTATTCATCGTATCCATGGCCTCTTTTTGGAGTCTGTTAGCCAAATCAGTATTTTGCTGGGCCCTATCCATATCAATTTGGGCCTTTGCAATAGCCTGTTCTTTTTCTGTAATCGCAGCATTTAATGCTTCCTGAAGCCTAGAAATTTTGGCATCCTGGCCGACTGCTATACCATTAAGTTGTTTAATTAATGTAGAGATCGTGGCTTCAACTGCCAGTAAGGGGCCTTCTAACTCAGGATGTGTCCCTCTGATATTGTCGGACTCTGCAATATCAAGAATGCGCAGAATAGCATTCTCCTGCTGCTCGCCTTTTGGGTCTTCCAGATTTTTATACAGATCAATGATGTGCATCAGCCGTTCCGATGCTGTTGCGGTCAAGCGCATGCTGACCGGCTTTTTGGCAGATTTTTCTTTGATTTCTTCCATGGGATGCTCCTGATTGATATAAATGTTTACGTTTACATTATTTACGTTTACTTTAATTGTATTATAGCATCATACAGGCCACATAACAATAGAAAGTTTATTTTTAGTGAAAAACGTAAACTTTTTATTGCGAGAAATGTAAATAAAAATAGCCCTGGACATTTTTGCCCAAGGCTATATCATGCAGCATCAATTTTACTTTGCAATTAGGCGAATACACAATGAATTTCACGATATATGTTGAATTTAAAGTGCACGTGGTCACTGATTCCCACATGTGATAATTCAGCAGACAAGTACGGCAAATATTTTTGATTTGGAGTTGTTTAGGCATTTTAGAACAAAAAGTTTACGTTTACGCCGTAAACGTAAACTTTTATGGAGATGAGCAACGATTATAGCATATAGAAAGAAAAATTCCATAAATAATGCTATTCTACCGTTCCAGTGGAAGATCTAATCCAGGATCTTTTCAGGCTTAAAATTGAGGTAGTCTCCAGAAACCAGGTGATACCGGATCCCATGGTGAACTCCGTGGATACTGTCGCCGTAACGGGACTCTCCGTGGCAGTGGGAATATACAACATGCTCCACTCCGTACTCTTCGGCCATCCGCGTGAAGATACTCTCCTCTTCCACGATATTTGTTGGCGGATAGTGGAGAAACATAATATATTTACGGAAGCCGGACTCTCTGGCGCTTTCAAAAGAAATCCGCAATCGTTCCGCTTCCCGCGCTACCAGCTTTTTGGCCTGTTTCTCATTGGCTTCATCCCATCCGACAATCTGCCCTTTTGAATTGATGTAGAATGGTCCCTCAAAGGTATATCCTTTTGTTCCTACAAGGGCATAATCCTGGTAATGATAGTGATTATTCTGCAGGAAATGCAGCTGTGGTTCATATTCTTGATTTAGAACTGCAGTTTTCTTGGCATCCCAAAACATATCGTGATTTCCCCGCAGCAAAATCTTATTTCCGGGAAGATCTGCGATAAAAGCAAGATCTGTTTTTGCTTCGGACAGATTTTTGCCCCAGCAATGATCTCCAGTGATGACAAATGTATCTTCATTTCCAATCAGTTTTCTGCAATTCTTTTCGAGTTTTTCTTCATGCTTTTTCCAGACTTTCCCGAATCTATCCATAGGTTTGTCTACGGAAAAGGCCAGATGCATATCTCCCAGAGCATATAGTGCCATGTTTTCTGAGTCTCCATTTAAAATGAATGTTTGATGAGCAGGCCGGACAATACAAACTGCGATGTTATATGGGGAGGATGCTCAACGATATTTTTAGTATAATGGGTTGCTTCGGGAGTGTCAATTCGATTTGCATTCACCTACATCTGGCCGGCTTAGGCCAGGAGGCTGATTGGCAAAACAAAAAGAGGATATGCCCATAACAGACATACCCGCTAAAATTACTTTGTTGTCTGCATCAAAGTTTAGAAATAAAAAAGTTTACATTTACAGCGTAAACGTAAACTTCCAAAGAAAGTGGCAGATTTTTCATGCATCATCTGTAAATGATACGACATCGTTGGGCGTGCAGGACAGATATTTGCATATGCGTTCTAATGTTACCAAGGTTATATTTTGGCCTTTTTTGAGCCGGTCAAGCGTATGATTGTCAAGGACCTTATCCTTCAACAGAGTATACTGTGTAATTTTGCGTTTCTGCATCGTGTCCCATAACGGGCTGTAATCAACCATTGAAAAGTCCTCCTAAGAACAATCTTAGCTGATTTACGGATAAATCAACATTGTGCATATATGCACAATGTTGTATACTGGTTAGAAGGAGGTAAGAGAATATGCAGGAATTTGACTATAGTAATGAAACATCGAATGATTTGTATGATGCGGTGGATGGGCTGTCTTATGAGGAAGCGGTATTTGCCAAGGAAGCTATTGAAAAAATAAAAGAGGAAAAAGAAGAGAAAAAGGTCATGAAATTTAAAAAATGGTTTAATGAGGCTCTTTTCCCGATTCTTAATGAATTTGCTGCTGTTTCCGGATGCTGCCTTAAAATTGATCAGGATGCGTGTGGCGGTATGACAGTAACATTAAGGAGCAAGTATGGCGTTGATATCACTGCAAACCAGAAACAAATGCACATGGCAATAGCATTCGCAGACCACATTGCTGTAAACAAGTGGTCTGGAGCTGATGAGGTGGAACTTACTCTCATATATGGTATTCCTGAAGAAGATTAAGAATTGAATGGATGAGAAAAGGTTCATCCTATTAGCAAAACACTAATGAGATGGACCTTTCATTGAATTCTCTTAATAAATGCAGTATTGAGGTGCTCCCCCGGATGCCAGAAGATCATCAATACCTTTTCCATTTTCTTCTTTCCAGTTTGCAATTACGACTGGGATGCCAGCGGTTTTTAGTCCGTCTGCCAGTGATTTTTCGCACGATAAAACCCGCTCATTATGAAGCTTGTCTGCATCAAATGCAACAACAACCATTTTCATTCCCAGTTCTTTCATTTGAGAAAGGACACCGTCATCTAAAATAAGAGAATAGGAATTGACCCCGGGAAGAGTTACCACCGGAGTCGATAAGGCGTTGGATGCAAATAGTCCTTTTGGCTCACCCTCCGTGATGTACCAAAGGGAGGATGTTTTGGCAAAAGGAAGGCCGTAAAAACTGCATTGGTTTGCAGCCGCGCAGCCCTTTTTATAGATGTTGGCCAATATTCCACGTGTTGCAGCCTGAGAATCCTGATAGTAGGAAGCCAGGGTTCTGTATTTTCCTTTTTGCGGGAGAAATTCTTTCTCTCCTCCAGGGGTTACAAAGTAAACTCCCTTCATGCTGATGAAATATTTTTTACCTTCGGCATAGTAGAAACGATCCTGGCCGGAAGTGATCACGGTTGCATCAATGTCAGAAAAATCTTTCCGGATCCGAAGACGAAAGGCGTTCCCATCGAGGTCATACATCGGAAATACCAGTCCACTTGGGCCGGCAAAGGTCCACTGCTCTCCTTTTAAATACGCCCCGGGAATTCCTTCGAGTGAATTTGATCCAAATTTCTGTAGAATTAGATCTGCAAGCCTGGCTCTGGTTATATTTCTGGTGCGGTATCGGTTATGGTACTTTACCCGCAGGCTGTCCTCTTCTGGAAATGATACAATATGATGCTTTTCAATCAGTTCATCCGTCCAACCCTGGCTATGAAGATAAGCCTTGTGTGCCGGGTCAAGGATCAGAAGATTTTGCATATAGGTGTAAATACTGCTGCAGTTTTCATTGTTTTTGGGCACAATCTGATCAACCGGTTTCAGTTCCCTTTTTTGTGGTTTTGAAATATGCGAATAATTCATTCCGGTTTTCTTTTTCCGGAGCAGTTCGTACTGAGTGCGTTCTTCATAGATGGAACTGCCGGAACCTTTTGCGCTTCCGATGAACACATATTCCTGGCCATCGGAACCGATCATATTGCACTTTTCTTTATCACGCTGGCAGCAGATGAGCTCACCACCGTAATCTTCCGGTGTCCAATAGCCACACCAGTCTTCATGCTGACAAATGGGGCATTTTCTGGCCCTGCTTACCCCTTTCCATGCATCGCTCATGTTCTTCTCCTCCTGTAAATATGATATTTGTTTGCTTTTTACCGCCATGTAGCGGAGTATGTCAGTCCTGCTGACGCATATGATTGCCTGTCGGCATCATTTTCGCATAAAAAAGGGCATATCAATCCCGGATGAGATCGTATGCCTTTCACATAGCGAATTATATTTGAAAAAAATGAGTACCGTTTTATTATATCTGCTTCACAAATGCTTGTCAACAGCGCTGAAACCCTGTTCGGCGAAGGGAAAGCCTTTGAAAGGACTGCAAGTTAAACACTCATGGGAAGGTTAAGAGATGCAGACCAGTCAGATTAATTCCAATATCTGTTGGATGTTCTTTTTGCCAAATGAGGTTTTATCCTGATTGATAATCAGACAGGGAACGCTCATAACATGATATTTTTCTTTTAAATCTGGAAAATGGGCAATATCATATACTTCAGCCGTTACGAGAGGGTTTAGGGAAGCAATCCTCTGTGCGGCCGTCACAAGATCCGGGCACATGGTACAGGAAAGTGATACCAGGACCTGCAGATGAACGTTATGCTGGATTGCCAGTATTTTTTCTCTTATTACAGGATCAAGTGGCTGCCCAGGCCCTGCAGCATTATATAATCCCAGAATAAAGGACGTAAATTCATGCCCTCCAGGGACGCCGTGAAAAGCCAGCCCTGTCTGCTCTCCGCTTTCGGTTAATACATCCACAAAAGGAAGCGAAGCACCGGTCTCTGCAGAAGGGACGCGTTCGTGCACAGTCAACTTATCTGTATATTTTGCCAGTTCTGTCATATAATTTTCTAATTCCTGGCTCACGGGCCGGGAATCCAGATGCAGCTCAAGCTGCAATTTCCGTTCCATTTTGGCAAATACCGTATTTAACTGGTTTATGATATCCTGTGAGAAAAAACTATTTGAGGATTTTACATCTGGCGCGGCACCTTTTTTAACCGCCTGTTTTGCATGGATACCGGTTCTTCCCTGCATGGCAGCCGCATATTTTTCCAGCTCCGTAGCGGCGGTAGCACCATCTCCCACTGCCGTTACTACCTGGCGCAGATTTTTCTGGCACACATCACCGGCTGCATAAATTCCTTGGCAGCTGGTCTGCCGGCTCTTATCGGTTATCACATATCCATGGGGATCCAGATTTACCAGTTCTTTTACCAGTGATGTGTTTGGCTCATAACCTGCAAATACAAACACTCCGAACGTGTCATTTGCAGAATCAAAGAGAGTTTCCTTTCCGGTATTTCTATTTCTGTAGCAGATCCTGCGCAGCATGTGGTCACCCTCAACACAAATAACTTCGGTATTTGTCAGGACGGTAATCTTAGGATGATTTTTGGCTGCTTCTGCAACAGCTTTTGCGCAGGAAAAATCATCGTCTCGGATCAAAATGGTCACATGGCTTGCGAATTTGGTGAGGAATACACTCTCTTCTGCCGCTGCAAATCCTCCGCCGATTACAAAGATTTCTTTCCCGTAGAAGAATTCTCCGTCACAGGTTGCACAGTAAGCTACTCCATGACCGCGGAACTCTGCCTCACCTGGAAAGCCGATCATTCTTGGATGGGCGCCTGTTGCAAGCAGAATTCCAAAGCTTTGGAAGCTGTCCTTGTCTGTAGTGCTTTCCCAGAGTTCTGCTCCGGATGCAGTTTCTTCTTTTTTTAGCGCAGTAACTTCCCTTAATAGAAATTCAGCTCCAAAAAACTCGGCCTGTCTGCGCATGGTTTCTGTCAGTGCTCTCCCGCTGGTTTTCTCAATGCCTGGATAATTTACCACTTCATCAGTGATGGTGACCTGGCCGCCGAATTTCTCTTTTTCAAGGATAAGGACACGATAGCGGGCACGTGCAAGATATAATGCGGCGGTCAGTCCGGCCGGCCCTCCGCCGATCACTACTACATCATAGAAATTTTCCTTTTCCATCAGAGCATACCTACCAGATCAAGGCTTGGTTTTAAGGTTTCTGCACCAGGTTGCCATTTGGCCGGGCATACTTGATCGCCATGTTCTGCTACGAACTGGCATGCCTGAAGGCGGCGAAACAGTTCATCCGCATTACGGCCAACATTGCCCGCATTTATTTCGTATACAACGATTTTTCCCTCTGGATTTACGATGAAGCTTCCTCTCTCGGCCATTCCATCGGACTCAATCAATACCCCAAAGTCCTTACATAATACATGAGCGGGATCGGCCAGCATTGGGTATGCGATCTTACCAATTCGCTCAGAGTGATCGTGCCATGCTTTGTGTACGAAATGAGAATCTGTAGAGACCGAATAAACTTCGCATCCTGCTTTTAGAAACTCTGGATATTTGTTCTGAAGATCTTCCAGTTCCGTAGGGCATACAAAGGTAAAGTCTGCCGGATAGAAGAAAAAGAGACTCCATTCTTTCATGATATCGTTTTTGGTTATGGTTTTAAATTCACCATTCTGATAAGCCTGAACAGAAAAATCATTTATTTCTTTGTTGATCATTGACATCTTCGCAGTCCTCCTTTATGGAGTAATGGTTCCCAGAAGCACATCAAGTTATGCGGAGACCGCGCTGCAACAATGACGTTTGCATAGAGAAAGGCATCAATCTTATGGCAATCAGAAACAAAAAAGACATACAAAGTCCATTGGGCTTATATGTCTTTTACCTGCAGCTCCTAAAACCAATCTGTTACGATATGGTACGGATCCATGGTTTCTGCAGTGATATAGCATTCGCCGGTTGCAGGGACAGGCTGCCCGTCCGGGCCGATGATCTTTGCATCAGCACTTATTTCTGCCAGGGGAAGTAAGGTTGTGCAGGGTTTGATTAAGCACAGTGGGTTGTTCTCAACAATTTTGTATAGATACTTTCTTTTGTCCCCGAACCGCTCTACCACAACGCCGGCTCTGGGACTTCTTAAGGTCATTTTCATATTCATATCCTTCTTAAGGCCAGTATTCCAGAAAAGATCATGCTCCGAATGATACACGCAGTGGTGGGCCATTTGTCAGGCATGATCCTGCTTCACCAATTCTATCATTATTTGCGAGTTGCATCAATACAAAAAAGAGGCATTAAACACTGTGAAGAACACCAGGCCTTCATCGTCTATCACCACATTGCCGTGCATGGACGAAAACAGAAGGAATCAGCGATATTTAGTATTGCGATGGGTACAATACTGCGTTAGAACGGTTTCCTGTGCTAAATCATCAATAGCCTGGTCATATGGGGATTTGTTCTGTACAATGCAGAAAAGAAGCGTTGCAAGAAACAAGAAAAGTAAGAAACATATCAAATACATCGTAATTTTTGTCCTCCTGTGGTATTGAAAAACGGGACACCGCATTCTCGTTACTTTAGTGATGAGTTAGGTGTGCCAAATTTTTTAATAAACACAGAACAAATGTTTACCATATAAAGAAACATATGGTATAATATAAATATGGAAAAAGATATATTTACTATTAAAGAAAGTACACTTTCATATGGTAGAGGATATGTGTATTCTTTACAGTATCATCTTGTCTGGTGCACGAAATACAGAAAACAGGTTCTGAAAAATGGATTAGATGCAGAATGCAAAAAAATGTTATATGAACTTGCGGAGGAATACCGATTTCAGATTCTTGCGATGGAGGTTATGCCGGATCATATTCATTTACTTTTGGACTGTAAGCCACAGTTTTTTATATCAGATATGATCAAAATTATGAAAGGAAATCTGGCGCGTCAGTTGTTTCTTTCGCATCCAGAATTAAAACGGGAACTGTGGGGAGGACATTTGTGGAATCCATCGTATTGTGCAGTTACTGTAAGTGATCGAAGCAGAGATCAGGTAATGGCGTATATTGAGGGGCAAAAAGAAAGGGAAAAAAGAAAGTAAAGGTGCTTTATGCAGATTGTATCCAGCTATGGTGTAGAGGTCAAAAAACAGAATATACCAATCCGCCATACGCTGGATATTTTCCGGAAGGCAGTTTCCTACCTGATTGGGGTGTATGCAGAGAATTGGGAAGAACTTTCAAAAATCGGAAATACACAGAAGCGCTTTAATGAAGCCGAACATCTGGTACATGAAACGAAAAAGAATCGTGCCAGATTTGCGTTTGACCGCCATTTTCCCAAAATGCCATCCTATTTGAGAAGAGCGGCCATTCAGCACGCGCTTGGAAGTATATCCTCCTATCAGACACGGCTGAGTTTGTGGGAAAAGGGAGGCTTGAGCGGAAAACCGAAGCTGACCTGCGAGAATCATGCGATGCCGGTATTTTATCGTGATGTAATGTACAAGGAAGCAGAAAACGGAGAAGATGTGGCTCATTTAAAGTTATTTGATGGGCGTGACTGGAAATGGTTCCCAGTAAAATTACTCCATACAGATATGGAATATCTGCGAAAAAAATGGAGCGGAGAAAAAGCATCTGCGCCTACTTTGGAAAAGAAACATCATAAATATTTTCTTCGATTTTCTTACACAGAGGAAACAATCTTATCAAAAACAGTGGTAAAAGAACAAGTGGTATGCAGCGTTGACTTGGGAATGAATACGGATGCGGTCTGCAGTATTATGTGTGCAGATGGCACTATCCTGGGGCGGAAATTTATAAATTTCTCCAGTGATAAAGACCAATTGTATCATGTACTTGGCAGAATCCGTCGTTTTCAACGAGAACATTGCTCCAGACAGGTTCAAAGCCGATGGGCTTATGCAAAAAGGCTGAACATGGAACTGTCCCGTAAAATAGCTGTGGAAATCACGAAATATGCCAGAGAAAATCAGGCGAACGTAATTGTTTTTGAGTATCTGGAAATGCAGGGAAAGATATCCGGGAAAAAGAAACAAAAGCTTCATTTATGGAGAAAGCAGGATATTCAGAAACTGTGTGAACATCAGGCGCACAGATGTGGAATACATATTTCCCGAGTATCTGCCCGCAACACAAGCCGGTTAGCGTATGATGGAAGCGGAAAAGTGGACAGAAGCACAGGAAATCATAGCCTTTGCACATTTACAACAGGGAAATGCTATCATTGCGATTTATCTGCTTCGTATAATATCGGTGCCAGATATTTTATCAGGGAATTACTAAAACCCTTACCGGAAACGGAAAGGTCTTCACTGGAGGCAAAAGTTCCTTCTGTGAAGCGTAGAACCTCATGTGTTTATGCAGATTTAAGAAAGCTTTCTGTGGAAATAAACAATTCCAAAGCTGTATAAACACAGGCAGATATACAGTGGATTACCTATAATGTGGAAACCAGCCGTATCCGGCATGGAAAAAGTGCGTATCCGCACAAATTCTAAGTTACAGGCGTATCCGCCGATATTTAGTCTTGCTGCTTAAAGCAGCTGAGAAGCACGTGACTTTAGTCATGTGAGGTTCACACGGTTACTGATTTAAGCTTCGATCTTTCTTAGGTATCAGAAAGTGCCAGGCACTCCATATGCCCATTCGTGAATTGGTATAAGTGTTTAAGAAGTGGAATTTCTGGGTTCTTCAGCGAAGCATCGGTGCTAAAGAGTAAAGGTGTTTTAAAATGGCTGGTGTCCAGAAAGTGGTTCAATTTCCTTGCATCATCTAAAGTTTCGGCGATCACTATGCATGTCTGATAGGAAGTGGCATTTTGACGATCCAGTTCCGCTTTTAATGCCTTTTTATTTGAACGGTAGGGAAATACTAAGATCTGCCCCTGCAAACGCGTCTTAAGGCAGATATGGGGAATAGATGGGGCATTCTCAATGGCCTGCGCAAGGAATATCTGGTGATTGCTTCTCAGAATATTGATGCAGGCGCTATTGCGGACCAGAACTGTTAAAATTGTGGATGGATCATTTGCAGTACGGTTTGGAAAATGATCAAAAATTCTGGGATGCGGGAATAATAATTCCATTAATGTATTTGTAAATGAGCTTAACTGCAGGATAGACGGTCCGCTTGCTGTTCCGCCGCGAAATATGGAAAGTGGGATCAACAATCCTTTGCGTATCAGAGCATGGATGGGGTTTCGATAGGGATTACCGTTTCCGTCGGAAAAACGCTTGAATCTGTTTTCACACCCACAAAACAATAGAAAATCTCTTACCTGAGATGCGGTACAATACTGCAGCTCATAGACTATGGATAGGATGAGCAGTTCCAGATCAGACAATTCATTTTTTGTGATGGATTGCCATGCTCCTGATGATCTAGGGACCTGAATGGATTTAATGGTTGTGGTGCTATCAAATCGAAATGGGGAATAGGACATGGTATATGCGGTGGTATTCGCGTTCCTTTCATTTTCATTCACCGAAGAAGATGCCATCGGTGTGTTCCGTGGGGGTTATGATATGGGTCGGCTCTACTGGCGTTTGATCTTCTGCATCTGAGACAGCTTCAGTTGTTTCTGTGGTCAGATCCGTCTGGACCTGGGGTTCTGGAATGGATTTTTTATTTCCTGCGAGGAAATAATTTCCTGGTTTGCCTGAAGAAAAATACCCGTTTGATGATATGTGGGCAACGCTGAATCGTTTTTCAAAAACGGATGGATGCAACGGTCCTGGCATGAATGGCTCCCATTCGATCTTTAGTCTTGGGGCGCTCTTCTCTCTCGGTTTGGGCAGAAAATTCACTTTTCCCCTAAAGGGATAAATGGGTGAAGAATTGTTTACGGAAAAGAATATAACTTCCTGAAAGCCCAAATACCGGAATACCGTGCCAGAAAAACGTTCGGATAAGGTAGGTGTAGAGCGCCTGGAATATGAGTAAGCCGGTAGCTCTGCGGTGATTGCTGTTTCCGTAACAGTTTCCTGTGTGACGTGTTCCAGGGTCTCGCCAGCCATTTTGGAAAAGATATCCATTTCCGTGGTGCTTACGCGTCCAAATATGATCTGGTGTGCGCAGTTACCGAGCATGATGCTGTCAAGCTGTATCTTCTTTACCTGATCCAGTGTCTGGATGGCACAGATGACAGCAACCCGGTACTGGCGGAACAGTGTGAAGAAACTTTGCAGTTTCGGATGCAGGAGCACAGGAAGCTCATCGATGTAAATAAAATTTTTGATACGGTCATTTTCTGATCCAGGACGCCTGAGGACGGCCGTTTCATAGGAAAGCAGGAAAAACAGGCCAAAACCGGTTGCCACAGAATCGCCTCGCTCAAGGGCATAATTTAATATGATGATCTCACCGTACTCCAGGGCTTTATCAATATCAACGGTCTCTTCTGCTTCAAAAACATCGCGGACCAGAGGATCATTTAGGAAATTGTTGATCAGGTTTCGCAGACCATTGCAGCGATCGTACATATTTGCTTTATTTTCGCCCAGAAGGTCATTGTTGATAGTGGTGTATACCTGCTGCCACTGCCCTACATCCACAACTTCAGCAACCTGTTCTGTGCGGTCATTTCCGCTGTCTCTGACGCTGTGAACGGAATAGTGCTTAATAAGTGCATCCAGATATGGGCGGCAGCGACTACAGTCGTTGATCAGGTTCTGCACATCGGATGCTTTGGGAACCTGTCCGGGGTGCACCAGATGGTAAGTCAGCATTAATAGTTCTGCTATGCTGACAGTTACTGTTTCGTTGAGACTCGAAAAATAAGGATCGGATACGCCTGACTGGTCATAAATGGACTGGACTACGGTAGCGAAATTGGAGGCCTGGGCCGTGATGGTGGTTGCCAGCTCCTTTCCGGTCAGTGCGGGATCGATTTTAAAAGGATTGAAGCCGGTGAAACCTTCTTTGTGTTTTCTGTCTTTTAAAATCGGGTCAATCCTATGGATCTTCAGTTTGCGGTTTTTGGCCATATGGTAGCACTGATCCGCCCATGCCGCATTGGGCGCAACCACGGTGATGCCAGCGGATTGAGAGTCAAACTTGAGATGCCGGTACAACTCTCTTCTGCTGGCATTTTCTTTTTCAATCTGTTTGTCTGCGTTTGGATTTTCTAAAAGTATCGGCTCAAAGTAATTGATGGAAAAATCAGTTCCATTGAATGGGGCGCAAATCCGTAATTTCCCCTCTTTCATGGCTTTGTAGCAGGCTTTTTTCTGATAATCCTCGTTATATACTTTCTGATCAAGGTCGTCCGCAATGGCAACCGTGAGCACACTGGATGTTTTTGCGGTGCCGGTTGTACCGTCACAGTACATATGCAAAAATCGGTCCAACTCTTTTACAACAAACTGGGATCCCGTTGAAAGATAGCGGACTGCTTTAAAATCATAAGCAAATTCTTTGGATTTCCGGAAATCTATGTACTGATCGAGTTTAAAGCGATCGATTTCATCCAGGACTAGGTCCGAAGAGAATGTGCCATATAACTTGCATCCGATATAGATGGGGATCAGAGGCGGAAGTCCGGCAAATAAGAAAACGCCCAGCTGCATGATCATGTCCTTACCAATGTACTCTCCCACCGGAATAATTGAGAGAAAATGGATCAAGGACGGATAAAAGCTGCTCATTATGAACTTCTGGATGATTATTAGATCATTCAATGCTAGGAGGATGAGACTACCATATTTATACAGATGGTAGTTCCAAAAAACGTATCTGGTAGAATACATCCAGATAATCGGAGGCACAAATAGCCAGAAAAGTGCCATTACGAGCGATAATAAATGATTTCTTAAGCAGTGATTGGAAAGATTAGAAATGGACATGATAATAATAAATAAATTTATTATTATGTTGAGAAGTAAAAATACATAAAATACACCGATCAGAGCAGGGCTCTGGCTATACTTTTTAAAATCCTTCCAGAAATCGGATACAGTTACGGTGTCGGAATCAAGGATATAGTCCTGATCATCCCCAAATGGTAAGGGCTGCATCTTTCGATTGATGGAATTGTACAACTCTCCTACTTTATCGCGTAGTATTTTTAAAATCAAACTGAGCATAAATGCATTCCTGCCTTTTCATTGAAAATATGTTACTGGTTACTGAATGAGACTGCCATCGGATTGAAAACTATAGGTTTTCCCTTGGATCACTACCGTGTTAAGGTTTAGAGATCCGTTTTTATGGAACAGATATATCTTTCCGTGAATTTTTTGCCAGCCCGTGACCATGGCCCCAGACTGATCGAAATAATATCTTTGATGATCGATCGTCCGCCAGCCGGTGGTCATAATGGATGACGTGGGATCAAAGAAGTATTTTTTGCCTGCTTTTGAATACCACCCGCGAACTGCTCTTCCGCTGTTTTCATCGTGATATGTCCATTGTTCATTGAATGATTGCCATCCAGTCAGCAGCTCGCCGCTTTCGTTAAAAGTGTAATAGTCTCCGTTTATGAGGTATCGGCCACTTATAAGGTATTCGCTATCATATTCAGCGCGTTCGGTGGAAGCAAGTTTATAGAGTTGCGAACCATTTTTCTTCTGCCAGTATCCTGTATAATAGCCGATATCTTCAGAAGATAGATATTTTGAATGATTATAAGCCAGCTCTGCTTTTTTACTGGTATACAGGTACGTTTGGTCGCTGGCAGCTTCGACTTTAAAAATATAATCTCCTGGTTTTGAATATAGAATTTCTCTGGTGTTGATAGAGGTTGTGCTGCATGTAAGTTCTTTTCCACGTTGGGTAAGACGGCCGTCCTTTTCGATGGTGTATATAGTCACATGATATGAGTCGGCATGCTCAACAGGATCCCATTCTGCGTCCGTCCCTTTCCAGCGGAGTTGCTGTGGCTGATTTAAAACCATTGGAAGCGGATAGGCATGAAGGGTAAAACTGCAGGATGAGTAATCTTCAGATATAGAGAGTCCCTGTATTGTCCCGGAATCTGAAAGACAATTTCGCTCTTTTAACCATTCGAAATCATACCCTTTTTTAGCATTAAGGGTAATCTTATAGTCCATATAAGAACCGATTGGTAAATCGCTGGCATCATACATTCCCTGATAAGTGATGGTATACTCGGAACGGCCGGGCTTAAAAGATACTTGATCTGGATTGATTTCGCCCTCCTTTGCTTTATAAATTCTCTGGATGTTTACGCTGGTGATCTTTTTGGTGTCAGCGGCATATGCTGGGATCGTCAATATGATGAACATGAATATGAGGAAAATAATGGGAACTGATTTCATTTTTATCATCTTAAAATCCTTTCACAAATTCAAATTTTGGGCACAAAAAAAGCATAACATAATCGGCTGCAGCAATTCTGCAGATTGATTATGTTATGCCGGAAAGCGGGTTTTGTAATAGGTATTTTATCACATCAGATGAGCTTTGTAAATTCTTACCTGATCAGAAATACTTATCAACGCTCAAACGATAATTTTTCACTTACCATATTGAATTCGCGAAAAAGCTTTTCACTATCATCTTTTTTGATAATGGATGTAATGGTGGTTCGGTTGAGACCGCTAATGGCGGTCAGAAGTTCGATCGACTCGCCCTGACGGTGCAGTTTGACAATTGCATCTCGTTTTTTCTTTGTTATATGCATGGTCATCATCCTTTTTATTCTAGGCCAGCAAATGCACTGTTCATGAATATATTATCGGAATTATTTTCCTCGGTAGTTCTACTTGAAGCGGTTTCGGTATCCTTATTTTCAGAAACAACTTTTGAGGTATCCTGTTTCATGGAAGATGTTGATTTCGTTATCGCTTCATTGGAACTATTATCAGTAGGATTTTCGTTTACCACCGGTACATATGAAAGTGCCACACTACTCTTCTCTTCTCGGGCTGTTAATCCGAAAGTAAGCTCGGCTATTTTCATATCCATTTCTGCTTGTGTATAACGGATGGGCGTATCTGTACTGATGGATTGTTCCAATATATACTCAATCGTTCGGCGTTTATTGAGGCTTGCCATTTTTAAATCGTTTTCCCATTTGACAAGTGATTCATTGCCTTTAATGCGGATCTGAAATACTTTTGGAAGCTCTTCAAGGGAAATGTCTTTCGGTGCGTAGCCGATTAAGAGAAATTGCCGCTTGATTGCGTAATTTAGTACGGCAGCGGTCAAGAATGACATTGCTTGACCGCTGCGGTTATGATACCACGTAGCGAAATGTGGCGCATTAGCTGTATTGATGTTGATTTGAATGTAGCTAGCCATTATTTGTACCTGTTTTTGAGCTGTTTATGCAGTCCGATTACAATAGCGTACATTGGAGAAATTTCGGATCCATCATCAGCACGATTTGTTAAAACCACTTTTGTAAGTCCATGATGTTCAGCCATGTATTTTTTTATGTGAGGATAATATGCGATTCCGGTGCCGCCGGTTATGAACATATTTTCAACGTCATCCAATGAATATTTTCCTTCTAATAGGCTACACAGTTTGATAGCTTCTTCTGCCAAAACTTTTTCGTAGATATCCTTTACATTGATCACGGTTGTGTTCTTACGAACTGCTGGATTACCTTCGCCTCTGGCATGATACTGTACCTGAAGATAACTAAAGTCCTCTCTTCCAGCATCTTTTACCTTCTCTTCAACATACTTATCAATGTTGTACATTGCATGATCTGTATCACTGAACGCGGTTTCTGGATTGATCGACAGATTCTTTGCCAGTTCAAATAATCCAACTGTTTTATATCCAGCATCCATCATGATACACGGTAAGGCCTTCTTATCAATAGTTAAATTACCGTCTGATGATGCACCTTGGAAAAGAAAAGCTGTGATTACCTGTGCGTTACATAAGAAATTCGCGTTTGAAAGATCCAGGTCAAAATCAAAAGTACAGGATTTGCTACCACGGCGGATTTTGAAATGATGGCGCTGCTTCAAAAATTCCTTGATCTGTGGCCATTCATTCATGCTGCCATAAGGCAAACCAATACCGATAAAATACTGCAAGTTACTGAGGTTTCTAAAAAGATGTTTGTCAACATCTTTTTCAGGATTATAGACGGTATCATATGCTACTATCGAGTATCCGATTGCTGCGAGTAAACTAATATGGAAAGTTCTGTCTTTAAAACGTTGTTTGTTTCGGTTACTATCAAGTTCTTCAGCATACATTTTTAAATTGGATTTCATACTGATGATTTGATCGATACTGTCACCGAACATGTATACAGATCCCTTGTATTCTATGTAGGTGTTGTCGCCATCTGCTACTGATAAAGCATTAATAGAATTGGTGACATCAATCATTTTAGATGAAAAGGCGAGTAAATAGTCGCCGATACAGCACTTAAATTTATCAAATCCGCAGTCAACACTCAAATATAATTTCTGGTCCATTCTTTTTCCTGCTGCTCACCCTCTCTTTTTATTACATAGATGGCAGCTTTCCCTTTCTTTTTAATTAACATCAATTTTATTATTATATCTTATGTTTTCGATGATGTAGAACTACTAAGCCAATTTATTATTATCAAAAATAATAATGACGTTACCATTATAATACTGTGTATTTACGGAAATGTCAATATTATTATCTTCTTGAAATAGGATTGATCTAAATAAATGGCGCAAGAATTGCGTATTAGTGGCACTATAGTTGCACTGAAATGGCGATATAATGTCGCGATGATGGCATATAAATGGCGCGCTATAACCTTGATTTTGGTAAATGGCATAATAATTGCGTGATAATGGCATAATGATTGCACTTTGATGGCGTTACTACTCTCCCACTGCTGATAAAACATAAAAATAAATTTGATGAATTCACAAAGAGAATTTTACTAATTAAACAAGTTCGAAGATGTACTTCCTGAATGAAGTATCTCATGATCGATAAATAGAAATTTATCATATTTAAAATAAATCAATTCATAAAAATGATAATAATAAATATGAGAAGAAAACCGCCATAGAAAAATATAGTAAATGAATTATCAATTTTGATAATAAGAATACAATTCAAGAAACAATATAGTAATAATAACATCATCACTACTATATTAAAATGAAAATGAATGATAAATATATTTATCATTATCAAATATAGTAATAACATTATTATCATATTTAGTAATAATAAATATTCTATACATACAAAAAGGTAAAAATAAATTATTATTATCATAGCAAAAGGCCTGATTGCTGAATAAATAGCAAACATATATCTGTGTAATTTAAAGAGATTCGAACTGGAATTAAAGAATAATAGAAAATTAAGATGAGAGTAGGAGAGTGGGGTAATCAAGTAAATAAAAGAAAAAGCAATCATTAAGTATGATTGCTTTTCTAGGTATAGGATATAAATTTGTAAGATGGTATCAAATTAAAGTCCAAATAATCTTGAAAAAAACCCTTTCTTTTCTGAAGTTTGTTCACCATCATGTGAAAGCTCATCCTTTAATTTTTCGATATATTCGGATTGTTTCAATATGATTTCTTGAGCATCGCTGATAACTTGGTTGTTGAGTTCATATGCTTCTTTTGAAGACGATATAATATTTTGTGCATCAGTTAACTGTTTTTGCAGCTTGTCATTTTGTCCTTTTAAAATCTCATTCTGTTTTTTTGTCTCGGAGAGTGCAGATTCATAAAACTCCCTTTGCTCTAAATAAACATCGCTAACTTTTTGGAGCAGATTTTCTATAGCTTTTTGATTTCTGACATTAACCAAATTAAATTCATTAATAATTTGTTGATCACGTTCTGAAAGTTTATTCTTATATAAAGCCAGGATTCGCTTTCCTATAATATCAATCTGATCATCCTCATTATCGTTGTTATCATCAGCCGGCCCGTTTTCTAAAAGCTTCATGATTTCAGCATTCTGAATTCCCTTTTCTTTATAAGCAAGAATTTGCTTAAGGGTAGCATAATCAGATTCTGAATATTTGAAATTTGCACGTTTAGCATTTGCGGAAGTTGTAACGGCAACAGGATGAATATAATCGCGGAAAGTATTGATTAAGTATCGCAGATTATTCTCTGGTTTATTTAACAATTTGGCTAGCTGGCCATACGTATATAAGCCATCTATATCACTTACAATAGGACCATTATGTTCGCCTTGTTCATTTATAACAGAGCCATTATGACTACTTTGTTCAGTATCAGTTGAAGTGTCGTCAGAGTAAACAGAAGAAGAATTATCCTGAGTATCAGACTCCGCAGTTTCAGTTTTAACATCATCAAAACTCGATCCTGTGGTGTTGCTTAAGTCCTGATCAGGAACATTTTCATCTGCTTTATTACCCATAAAGTTATATTTCATGAACTCCAAAATATCACCTCTTTCATAATAACACAGTTTATTATTACTAAAAATAGTAAAAACACATGTGAAATTATTATTATTATACTAAAGCAGAATACAAAAATCAACAAATTAAGTACTGGTGGGATGAATTCTTCAATGGAGAAATCGCAGTATCATGCCACTACCCATATCCATACTTATAGTAGGTTGATACAAGGTGCGGAGTAATGACGAAATACCGGAGGAAATCTTGAGACTTTGTTTATATTATGGTAAGATAACATTGTACATTATTAACTTTCAAAAACAGGTCGTTTGGATCAGGAAGTGGCTGGAGCGTGGCTCTGGCATTAATGGCAGGAATAGAATAATTTAAAATGAGTGGGCATTGCCCTGAGGTCGATATGATCAGGGCATTGTCTATGGAGAGACTTTCCCTGTTTATATAAAACATTACAGAGAAAGTGAGGAAGATGAATGGATTTTGAGAAGAAACATCAGGAAGATCTGCAAAGACTTAGAGGTTTCCGCTTATTGGACGATGACTTCATGACTAAAGTATTTGAAGATATCTCGTGTGCGGAACTGTTACTGCGGATAATCCTGAACGATGAAGGTATCCGTGTTCTGGAAGCACACAGCCAGCGTGGTATTAAGAATTTGCAGGGACGATCCGTAAAGCTGGACATTCTTGCAGTCGATAGTCACAATCGCGTATTTAATGTAGAGGTTCAACGGAGTGACAGAGGTGCCGGCGCTAAGAGAGCCCGATACAACAGTGCACTGATCGATGCGAATGTCACCGAACCAGGTGATCAGTATGAGGATCTGAATGAGACTTTCGTGATCTTTATTACAGAAAATGATGTCATGAAGGCGGGACTCCCGATCTATCATATAGACCGGGTAGTAAGGGAAACTGGAAAATTATTTGAGGATGAGGAACATATTATATATGTAAATTCCCAGATTAAGGATGAAACAAAACTTGGACGATTGATGCATGATTTTAGTTGTACAGATGCAAAGGATATGTACAACAAGGTTCTTGCAGATCGTGTCCGGTATTTTAAAGAAGATGAGAGAGGAGTGGAGATTATGTGTCGTGAGATGGAAATAATGAGAAATCAGGCACATGAGGAAGGCATTGAAAAAGGCAGAATTATGCAGTTAATTAAGCAAGTCTGTGTAAAAATGCAGAAATTTTCTTCCGCAGAGGAAGTTGCAAATGATCTTGTTGAGCAAGACGTTCCTTTGATTCAAAAAATTATGAATGTAGCTCCTGACTTTGCTCCGGATTATAACGTTAATGATATTTATAATGCATTAAAGTTGTAGAGCTGCCAAAACGCTCCTTATGCAGAAACAATACATTAAAAGATATTTCTCTAAGGACTTCCGAGAGGGGGATCTTATTTTGTTCCTTACCAAATAAATGCACATCCACATTTTCCACAAAATCAGTGGAACCAAAATTCCGTCAGACTTATTGCAACGGGGTGTTGCGGTGATTTTGGTGAATTAATATTAAGTATAACGTTTTACTTTTGCGACTTCCTTTTTTCGCACCAGTTAGTTATAATTAAATTGCAACATATGCCCCCTTAAAAAAGGGAGTACTTTGTTTTTGACAATATACCAATCACAAAGATATAAAGCATTCGACAATTGCGAAGCGATCTATGGTATATTTAGCAAAAATGGTTGACATAAAGAATGAGGATATGGCCAGGAATAATATAGAAATATACTTGATTAACAAGATAAATGTTTGCTATTAAAATGGATAATTGAGTGAGAATCATATGTAGTTTACAGACAATTTTGTAAAATGAGATACGGAGGTGTATGTCAGATGATGGAAAATGAGGCATTACAGGTAATTCAGAAAATGAATGTTAAAATAAATGGAACAGAGGACGAAGTAAAGAAATTTCACGAAGCCATGGAAGTTGCAAAGAGAGCACTCAAAAAGGGAATAGAGGTTCATCCACTTGGAGCCTTGCATGATGTAAAAAAAGGTACGCTGTATACATGCTCCAATTGTGGTACCCGTTTGGGCTGGGGGCCAAATGCAGCGAGATTGGCGAATTATTGTCATGGATGCGGCCAAAAAATCGACTGGAAGGGGACACCTAGAGAATAAACAATACAGCATTATAAAATATTATGCCTAAAGGGAGAGATAAAATGATATTAGACAGAGAACAGAGAGCGTCCGATCTTGCGACAAAAGCAGACAGAGATATAAGCCCAAAGCTTACAGATGAGCAGTATCATGCTCTGCTGCATTATACCTTTAAAGCCGGTTTTAAGCATCCGGTGCAGCTTCTGGAAGCGTTTGTTGGTGATTTAAGTGGATGGCACAGAAATGGATCAGATGAGGAGGAACTTGCAGGCGAATGGTTTTCGCGGGCCTATAGCGGAATGGGCGGTAGTGATTCATTCCTTTACTACCTCTACGACCACGAGACAGATATAAATGAGCTTGAGCATATTGCGGTTACGTTTGATCACGATCCGGAAGAGGTGTATGACGAAGATCCAGAAGAAGACTACAGAGAAACTTATGGGGACATTTATCCTTATGACTGGTATGAAGATTACCTGATGGATGTTCATGATGAGATCGATGCTGACCCGCGGGAAACCTGCGTGAAACTGATACGTTACCTTCTGGAAAACCAGGTAGACGGATGCATTGATTGGGGACATATAGATTTTCAATAGCTACGACCGATTCTGGCAGGAAGAGAGGGCAGGGCTGCATGAAATTTCAGATGCCAGTGCAACATATTCCACGAGTCAGGATCATCAAAAGCCCCCGCTTCAATTATTCAGAAATTGAAGCGGGGGTTAATAAGTTATCAGGATATGCAGCGAGTGTGTTGCCAGTTTCGATATTGCAATCTTAGAATTGCTTTGTTATAATAATTTCATTAGATTATTTTTTTCAAAGATACCGCTTCTGGCGGTGAGTGAGCCCATAGGGGTCTTTGGAGGGAATAGTCTATTTTTTATATTCAAATCCCGGTTAGCGATAACTGGGATTTTTTTATTTTAAGACTATTCCAAAAGGAGGAAATGATGATGGAGCAAATCATCAAACAGAACATGTTTTCGCGAACATTATTTAATGAAAGTAAGCTAGGAGCTTACTACACGGATCCGGTGCATGCCGCAAAAATTGGAAGACTGTTCCGATTGCAGGGAGAATGCTGCGTTTTAGAGCCATCGTTTGGTAATGCAGAAGCATTGAAGGCGTTTTTAAGTCAGTGCGAGAGGGCAGATGAAGCCGGTTCTGTTCATACATTTGGCGTGGAACTGAACCGGGAAACCTTTGAGCAGTATAAGCAGGAAATCGAATTTCCAGTGTGCGCTGACTTTATTGGCGGGATCCGGGCATCGAACCGGGCATTTACATTATGTTTTGCCAATCCGCCATATGGCGTAGGCGGAGATGATGGATCAACCAGATTAGAAAAACTCTTTGTTGAAAGGATCTACCAGTTAATGAAAACAAAGGGGTATCTTGTCCTGGTTGTTTCCCTTACCACAATGAATCTCGATGAATTTGCAAAGTGCCTGCTGGCAAGGTTTAAACCTGTGGCTTTCTATCGCTTTGACGATAAGGAGTTTGAGAAATACAAACAGGTAGTATTTATTGGCCAGAAGCGTGTATCAATTGGGCTTTACCGGAAAGAGTATGAGGAGTGGATGATCGCAAATCCTGGGGCACCGCTTGTGGATATACCGTATATTCCAAAAGACCCTGCCACACGCATGGAAGTTCCAGTGTCGCTGGAGAGTGAGATTGAACTGTTCACCACGAAGGAATTCGATGAGGCAATTTTACTTCATAATACGAGTGCCTTGGTGCCAGTGCTTAAAAAAGCTCTGCAGACCAATGCATACCAGTCGGTCGGACTCGGAAAGCCGATAGTCCCACTGAAAAAGGATCTGCTGTATTTATCAGCAATTGCTGGAGGCGGACAGGGTCTGGCTGGAAATGAAGACCGCGGTGATTTACACCTACAGAGAGGGCAGGCAAAGCCAGTTCAGATTGAAACTCCGGAGTTTAACGATGAAGGAGAGGTTCATTCTGTTTTAGTTACTACTCGCAACCAGATCACGCTGCATGTGATCGATAATTTCGGTACGATCCGTGAATTAGCGTAGGGGAGGGCAGTGTGATGAAAAATGGAATGATCAGAATCGGCATGTTTGAGGCATATCTGGAGCGAATGCTGATCCGGGGACTCAAGGTGGCCTACATCAGTTATTTTACCCGGACTCTGCAGGAAGCAAAGGCAATAGCAAGTACGATGTGTACCACAGAGCAGAACACAATCTGGCTGAACAATAACGGGCCGGAGAAGCGATATAACGTGGTTGGTACCTATAAAGCTTACTATGTGCCGATCATGCGCGGAAAAGAGCGGTTTTATCATGGAGTAATCTTAAATGCAGCGATTGGAAACGAATTGTTCGTTTCCAAAGAGGAAACTGCAGGAGAAGAACTTTATGAAATTCTGATGAAAAAATATCCGCTGCCACTGCTTAAGTGGTGGGGAAAACCAATCCTTTCATATGCCTTAAAAGAGGGCCTGATCAATGCTTATTCCAATCGTCTTTATACAGAATGCATTGAAACGGAATATTCGCTTCAGGGAACGGATGATATGAGAGAAATGCAGATATATGATCTGGCAGCCTTTGATTATGAGGCTTTAAAGTCAGCTATTCAGGTCCTGTTTCAGGAGAAACAGATTTGGATTTCAAAGAAAGAGCAGCGTTCGATCAACTTTAGCAGCATGGATGAGTATTTCCGACAGTACGGATCAACGCTCGTGGAAAATCTTGAAAACCTCCTGAGCCCGGAAAGCGAACTGAAAGGTGAGGTGGATGCATTTACACTAAACTCTATCCGGCTTTACCCTCAGCAGGCGGCCATGGTGAATGGTGTTACCACACACCTCTTAAATGGTTCAACCTTTTCCATCATCTGTGAGGGCATGGGCACAGGAAAGACAGCGCAGGCTGCTGCAATCTGTGAAAGCTATTTTGTGCAGAAGGAGATGCGTCGCAGCCACAAAGCGCTCAAAGATATTTATATGGATGAGTCTTTGGTGAAGTATAGGAACCTCGTTATGTGTCCTGGTCATCTCCTTGAAAAATGGAAAGGGGAGATTGAACGCCAGATCCCATATGCAAAGGCAACGATCATAACCGATTTTTCCCAGTTGCTGGAGCTTAGAAAGCGCGGAAGTCTGAGGGTTGGAAAAGAATTTTATATCCTCTCGAAAGATTTTGCAAAGCTTTCCTACAGTTTGAAGCCGGTACCGAAAAAGGAAATTGCTAAGATGGCGTATATGAAAAAATGCAGGAATCCAGACTGCGGAGTAGAAAATATGCCCGTCCGAAAATGTGTTTCCTGCGGCGGTAAAGACTTTGAAAAAGGGACAACTAAGATCGAGACAATCTATGGAATGAAATGCCCGTATTGTGGAGAGGTGCTTGCTGCCTATACAGCGTCAGGCGGTATCTGCGGGCTTACTGCTAACGACTTTGCGTATAAAACAGGGAGGAATTCCAACTGCATCTGGTGTGGGAAATCTTTATGGATGCCGCATGTAAAAAACATCGGTGCAAAGAAAATCAGCCCCTGGTACCGGGCAACATACTTCAGAAACAAAGCCCAAAAAGGAAAGACTACGGTCTGGGTACATAAAGAATATGCAAGAAAGTATTACGCAGAGAATGAGACGGAACCGATATCTGTTTCAGAAAGAGATGGGGTAAGAAAATACTCGCCTGCTTCGTATATTAAAAAATACATGAAAGGGTATTTTGACATCGCTATTTTTGATGAGTGCCATGTGTGTAAGGACGGAGACAGTGCCCAGGGAAATGCAATGCACTGCCTGATCAAGGCAACGAAGAAACAGCTTGCACTGACTGGAACCATCGCCGGCGGAAAAGCAGAGGATCTTTATTACCTGATTTACCGGCTGGCACCGTGGAAAATGACATCGAAGGGGTACCGCTGGACAGATGTTGCGAATTTTTCCAAGCAATACGGAAAAGTGGAGCAGCGCTATGAATATGCGGGATCATCTTCGGAGGAGGATCTTGCGGAGAAAGTATCTGCCCGCGGCCGGAGTTTATCGTCGCCAAAGACAAAGCCGGGAATCAGCCCTACGATCTTTACAGACTTTTTGCTGGATTGTGCCGTTTTTCTGGACCTTTCGGACATGTCATCCTATTTGCCGGATCTAAAGGAGATGGTTGTGACCGTTCCGATGGCAAGAGAGGTGGCCCGGGATCATTCCATTCTGGTGTCAAGACTGACTGCGTATGCAAAAAGAAGAGAAAGCGGTGGATTTGCGTTACTCAGCCAGGCATTACAATATGGGCTTTTTTATCCGGACATGCCGTATGGCAACGAAGAGATCCGTAATCCGGTTGATGGAGACATTCTGATCAGAGCCGCTCAGCACGATGAATACCGTTCGGGAGAAAAACTGCTGCCGAAAGAAGAAAAGCTCATTGAACTGATAAAATCAGAGCTTTCGGAAGGCAGAAAATCCGTAGTATTCGCTGAATGCTCCGGAAAAAATGAATGGAATGTCACACACCGGCTCCGGGATATTTTGGAAGCCGCGGGGATCTTTGCCGTTGTTGTGGAAGCGGAGAGCCCGGGAGCATTAAAGAGGGAAACCTGGATCCGTGAGCGGGCAAAGGACGGCGTGGAAGTATTTATCACCAATCCAAAACTCATCGAGACAGGAGTTGATCTGTGCTGGACGGAAGGCGAGAAGAAGTACAACTATCCGACCCTGATCTTTTATCAGCTGGGATACAGTCTTTTTACTGTCTGGCAGGCTTCCAGGCGTCACTACCGGATGAACCAGACCATGGAATGCAGAACGTACTATATGGCTTACGAAGGAACCGCGCAGGCGAAAGTGATTGAACTGATCGCGGAGAAGCAGGTTGCAACGGCAGCCATTCAGGGAAAGTTCTCCGTGGAAGGAATTTCTGCCATGGCAGAGGGTGTCGATGCGAGGGTTGCACTGGCATCAAGCCTGGCGGATCAGGATGTAAAGTCTGGAAGTGCCCTGCAAAAGATGTTTGATGTGCTCCACAGCTCTGACAAACAGGCTGAGTCGTATGTGACGATGCAGGTATACGAGGAGTTGCTTGGAAAAGAAGAGGTAGAACGACGTAAAAAAGCAAAGGAAGATGAGCTGTTTGAAAATCTGTTCGGCCAGTGGGATGAAGATTTTATGGATCTGCAGGAGCCGGAAAACGAGGAACCGGCAGTGGTAGTGCCACAAAAGCAGCCCATGGCAGGTATGGCAAATATTTTTTCTTTGTTTGATTTCTAAAAAGGAGGACGTTATGAACCGATATAAAAATGATAAAGCGGATGAAACACGCATGATCCGCTTCATTGATCCGAATTACCGGGAGCTGTTTCAGATCCCGGATGGTGCGTATGTAGAGGTGAAGTATCCGAACAGCACAGTCATTGTGGCCTGCGGATGTATGGATGAGTATCATCTGCGTTTTGGCAGTGAAGTTTACCATATCTGCGAATTGGCAGAACGTCTGGAACGATGCCAGGCAACCTGTGCTCCGGAGCCGGAGATTACGGAAGATGAGTGTGCCTGGAAGTTGGGTAATAAGGGCTATTTATATGTTCAGGTTTCGGAAGGTGGCTATGATTACCAGTTATACCATTCCGATTTTTCAGAGTGGGATGGCGGCCAGGTAGATACGGACGGCACCATGAATGAAGCCAAAAGGATGATTTTGGAAATGTATGAAATGGATACGCAGACGCATGAGCGTATCTTAACAGATGAACTGGAAAATTCAGTGGAAGAGAAAGGGGAAACATATGAGTAAGATGATGATCGTTGCAGCTACCAGCGAAAAGATGTTGGAACTGATGGATAAGATCACGATTGAAGAGGGGGTTATCAGCTTTCTGGCCAGTAATAAGGCAACGGCAAAAGGTTACCCGTGTATGTTTTCCGTAGAGGGAAAAACGACCACCGCCAGCGTGAAGTTCGAGGCTAAGATCAAAGGACTTGATGAAAAGGGTGAAGTGGTGCCGGTTGAGAAACTTTCCGTTTACTTGCCGGCGCGGTTTGCCGGTTCGGTCAGGGCTGTTGCGGAGCAGACAGACATTGTGTATATGCAGTTTGAGGAAAAGCAGGTGACCCTGCTTTCCCAAAAGCCGGCAATTCAGATCCCGGTAAGCTTCGTGGAAGAGCCGACCAAAGTGAAAAATCCGAAAACGGATGCATTTAGTATGAGCATTCCATTGGAGAAGATCTCACAGTATTTACCCCATATGGCAACTACAAAAAGCGGGATCGGCTTCCTTCCGGTATTAACCGGAGAGGGCCCGATTTTGAAAATGGCATCCACGGATCGCCAGAACACGATGTTAACGGTGGATTTATCTCCAACGATGGTCCGTTTTGAAAGTAAAGACCGGTCTGAGGTGAAAGAGGAAGTTTATAAACCTTATGTTGATGCAATCTCAACCTATCTGACGATCCACCCGGGAACCCTGATCAAGATTCTGGCATGCAACAAATATAACCAGTTCGGTATTTCATTTCAGTTTGATGAGGAGCATAAAAGCATCATTGGTATCGCTCTTAAGTGGCCGGATGCGATTTATCAGCTTCGCCTGAATATACAGAGTGCTGTTGATAAGCGGATGTATGAAGCGGCTTTCAGAAATACGGAAACCGTGCAGTATGAATTTCAGGCAGACAGCAACAGCTTAAGACGCGCGCTTAGCGTTATGAATGCAGGTGCCCAGAAGGTTGATACGGTAAAAGTTTCATTTGAAGGACAGACGATGAGCATTTCGGATATGAAAAATGAAAATTTTGTATCAGCTATTGATGTCAAGACGACTGCGGAAAGCGGAGAGTGCTTTTACGAGAAGCTGTCCCTGTTTATGAATTTTCTGAAACCTTATACGGAGGATGTGAAAATTTATAAGGGCTGGTGCATCTGGACCAAGGATGATGAAAATAATTTCATTCATCTGGTAACGCTGCATACGGGCCCGGGAAATCAGTCGACAAAAGAGGAAGAAACTCAGGAAGAGGAAACACAGGAAGAAAGTTTCGAAGAAGATTCCAACGAGTAATTTGTTTATGGGAAGACTGCTGCAACTGCGGCAGTTTCCCATGAATTTCTGACTGTTCTGCGTATATCCAGTATTCCAACCAGGTTGGGGCACTGGATATGGGCAGGAACTGTTCATAAGCAATAGAAAAGATGAAGGAGGACATTAGGAATGTTCAGAAGATGGAAAGAAAATGGAAGGAAGGCACTTCTGGCCATGCAGGCTGCAGTCTTAAGTAGAATGATGACGATCTGCTCTTATGCGGAGACGGTCCAGGATGCAAACTGGATGAAAGAAGATGCGACAAGCGGAGGACTTTTTACGGAAGCGATCACGAAGGTGCAGGATGTGTTCCGAAGCGGCTATGCTTTTGCGATTGTGGTGGCAGTGGGACTTTTTGTGCTGTTGTTTATCTATGCAGGCGTAAAACTGTCATTTGGTGATACCTCTGACGCAAAGCAAACAAAGCAGAAGATATTCCGGATCTTCGTGGGCATGATCTGCGCGTTTGGGGCAATCTTCTTTGTAAGTCTGGTTTATAAGGCGGCTGGCGATGCGTTCCAGTAGAAAAAAGTGGCCAGGCGCATGGATCGGAATTGTTTTAGCGAGTTCTTTTCTGCTGGTAGGTGCGATGAAAATGAGTGCTTATGCGGAACCGGCAGAATCAACCGAAACGGCAGAAATCACAGAGTCTTCAACCGGCGCGGGACTGTCGGATATGGATTTTGGAATGGGAGATGGGCAGATCGAGCTGGATCCATACGATCAGGTATCCGATTTTGGGTTTAGTGACAGTGAAGCGTTACAGAGCCCGATCGCTTCCTTTTACAGTTTATGCCTGTATCTATCCATAGGGGGAATGGTTCTGTCATTGATCATAGCAGGTATTAAACTGGCAGCAAATGATACCAATCAGGGTAAACATCAATTTATTGACGTGGTGGGAACGAAAGTGATCGTGTTCTTCTGTATCAGCTGCTTTGTGGGACTTATCAATTTGTTTTTGGGTATGCTGCAGGATTAGAAACGGAGGAATGGCATGGATCAGCTGACAGAACTTAGACCACCGGATTTTACGGATGTGACAAAATGGTGGATCTTTTCAAACAAATCATTACTGGTGTGCTTGGGCGGCGGGGTGATTGCCTATCTGCTATTTAAAATCACGGCAATGATCCATCTGGCTTTTCTGGGTGTGTGGCTTGGCGTGATGCTTGAGGTAGGTCTTTTTATCGGGGTCACATTTCCGGTTCCCGATTTTGGAAGCTCCCTGCTGGCATTTGGCGGACGTACGGCTGATGAGCTGATCATCAGCCTGATTGCGCATCGGCTAAACCGCAGAACTTATTACAAAGACACGGAATGGGAGGAAGAATTCTAGGTGGAAAGTATCAATCATTTTACCCGGCTTACGGCTGCGTTTTTAGGGCTGACCATTCTGGTTCTGGGAATAGCTGCCATCTGGCTTATCCGGATGAGGAAAAAGAGCTTAAAGACAAAAAAGGCAGAAACAGAAGAAAGAGGGCTGTTTTCCCAGACGGATGAACTGGTACCGATTGATGAGATCGGGCCGGGCTTCATCGTGACAAATGGTGGGAAGAAATTTATTGTGGTACTAAAATGCGGTGGCAGCGACTTTTACACAAAGCCGATTGGGGAAAAAGTAAGGGTCAAAAATAACTATGCTGCCTTTATATCGGAATTTACATCCAGGGTTACATACCGCATATACGGGGAAGACATCAATATGGATGGCACTGTCCGGGAATATGAGCGGATCTTAACCGAACTGCAGGACATGCTCTTTGAGACAAATGAAGACTATAAAGCCCTCCGAAAAGAATTTGAAACAGTAAGGAGTGATTTTGATTCCATAGAAACCAGGGAGCGTTCCAAACAGCTGCTCCTGCTCCAGAAAAAAATAAAAGCATACAGTTGGCGCATCCGTCATGTGGAAAGTCAGTTGGCCTATATCGCGAAAGTGTCAGGACCGGATGCTGCCAGGCAGAACCTTATTCAAACGTATGTGGTTTCCTGGAGCGCGCCACCGGATTTGGCAGCCATCCTAACCAAGGAGGAGCTGTATCAGGAAGCAGCGAAACATTTGAAGGAAGATATCAAAAAGCTGCTTCACAACCTGGCGGAGTGTGACGTAAAAGCGGTGCCCTGCAGTAAAGCGGAGCTCTTTAATATGCTCCATACGCATTATCACCCAATTTCTGGAAATCGTTTCCATTTTGATGATCTGCTGGAGTCCAACTGGGACAGCCGGATCATGCCGTACCGGGAGGATACGGATTTAGAGGAATCCTTTACGGACGAACTGATTGATGAAATGTTATACGGAGGACTGCAAAATGGTTGATTTTCTTATGATGTTCAGCTTGTGCATCTGCGTTTTGTCGGGCGTGACATTATTGATCGTGCATATCTGGTCTAAGAAAAAGCAGAAGAAAGAAGAGGCGGAAGACAAAACAGGAGGTACTGTTTTCCATAGCGGGACGAGGAACGTGCCAAAGCCCATAAAAGAGCGTGCCGGGATTTTACAGGTGCTTGCACCGGATGGCGCAAATACCATGCCGGTATCTTACATGACACTGGATGATAACGGGATTGAACTTTATTATGCCGGTCTCTATATCGACAAGCTTCCAGTGGAGGGACGGTTTGCCCATAGCTTTGCCGGGATCTTCAATATGGACTATGTGGAGTCCACGGTCATCATAGACCCGCTCTTAGAGGAATCCCAGAAAAAGATCAATCGTCGGATCCGGTCACTGGATATGGAACGGTCCGGGGAACGGGACAGAAACAGGCTCAGAATTTTGGATGGAAAGATTGCGGATGCAGAGCGGTGGGCCAGACAGATCGACTCTGACCAGTCAACCCTGTTTGAAACATATTTTCTATTCCTGATTCGCGCGGAAAGCTTAAAGCTTTTAACAGAGCGGATTTCAGAGTTTATTTCCAGGGGAAAGGGCATCGGTTTCCGCTCCTGCTATGCGATGCACAAGGAAGCTTTTTTAACGTCCCTCCCGCTTAATGAGATCTTTGAAGCAAAAATATCTGTCGGGAAAAATCTGAGTGTGAGTAAAAAGCCAATCAAGGGACATATTTTAAGCCAGGCATATTTATCCCTGATCTTTAACCATACCACGAGCGAATATTTCCATGAAAAGGGCTGCGTATTTGGCCGATCTATCTATTCTGGAATGCCAGTTACGTTTGACCCGTTTGATAAGACCCATTTCTCCTATGGAGCCGTGATCGCTGGGCAGTCTGGATACGGAAAGTCGGCAACCGTGAAGCAGCTGTTTTCCAGACAGGTGGATTTTGGGGTGCATATCGCAAATATTGATTATGAGCCGCTCCCTGGAGACGGAAAGAGAGGTGAGTATTCCATAGTGGCGGAAGCGGTAGGCGGAGTCAATTATCTGATTTCCAATTATTCCGACTCCCAACTTAATTTTTTTGAGATCAGCGATGAGTATGAATATAACCGGGCAACTGGAGAGGAGATACCAACACTATATCTGGAAGAAAAGATTGTGGACATGACGAATATCCTGATGGTACTGGCAACCAGCTTTACGACCAATGGTATGGTTGGTGAATTTGAACCGACGGAATATTCCCGTATTAAATCCATTATTTCAAAAAATGTGCGGAAAATCTATGCTGACTGCGGACTTCGGGATAAGGATGCAGCGTCTCTTTATGAAATGGCGCCGGCATCTGGAGGATCCTTTGGGGCAGGACGAAGAAAGAAGCGGCTGCCTCAGATGCATGATTTTTATCGTGCAATATTACTGGATGCGCGGGAGAATGTGGACAACTTCAAAGAAAATGCGTTCTCTCTCCTGTTGGATATATTTGAGGATCGTGTCCGTGAAATGTATTACTGCCCTCATTGCATGAAGGAATTCACAAGAGAAGAGCTGTCCACGCTAAAAAGAACCGAGAGAGGTGCCCATATCTGTAATAATCATGAAGATGGAAAGATTTATTATCTGCGGGAAATTCACGGTAGCCAGGCATATTTGGATTGCCAGTCCACGCTTTCCATTGATATGTCACTGCCGTTCCATAACTTTGATTTGTCACAGATCACGGATGAAACGGAGCGCATTAATATGATCATGGTCGTACAGTCTTATATTGAAGAAAACTTTATCAAGAAAAACTCTACCAATCCGAATAAGGCAAAGAAACTCATTGTGTCTACGGATGAGGCACACCGTATCCTGAAATTTGAGGGAGCACGCATGTTTGAAAATGCTTTATACCGCGTGGCGCGTAAACGTCATACGGCTCCATGGCTGATCCTTCAGTCCGTAAAGGATTTTGCAAAATACCAGGATACAGAGGAGATCTTAAAGTCTACGGAGACCTTTATGCTGTTCCGTCATAACTACCTGGATGGGCAGTACATCAAAGATACCACGAACCTTAACCAGTCCCAGGTGGATACGGTACTCAATCTGGGCGGCACCTCTGAAGCGAAAAAATATGGTGAATTGTGTCTGGTTGATATTCCAACAAAGCGCGCAGTATTCATTCAGGCAGATTATCTAAAAGACAGTGAGTTTGATGTAGTGGAAACAGACGTAGAAAAGATTGCAGAACACGCAAGGATGAAACAGGGGGCATGAAGCAAATGAAACATATGCAGAACATCAGCAGAAAAACAATCCAGCTGCTGCTTCTTATATTTGTACTTACATTCTGCATGGCACCGGTATCTTCTTATGCGGATGGGCCGTGGACGGACCGTGCGGACCAGAGTATTTATGATTCCGCCGGGGATGCACCTGATTCCAGTACACCGGATATGCTGGACGGAGGAATTTTCGCCGAACTGCTGGGGGAGTTCTGTATAGGAATTGGTGACGGGCTGAATTTTTTGCTGACTTCTTTTGGGTGTGACTTAAACGCGATCATATTCGGAAGAGTGGGAGGTGCCTCTGCCCGTACTGGGGATGTGGCGCTGTTTTCTTTTGATATGGGGACCGGCAACATATATGGCCTGGTGGGTATGGCGATGTATGGGTACCTACGGAACCTGGTTTTTACGCTTATGGTGCCAGTATTCTTATACTACCTGGTGGCTTTCCTCTACTCAAATGGCAATCCGCGGGTCAAGGAACGGCTGCTAGGAATGACCAAACTGTTTGTTGCCAGCAGTATTGGTTTTATTCTGTTCCCCCAGCTTCTTGGAATTGCGTTATATCTGAGAGATGCCATGCTCCATGCGATCATGACTGGAAGCCAGTCGATGATCCTTAAGGTGGCGGACAGTGTTGGCTCCGGCGCCAACATGGGGGATAATTCCTATGCCTTTTTCTTTAGTTCAGGAGGAGACTACAACCTGATCAGCCAGTTCCGTGCAATGGCAAAGCCCAACGGTAAGGTCGTGTTTATCAATTCGATGTTATATGTAGGCGCGGTCGTTTATCAGGCGTACCTGGCAGTCTGCTATATTTCCGCTGCCGTCTGCATGGTGGTTTTGGTGCTGCTGTTCCCATTTGCCGCATTGTTTGAAATGGTCGAGCGGGGAACGATATCCAACTGGATGCGGCAGGTACTGGGAATTTTGCTAAACCCTGTGATCGATTCCTGCCTGCTGCTTATCCCCATGTTTTTTATGATCATCGGGACGGCCCAGGAAAGTAAAGGTTATGCCCTGATCGCCCTCATTATCTGCGGCTGTATCATACCGGCGCGAGGCGTCATTCGTGGATTTTTACATATTGGAAATGGCATGGGAATGGAACTTGCCGGGTTTGGAACCATTATGGGGGCCACAAGCCTGATGCGGTCTATCGGAAGCGGAATTGGAGCGGCGGCTGGTGCGCTGGCCCATGCATCTGCGGATGCAAAATCCAACAAGAAAAACGCGGATATGACGGATGACCTGGCAGATGTCCAGAAAAAGAAAGATTTGGAAGATGTCAACAGAGGTGAGGCGCTGCAGAGTGAAATGGAAGATGTCATAGGAGAAAATCCGGATCTGGATGATGCGGAAACTTCCTTTGCTTTTGGCTATCAGCCCACACCTAAAGAGGACATACATGAAAAAAGCCCGCATGCCCAGGCTGCAGCGACCGCACAGAATATTGCCAGTGGTATTGATGCCCTTGGGCGCAAGAAGGATTCTTTAAACGAAACTATCCGCTCCAATGATTCCAAAATCGCGTCCATTGGGGAAGAAATTGCCATGGATAATGAGCAGATCGCGTCCATGAAGGCTGAAAAACAGGCGATCCAGGCGGAGCAGAATGAACAGAAAAAACGAGGGGATACCCCATCGGCAGAAGGATATGCGAGGATCCGGGAACTGGATCAGGGAATTGGCGAAGCGGAGCATTCACGGTCTGTTCGTATGGAAGAACAGTCCAGGATCCGCGGTGCGAATGCCCGGACGAAGGAAGAAATTGGCCGTATTGATGCTCTGTCGGCCAGGGCCCGAAGTGCGATTTCACCATCCAGAAGCAGTTTTGGAGGCGGTGTGAGCGGAATTGGAAGTGGTATCTCGGAAGAGGAGCAGGAGATACTGGATCAATATGCGACCATAGATAATTTTGAGTCCCCACAGTTTAAGAATATATCCCTGGAACGGAAAGCGGCGCTGTACCGGGAAAGAGCCGCAAAGACCAGGGTAAGAGGTGCGACAACCGCAGCGGGCACTATGGCCGGGATGACCTTTGGAGCAACGGCCGGGATGGCCATGACTGCATTCAGTTCTCCGGCAGCAAAGATGCAGATGACGGCCATAGGCGGCGCAATGGGTGCAAATGCCGGAAGCGTCTTGGGCGAAGTTATGGCCGAGCCGGTATATGAACGCGGTGTCGAACTTGTAAGAAGGGGAGGCCCTCTTCTGCAGAAAGGTGCAACGATCCTGAAAGACAAGGCAGAAGCCTACAGAAACAATCCGGAAGGATTGAATGTTTACGAAGAGAAACCGCAAAAAATGTTGGAAGTAAATGTGCATTCCTCATCAAAGCAGGCTGTTACGACCGTATCCCAGTCACAGGATAATAGCCAGTCATCCGTAGAGACGGTTTCCGGGCCGGGATCAAAGGAACAGCCGTCCTATCAGTCAGAAGTGGAAGCAGTAGGAAAAGATGCGGGAGCACAGTCTGGGCCGCAGGTGACTTATACAGAAACGGTTTCAGATGAAGATGTAGTGATCATGCAGCAATTCTATGAGGCAGAAATCCAGAAGCCTGAATTTCGCAGAACTATGCACCATGCGTATACGGACAGCGCGGTGAGTGCAAGGCAGGTTTATTCAGGTCTTAAAAATAGCATGGTAAATGCCACAAAAGAGGAACGTGCGGTTGCGAATGAGCAGATCATTGAAACAGCTTTTATGCAGTATACGAACACGATACTGGATAGTCTGGATGCTCCGGAGCGTGTGGATCAGATCGCATATCAGCAGTCAGTGGAAGACCGTCTGCGGGAAGATGAGCGTGGCCGGATGGAAAAATATTTAAGGAGTAAACATTTATTGTTTTAGCGGAGGAGTATGAACGTATTTACAAAAGGGATACAAAAGAGGAAACAGAAACGATGGAAACGAAAAAATCTGGAAACGGAACGGTTGAAAGCACAGCATGGCCTGGAGGATTCAACGGATATCATCATTGTGGAGCATTCCAATACGCTTACTGTCATGATCCAGGCAGCCGGGCAGATTGTGCGGTTTCTTGCAGCCACTATTTTTGTCGGGTTCTGCCTGTTGGGACTTGCGTCTGTATGTTTCCCGGGGCCGCGCAAAGAAATGGTAGAGATCGGGATTGCGCTGATCACACAGCTGCGGGAGTATCTTCCGTTTCTGAATGTAATTTTTGGAGGTAGATTATGGCAAGACCAGTTCGGACTTCGAACTTATTAAAGGAGACGGCTGCAGATCATGAAAATCTGGACAGGACGGCAGAACAGGAAAGATTGCCGGTCAATAGGGCAGCCACTCAACCGCCTGTTCAGGAAAATGCATCCGTAACAGAAAAAGTGGAGGAAAAAGAGCCGTCTGTACAGGAAAAACTGGATGCGATCCTTCCAGATGACTTTTTTGGTGAATTTGAGGATCTGTTTAGTAGTGCAGATGTCCATACGAAAGAGCAGATAAAACAGGATAGGCCGCCGGATATTTTGCCGGAGGCACCTGTTTCGGCAATTGATAGTGGGGCAGCACAGACAGTTTTAGAAGCAGCAGAAGAAAAAGCTGATGAAGAAATTGCTCCAGCAGTCAACGAAAATACTGCAGAAAAAATGGAAGAAGAGATTCCTGCAGCGGCATTGGAGAACACAGAGGTAGCATTAGGTCCGGAAGCAGCCGTGGCCAAACCAGAAAAAATGCCAGACCCTTTGTCGGATACCCAGACACAGGAACCCAAACCCACAGTGGCTGCCGGTAGAAAAGCTTCAGTAGAACCCATTCCAGAAACACGGGAACCGCAGAAAATTATCAGACGTATGCCGGCGGAAGAGGATCTAACGCCAATGCATACGATAAACAGGGCAGTCCGGCGGACCTATAAACAGATCGGTTTAAGCCAGCCGGTTACAAACGTGTCATTGCAGCAGATGATCTCTGTATATTCCCCCAAAGGTGGCGTAGGGAAATCTACCATTGTAAGAGAATTAGCCCATGTCTTATCAGATATGAAGAGAAATGGAAGACGGCTTAAAATTTTGGTGCTTGATGCGGACTGGGAATTTGGGGATGTGGACAGTGCGTTTGGTATCTGCCCATCGCCCAATGTAATGGACTGGGTAAAACGGATCTGTAAAGACCGAGAGTGTCTGGGATACATTCCGGCCTATTCGCCGGTGGACATCGTATCCAGATATGTAATCGAATACGATGATCAGATCCATATCCTGGCCGGAAGTGATAATGCAATGGAAGCGGCGCGGATGGATCGTGAGATTGCAGAGGCGATTATGGATAATCTGAGGCGCTGCGATTATGACCTGATCCTGGTTGACAATTGCAATACTTTAAAGGATACGACCGTCATTCCGCTGGAAAAATCGGATCTGATCCTGCTGATCCTTTCCCTGGATACGTCCACGGTACAGGATGCCCGTAATTTTCTGGATGTGCTTAGTGAATTTCAAATAGAAAAATCCAATATCCGAATGGTTATAAACCAGGTGCCGCTTGATGATAAAAAATGTGAGCTTGGAATATCCCATGTGACCAGAATCCTTAATATGGAACCGACCTGTATCATCCATACAAACCAGGATGCCAGAAGTTTTGCGAATGTCGGGGAAGCAGCATCAAGTGACAAAGGATCCCTGTTTTCAAAAGAAATCAGAACACTTGCCAGGGCAGCAGTCGCGGTAGATGAAGAACCGGAGAAACCAGAAAAATGTTCCGGAGGATTTTTACGAAGACTGTTTGGCAGAAAGAGGTGAGTATGGAAAAGGAATTAGACCTTCTGATCGCAACGGAAATGAGCGGAGATGGCGATTCGGTAGCAGAAGAACTTCGGAGTGTATTTGCAAAACGCGGAGTCACGGTCCACAGAATAGAATTTCGCTCTGGAAAAGACAGTGTGATCCGGTCTGTCCGGGCCAATCCACAAATACACGCGGTGGTACTCAGCCAGTACCAGGATCAGGAAAAACTTTCCCCGCGCGACATTGATCAGATCTGCTCTACGGCGGAAGGTGATTTACAGGTGTTCGTGGTAGTTTCTGAAATGCGTGGCAGCGACTATATGAAAGAAATTGAAAGCCTGGGAATTTATACGGCCGTCTATCAGGAAGATGCCAGTTTTGAAAAAATCGCAGAATGGTACTGCAACGGCCGGACGAAAAAAGAAGCCCGGGCATATTACGGGGTCGCCGGAGGGGACCATGTGGTCCAGTATCGTAACATGGACGTCAATGCCAGTATCCGGTATCTTTTGGAATATGACGGATCGTACACGGACCTGATCCAGCGCATGTCCGTACTGGTAAATGGAATTCCGGCCAGTCAGGTGGCATCTATCGTCTGCCAGCTCCCGGATCCTATTTGTGATATGTTAAAACGGGAGCCGCGCTTTGCCCTGATCTGTCAGATGGCGGAAGAACAGTACGCATACCTTTATAAGCCCTCCGGTCAGCCAGAGAAAGAGGAGGCAGGTGAAAAAGCGGATACGGGAGGGGAAGAGCAGCCGAAGAATAAGGCAATACGGCGATTTTTAAGAAGAAAACAGGAGGAACAGACAGAACGTAAACCGGCAAAGAGACAGGCATGTGAGATCGGGGTTATGGCCACCAACATAGGAGTTGGATGCACAACCATTTCCATTCTTCTTGCAAATACACTGGCACATGAGGGAAAGCGCGCTGCGATCGTTGAACTGGATGATGCGGATGGATGCTTTGAGCAACTCTGCCGCCAGGAGCGGGAGGAAGAGCAGGTGGATGGGATCACAAAGTTTGCAATCGGAACGCTGGATTACTATTACCATGTTCCACTCCAGAAATTCCAGCTGGACTATAAGCCCTTATATGATTTTATTGTCTATGATTTTGGGTGTCTGGACCAGGAAACAATCTTCCATGTGTATGCGAGGATGCAAAACCGCTTCATTGTAACATCAAAAGCAGAATGGAAACAGCATGAGTTAAAAGAACTTCTAAAAGATATAAAGGGAATGCCTGGGGAAGATGAGTGCAGGGTACTGATCAGTTCTCACTGTGTCGGTTCGGACTTTGGAGATGTAAAGGAACTTTTGCCGGAGAATACGGTCCTTGCAGCAATTCCATATGAGAGCAATCCATTTTATCCCGGGAAAACATGCAGGCAGATCTTTTTAAAACTTCTGGATGGTACATATAAGGAAGAAAAATATAAAAAGAGCAATTCGGTTGAGCAGCGTTTTTCTGAACGGCAGCGGGATCTTAAAAAATTGGGTATCCAGATGGTGATGGGAGCGCTGCTAGTGGTATGCATGGGACTTATGGTATCGGCCTGCAGCGCAAACAACAGGTACAACCGGATGGTTACGAAGGCAGATACATTCATTACAGGACTCGAGGAAGAAAACAGGCAGGCGGAAGAGGAGTTGCAAAAGAAAGAGAAGGAATTAAAGGCCCTGGAGCATGAGGTATATTATGCGCAAACCGACATTCCGGCCGGTCAGCTGATAAGCGGAGACATGGTTAAAAAGGAGATCGTGCAGACAGAATTTGATGATAGCTTCTTTATCAATGCTTCGGATTTGGGAAGTGTAGCTACCAGCATACCGATCAAGGCGGGAACGCCACTTATGAAGGCATTTACTGGTCAGATGTTTCAGGATCCGCAAAATGGTGATAATGACCTGCCGGATCTGGCAGATCTTGAGGATATTGGAATGGAAGGAGTGGAGAGTGCAGATGGTGATTAAACCCTGGTGCAGGTACTTTACAGGAAAATTCATCAGAGCATGGCCGGCAATTACTTTACATGCTCCAGATATGAATGAAAAACTCTGGGATAAGAAACGGAAACTGGAGGATGTGTATGACCGCGTTATGGCAGAACTGGAGGATTATAGTGGCCCAACTTATGGTGGGGTCACGGAAACGATTTTTGCGCTGTTTGAACAGTTTTACCAGAAGGTGCGGATGCTGGCGCTGCCAGTGAGCGGATTTTCTTTGGTTATCGGTTTTTTGCTTCTATTACTGGTGCGGAGGGACAAGTTGTTGTTTCGCAGGATTTTTTTGACATTTATTGTGGGAATTCCGGGATTTTTTCTCCTGTTTACTTGGGGGATCGGAATATTATTAAACTAAGAAGAGAGGACAAAAATTTATGAGTGAGAATAGAACTGGATTAGAATTATTGGGGTTTTTAGGAGGCACTGCAAAATCTAAGGAGGCAGAAGCCCAGAAAAAACTGGATCAGTACGAATACCTGATGGAAAAGGGAGAACTTTTGACAGACATCCGGTTTACCCAGGAAATTAAAGAAAAAGGGATGCAGGCATATGATGGGGATGTTCAGCTGATCCTGCCGACTGAGGAGTCCACGCTTTATAAGGGGATTTTTGGTGCAACGTATCTCCTGGAACGGTGTTATAATGTAAAAATCACCAGAGTTGACCGGGAGGAGAGGACGGTCTATTTAAGCTACCGTGCCGCACAGGCGGAATACAGGCCGGCAGCTCTTGAAAAGATTAAAAAATCTATAGAGGCCGGGGAAGAGTTAGAGGTAAAGGCCATTGTGGTTTTGTGCCGGGATCTGCAGAATTATATTGTAGTTGATATTTTGGGGCTTTCCATTCCTGGAGTGCTGCCGTATTCGGAATGGATCCATGGGTATGCGGCTAATATCAAGGAGCAGGCGGTTTCTGGAAAGATCATTGATGTGAAAATTAAAGGGTATACGACGAAATCTACGGAGGAAGAGCCGCGGTTCCTTGTATCCAGAAGAGATTGTGTAAAATCCGAATGGATCGGTATCGAAGAACGATTCCCTCTGCATAGCAACATTATCATTGAGTGTGTGGAGATGCAGGGGAAGAACTGGATCGGCAAAATTCCGGGAGTTCCCAATATCTCTGTATATTGTTTTTACCCGAACCGTTTATCTCCGACAACCGGCGGACCAATCATCATCAAGATTGGCGGGCAGTATTCCTGCTTTGTGGCAGCCATTGATGCAGAGAAATGTATATTCCGCGCCAGGGTGAAGGATATGGTGGATCGAAGCTAAAAAACAATTAAAGATAGTTATGTTTGGATAGCAATACTGCATTGACTATATAACAAAATTTGTGTATAATCCCGTTTTCGACAGTTAAAGAAAAATAAAGTGGCACAACCCATTGATTTTACTAGGGTTTTGCCACTTTTTTTTATCAAAAAAAATGTTGCATGTGAACCTTATTTCAAAAAAGTTTTAATCATTTTATTTAATTCTTTTGGTTTATAGTGCAGACGATCCAACGGCAACAGCGTCAGCCGGATCAGCGCATCCAGTGTTTTACTTCCGTTATAGAGTGCCATGTATTCCATGTCACGAATGTTGGCTACGTTCATATTTTTTAGAGTTATTAGAAGGTCAGCGGTAGTTACATGCGTGTTTTGGTCATCGAGTTTTGCTTCCATTAGACGGTAGACCAGCAAAGCTGTATAACAAATAAGAAAGTGTGCCCGGATTCGTTCCGTTAATCTGTGATTTACCGGCCGCCCTTCGAAGTTGGTCTTCATGATCCGAAAGCAATCTTCAATCTGATAGCGTTTGCCAGATATTTTTAGGATGTCGTCTGCTGGATCCTGAAGATTGGTGGCTATCGCATAATACCCGTCATATTTCTCTTCTTCAGTAATCTTCTCTTCATCCAAAGTATATTCCACAACTGCATTTTCGCCACTTTTTGTTTTTGACGTTCTTTTTAAAAAGCGTTTTATATCATTTGGCCCCTTTTTAATCTCTTCCGGGTCATTGAATTTCAGCAACCGTTTTGCACGCTCCACTTGCCGTTTCCGTACCGCTCTCTGATATTCCATTATCTTTCTGGAAAAAGTAATGATGATACGCTGCTTTAAAATCCCCTTAGCTTTTCTTTGGACTGTGCGTCCGTTTTTCAGTGTTACATCCTCATATATTCCGACATCAAGCAGCTGGTCAGCTTCGATTACTTTGTAAGCAGTATCATTATACAGATCACGGTTTTTCATATCAAAACGGTCGAAATTTTTCATCTTTGAAATAGAGACTGATGTATGATCGGAAAGCAGCTTGTAATCATAGTCATTGAACACAGCTTCCTTGAGTGTGTTGCTCATTTTTTTTATGGATTGTGTAACGATAAATGCCCGACCGCCCATACTGTTAAATTTTCGGATGTTGTAAGAACCAAGTCCCGCATCCGCACAGTAGATAAACCGGGCGTTCGGCAGCATCTTGAGGACTTCTTTTTCCAAAGGGATAGCAGTAAGCTGTTCACTGGTATTTCCAGGATGCAGGCACATGGTGATGGGAATCCCTCTTGAGTCCATGAACAGTCCCATTTCCACAATGGGATTGGGACGGTGTTCTTTGCTCAGTCCGTATTGCCGCATCCCCTTTATGATTTCTCCTGTGACTTCATCCACAACATCTTCATCCGGCTGTTCAGATTCAAAGTAGAAATTTGTACAGTCATAATAAAGGACAGAAGTATCTCTTTTTACGATGTTATTGCTCTGCCGGAACAACCATGCCAGGTAATCATCGTAGTGTTCTTCTAACAGATCCATGAATCGCAGGATATGTTGGTAATCAAAATCCGGCTGTTCGTAGTAAGTATCCAGCTTGTTCCAGGTGGAATACTTTGAGAGAGGATCCAGGATCCTTGCATAAGTAAGGAAACGGTGTATCGTATAGCAGTCAAAGGTCATTTTGCGGTTTGATGTCTTTTTTGAAAAGAAATCCTTGAGCTGAAGATCTTTCATGAGATCCTGGAGAAAAAAGTATCCGATATTCAGCCAGGTAGATGAGGAAGCCGGATGATCTGTCCTGGGCACCCGCTCGCTAAAATCCACCGGCAATGCAAGATCGACTTTTCCGCCTCGATACTGTTCGTTCCATTTGCGTATTTCCTCCCTGACATAAGCTTCAGGATCATCTGTGATTTTCAGGAGTTCCGAATGTTTCCCAAAAATCTTCACGTTTTTAGATGTCACTTTTTTTCCATTACGGAATCCCTGCTGTCCATAGTAAGTAGGATCTTTCAGATGTTTATCAAAATATATCTTCAAAATATCGTCACCTCAGCACTATTGTACCACAAACATGCAACACATGCAACAATAAAATAAAGAAAATTTGACACAAAAAAAGCCGCATTTCTGCGGTTTGTAGCGATTTTTAATTCTCACAAGTGTCGAAGACCCGATAACTAATTCAAAATACAAAAATACTATAGACAATAATTAAATAATATGCTAGTATCAATTATATAGTACAATGTACGGGATATTTGTTCATATATTTGAAGAATATATACGATTATTTATAATATCTTATCTGATGCCAATTTCTAAAAATTATGATATTTATAGGGCGTATATTTTTTTCTTTATTTTTATGCAGTTGACTATTTTGAAAACAGCATCACTATTTCAATATTACATAAAGTTTATTTAAAATATGTAGATTATTACGAAGTATTGTGGAGTAGCTTTGTAATAATTTGGTATATTGGATAATAAATAACTGCTATATTAAATTGATGCTGCTTCCTTTTCGCTGATTTCATCCATTTTATATTTCTAATGGTAAACTACTGGCTCACGGTTGACTTCTTCAAAATACTGATAAATTCGTTTTTTCAATTTTTGCTTGGCATTGACACGAATTGTATGCAGCATTTGTTTAGTCATCTTGCTAAAGAAACTTTTAATCATGTTTAGCCAGGAACCATGTTTTGATGTGAATACAAACTTAAACCGATCTTTTGGTGTCGTATTCAAAAATCGCTGTGTTTTTTTGGATGTATGTGCTGAGTGGTTATCAAGGATAATTCTGATGGTATCCTGCAATGGGTATTTCTTACTTTATAGGAAAGACCGCCTACGGCGCTCCTTTGAATTAAAAATGCCTGCTGGTAGGTGGGTAACACAGACAGACGATTCAGAAATCAGAAAAGATAAAAACTTTCTTCACCAAATTCCTCATCAGGATCGTCATCATTTAAGAAATAGTCCATATCCAATAGGTCTTCCTCGCACATATGGTGAAGGTCCGTGGAAGTAAGTCCTTCTGGAGGATGGTTCATGTATTTTTTACGTAGCGCCTCAACATCTGTTTTCATCGCAATGCCTTTCTATGAAGGGATTATACCACAAAAAAAAGAGAAAGTTATACAGAAGAACACTTTTTACGAAAACGGACCTGTATTTTTCGTATAGTTCTTCGAGAGAAAGACGCTGATGGTTAAAACATTCTAAGTCATCCTGTGTTACGATACCGTCAATTACTTCGGAAAGAATCTCCGTCTGGTAATGCTTATACGGAGTCAGGCAGTTCTGTATGTAGCGCAAATCAGGAACAACAGCGAAATCTGCGTATCATCAGCCAGCGTTTCATACCGCCTTCCAGCTTGGATATACGTTTTCTTGAATCCCGGTAAGCAAGAATGGCATGACAGATAGGACACGGTGGCACCGAATCATTGCTCTTAACATAAAAAATCATTTTTCTCGTTGTGTATTAGCTCGTACTCTGTTATAATAAGCATGGTTTTTGCTGAATCCAGAGTACATAACTTAGCGGGAGGGTACTCTGGATTTTTTCTTTCTGTAGACTAATGACAGTATATAGGTCAATCCAGAGACACGCAAGGAAATCAGTTATTGGTCAGGCTGAGAAGTCAGCAACATTGGATAACACTATTTTACCACACATTATCGAAAAAAAATATATGGCAGTTATTTATTTTATATTATACTAGTGCATGGATAGTCTCGTTGACATCATCATCCGGAAATATCGATACATATATGTAGTTACTGACTCCTATCGTAGTAACTAACTAAAACTTCCCACACCTAAACAGGGCTTCGCACCTTGAAAATTCAATATTTCAGCTAACAAAATAGTGCTTTATGC